>Ga0208695_1003216_pt1 | contig 11237 bp, 11 predicted proteins | sample AD_UKC111_MetaG_FD_184449 | JGI IMG/M metagenome (GOLD analysis project Ga0208695, IMG submission 184449) | Active sludge microbial communities of municipal wastewater-treating anaerobic digesters from Hong Kong - AD_UKC111_MetaG (SPAdes)... | ecosystem: Engineered > Bioreactor > Anaerobic >... | reverse complement strand
TTAAAACTGACAATGCAGATTTGGTTGGAGAATCCAAAGACCCTTTTGTCGAACCAGATGGGATAAATATTTGGAAAGATGAAGAAAACCAACAAGATGAAGATAAAATTGTAATCTTGAATAAACCATCTAATGTTGAAATAATAAGTAAAAAAGAGACAGTTGAATCGGAGATTAAAAACACCACAGTTTCAACCGAATTCGATATTTTAGAGTTTTCTACTACACTTAATGGTCCAAATGTGGATATTAAGTGGAAGACAAAAAATGAACAAACTGGAATTAATTACCAACTACAAATCTCAACAGATGGAACTTTCTTCAAAACTGTAGCTGAAGTAGATGGAAAAGTAGGTGGAAGAAATGTTGAAGGCAATTATCAATATAGCGATGATGAGTCGCCGTTGCCAAAAGGTGAATATGCTATTTACAGATTAAAATATGTTCTACCCGACGGTCAATCCTATTATTGCGATCCGTTTAATGACAATTTGGATCCAAAATTATGGGAACGTTTTTCAAGAATTGTAACAGATGCAACTACTGGCAATCTTGTTAAATACAAATATTCGCTAGATCACAATGCAAATTTGTTTGTTAGGGTAATAAACCCAGCACAAGGGATTGTTTATAAAGAAACCGTACCCAATCACCCACAAGGTGATTATCTAAAAAGTATCAATTTTGCAACCTTGCCAAAAGGAAGATTTCTTCTAATAGTAAGAGCAAATCGAAAAGTTATTCTTAGGCAAATGATTATAAATAAATAATTTTAACGTTCCATTAAGATTTTCAAAACATTTCTTATCAAATAATTGCATGACTTTTGCAGTTATAATTCTGAAACATAATTCGCTTTGAAATTTCTAATTTCAATGAAACCTATAAAATTAAATTGATTATGATGATCCTTTTATTTGTTGCAGTGGTAGTTTTATTTTTCATTGCAGATCAATCCACTAAAAAACAAGCTAATCCAAAGCATTACAATAAATACTTATAAAATTTAAAATGTCAATTCTATTGAGCCTAAATTACTTAGGCTCAATAGAATAAACTATTTATTTTAAAAATCCAGCAAATAATGTTAATAAAAATATTAAAGCATAAATTGATAGTAGAATGGCTGTAATAATTCCCATAAATTTGAATAAGCTTTTCAAATTCTCAAATCCAGTTTGGTAATTACTGACATCACTTCCATATTTTTCCTTTAATATTGCATTTGAAAATCTATATAAATATAATGTTGGAAAAATGTAAATAACAGCAATTAAAATAAACATAACTGCATATACCAAACTCAGAGCACCTAAGGCGCCAGAAGGTAAATCACTAGTTACAGGATTAATTGCCATCATAGCATTCATAAAGTAAGAAACAAACAATCCAACTAACACCATTATTGCAATACTAACAAAACCAACAATACTTAGGAATTTGCCCCATTTGGCTGTTTCTAAAAGGTTGATTTTCATGTCATTCGTAATGACTAAATCATTCGGATTGCCTAAATTGTCATCTAAAAGTTCATTGTTTTCCATAAGAAATGTATTTTATGTTAAAAAAGTAAATTTAACAAAAAACAATAAAATTCTAAAACAAAATGCTTTCTTTTGAAAATTAACGCTGCTTTTTAAAAATTGTAGCTAGAAATGTTAATAACATTGAACTTAGAAAGATCGTAGCAATTAGTACAATTAGATAAGTCCAAGAAAAATAATTTAACCAATCACTATTATTTTGAAAAAAATAGGAATAGATAAAAATAAAGATGCTAATGATCATTAGATTGCTCCAAAATACTTGAGTATAAACATTTTTTACAAACACTTTGTAATAACTACCTTCAGTTAGATTCATTTCACTTTCTCTAAATTTTGATAGTTTGTATCCCAATTTGATATAAATTCTCAATGCTAAATAGAAAATTATCAAAGCAATTGCCAAAAATAACCCAGTGATTCTTTGGGTAATTTGTTGATATGCAACAAGTTGATCGTTCTCATGTATTGGAAAAATTACATTAGCAACTAATGAGTTTTGTTTTAATTTTGCATCTATTTTATTAAAATCAATATTATTAATTTCAGGATTTCGAGAAAATATTATGATGTCAGAAAGTGGATTGGGTAAATCTTTATTCATCAGATCAGTTTCGGATTGTTCTGTCATCCATTGTAATCCTTCAGATCTATTAATGTATTTTATTGAATTTGAATTAATTAATGGATTTTGTTTCAAATTGAGAATTAGATTTTCTACGGATTCATAATCAATATTTTCTTTCAATTCTATAATTACTTGCAAATCCTTATTTTGATTTTTCAAGTAACCTAATGTTAAAAAACCTATCAATAAAATTCCAGAAATTAATATCAATAATAAGTTGACAATAAGACTAAAAGAATTTATTTGATTGCTATTTTGATTCATATATATCATTTATATTGTATTTGATACGATTTGATAATGAATTGGTTTCGATATATTTACCACTATTAGGATTAATGGAGGGATTGCCTAAAAAGATACTATATATTGGATTAAGTGACAGCTAAAACTGAATTATATTCAAAATTATTCTATTGTTCTTATGAAATTTTACGGAGCTTTTGGGTTGTGATTTTAATATTTTCAAAATTTAATATATTATAATGTAGAAAAAAAGATACAATATTTTGGTAATAATTACTATTTGAATTGAATTCCAAGAATTATATTTGCCGATTCAAAATTTGAAAGATGTTAAATAAATTATATATAAAAAATTTCAATTTCAAAAGATTTATTCTATTTTCAGTTAGTTTAATATTATTCATATATTTTCAATGGTTCAATAAATCGAATGATTCAAGAGGTAATCTAACCAATATGAAAAGTGGAATGGTTTCTTTTGTGCCTACGAAAGCTTATGGTTATACATTGGATACATTTGAAGTGAAAAAAGAAGTAATAGATAAAGGTGAAAGCTTAGGTCAACTATTAGAGAAACACGGAATCAGCAATATACAACAAATTTGTGACAACATCAAACATGTTTTCGATATTAGAAAATTTAGATCAGGAAAGGAATATACTGTTTTAAATTCTCTGTCTAATAAGTCGCCTGATTATTTTATATATGAAACAGACAAAGCAAGTTTTTTAAAAATAGACATTAAAAATGGAAAATCCGAGTTGGTTACAAAACCTACAACTGAGTCCATTCAAATTGCTGAGGGTGAAGTAACTTCAACTCTTTGGGATGCTATGACAAATAATAACCTAGATTATGAGTTGGCAAGTAAAATGGAAGAGGCGTTAAAATGTGCAGTAGATTTTCACCATACAAGAAAAGGGGATCAATTCAAATTGGTTTTTGAACAACAAATGATAGATGGAAAAAGTGTGGGAGTTGGTCAACTTTTAGGAGCATATTTCAAGCAAGGAGATAAAGAAAACTATGCTTTCTACTTTGAAAATGGAGACAAAAAAGGATTCTTCGATATGGAAGGAAGACCAATGAAGAAAGGATTTCTTCGAGCTCCATTAAAATTTGCAAACATAACTTCTAGTTTTAGTAAAGCAAGACTTCATCCAATTTTAAATTATGTTCGACCACATTTCGGAACGGATTATGCAGCTCCAAAAGGTACGCCAATTCTTGCAGTAGCTGATGGGACAGTAGAAGCAGCAGAGTATGGAGGTGGTAATGGAAATTTTGTTAAAATAAAACATGATTTCAAGTATGCATCTCAATATTTGCACATGTCGGGTTTTGCAAAAGGTATTCGTAGAGGTAGTAGAGTTTCTCAAGGACAAGTAATTGGCTATGTTGGGATGACAGGCTTGGCAACAGGACCTCATGTTTGTTTCAGATTTTGGAAAAATGGAGTTCAAGTTAATCATTTAAAAGAAAATTTACCTCGCCCACAACCAATGGATAAAAAAGATTTACAACAATATTTTCCAATCAGAGATGGTATTTTGGCACAAATGAATGGTCATAAAAATAGTTCAATAAAAAGTAATTCTTTGGCTACTTTACCATAATTAATAACAATTACTTTAACTAAGATTCTGAGCCCCATTTCTTTTTCATAATAAAATAATAAGTCATGAAAGAACCCATCCCTACAAAAACTGAAAGCATCAAAAATATAGGTTCGTTGTAAATCTGAGTGGCATTAGTTCCTTTGAAAGATGAATATATTATACCAACGATAATTGTTGCAATATAATAAATCAAAATACCAATAATGGAATACAACCACCCATTTTTATTATATTTTAAGGTAAGATCGTACATTAGTTTTGCAAAAATCAGTGGTATCAGTAAAAAAAGCATACAAATTTTTATTGCAAGTTACTACGAATTTGACTAATCGTTAGGAAATTCAATGACTAGTTCTACTAATTCTGCGAATTTCACCCCATTCTTTACAGCTGGATTCCAATTTGACATATACATGGTTTTGACTATTCTAATAGCTTCTTTTTTATAATCTTCATTTGTCCCATTCAAAGCAATTATATCATCAAGAGAACCATCCTCTAATACAAGAAAATTTAATTTTGCATAAGGAATTATTTTTTTATCATAGACTTTTTCTTTAATATTATCCATATTTTTGGTAAAATTTATATAGGATTTAAGAGCTTCCTTTCCACCATTAAATTCTGCAACACTATTTAATCTATTGAAATTATGATAACTTAAATTATTTTCAACATTTCCATCAACATATTTTTTGAATTTAACTGGTAAAGTATATCTAACATTAACGTTTCTACCTCTTTGTTTACCAGGATTCCATTTTGGCATTGATTCTACAATTTTTACTGCAATTTCGTCGTACTTTTGATTTATTCCTCTTGCTACTTTAATGTCACTAACTGTACTATCACTGTTGACAACGAATTGCAAAATTACTGTCCCAGATTCAGAAATATCTTCTTGTGCTATATACTCTAATTGTTTCTCTTCTATGTATTTTTTTAAAAAAATATCACCATCTTTAAATATAGGATTTTGTTCAACAACTGTAAAAATTTCTTTGAAACTCTGAGGCTTATTTGACTCATCTGCATTTTGAGCTTCTAAATTACTGAATATAAGGATATTAATAAAGGAGAGTAATAATACTTTAAGGTGCATAAATTATATTTTTTGATTTTTAATAATTTACAAATATAGGCAAATTTTTAGTTTATATAATTGGAATTGAATATCTAAATTAATACATTTTAAATACCTTTGTTGTCAAATTAAATAATGATGAGTACATATATCATTGATGCACTTCGTAGCCCGATTGGTAGTTTTGGGGGTTCGTTAGGTCCTGTTAGAGCAGATGATTTGGCTGCAACAATACTTAAAGCTTTAATGCAAAAAAATCCGAATATACCATTATCTGCTATTGATGATGTCATTCTAGGTTGTGTGAATCAAAGTGGAGATGACAATAGGAATGTTGCAAGAATGGCTTTGTTGTTAGCTGGATTTCCTTATACGGTTCCTGGTGAGACAGTCAATAGATTATGTGCTTCAGGGATGTCAGCCGTTGTTCAAGCTTATAGAGCAATTTCCTCAGGTGATGGCGATATTTTTGTTGCTGGTGGAGTGGAGCACATGACGAGAAGTCCTTATGTCGTTTCGAAGGCATCAAAAGCTTATGGTACAGATTCAGTAATGGTAGATTCAAGTTTTGGATGGCGTTTTGTAAACCCCAAAATGGAACAAATGTATGGCACTGAAGCTATGGGTAAAACGGCTGAAAATCTTGCAGCTATCTTCAAAATTAGCAGAGCTAAGCAAGATGAGTTTGCTTATCACTCTCAGATGAAGGCTGCAAAAGCCAGTCAAAATGGCCGTCATGCCCAAGAAATTGAACCCATATTGATTCCTAATAAAGTAGATGGAGGAATAGTTTTTGATAAAGATGAGTTTTCAAAACCATTTACAACTTTAGAAAAACTAAGTGTGCTCCGACCAGCTTTTTTGAAGGAAAATGGCACGGTTACAGCAGGAAATTCTTCTGGATTGAATGATGGTGCAGCAGCAATGATTTTATCTTCGGATAAAGGGTTATTGGAGTATCAACTAAAACCAATTGCAAAAATTTTATCCTCAGCTGTAGTAGGTGTTGAACCAAGAATTATGGGAATTGGACCAGTTGAAGCAAGCAATAGAGCATTACAAAAAGCTGGGTTGACCATGAAAGATATGGATGTAATAGAGCTCAATGAAGCATTTGCAGCACAATCCTTAGCTTGTATCCAATCTTGGGGACTTAATCATGATGATCCAAGGATTAATCCGAATGGTGGTGCAATAGCATTAGGTCATCCATTGGGAATGTCGGGTTGTAGGATTATTCAATCTGCTGCATTCGAACTAAGAAATTCTGACAAAAAATATGCTCTTGCCACCATGTGTATTGGCGTTGGGCAAGGTTATGCTGTAGTATTAGAGAAATGCTAGGATGAATTATTACATTTTGGTATGAAAAATTACCAATAAAATAAATTACTAATATGAATTGGATATTAAATGAATAAAAAAGCTAAGTAATCTGCGGAGTAATGGACAATTTGCAGGCTGTTTTTGAGATCATGTCTTCTAATGGACAATTTGCAGGCTGTTTATTTTGCAGGATATGAATAACTTATTGTGAATATTAATACTTTTGTTCTTGTCTATTGAAACGGAAGTAGGCTCTGCTGGGGAGCAACTTGCCAGGGATAAAATAGACGTTCGACGAAAAATGTCAAATTGATGGGTTAAGGTGCCGTTGCATCTTAGCCCATAGATATTTTTTTAGAGAACTCTATGCCTTCAAAAACCCATCTATGAATTTCTTCTTTCGATTTAGCGAAAGTCCATTATGATTGCGCAATTTATTTTTCAGATCTGCAAAATGTCCATCTATGGCATTGGTGGTATTAGGTATTTTTAATTCCATGTTTTCATACCAAGTAAACAACCATTGTAGATTTGATTTTAGGCTTCTATATGCCGATCTCAGTTTTTTATGAGTGTAAAAAGATTTACCTGTTTCTGTATTGATTGTCCTTTCATCCAAAAATGATTTCCACTTGTTATGCCATTGATTCAATTGACCTTCAAAGGACTCCTTATCCGTTTGTTTCATGGTGTCTAACACTTGCATCAGTTCCACACCTGCCTGTAGTTTAGGCCTTTTCGTTAAATATCTACGGATAATCGCTGCCTGATGAAATTGGCACATTTGAACTGGAATATCTTTGAAAGTTTGAATGAGACCCTTCCTACCATCACATACTATTGCCAGAATCTTATAGCCTTTCAACCTTAATTCATCTATACCTTTTATATAGAGTTGGTTCGTTTCCATCTTGACATAAAACTTTAAAAGATTCTCTTTTGTTATGGCATCTTTAAACAACATTACGCCAAATTCCCTTCCCCAGTAGGTGGTATCCATTAATACAATAACTGGATGAACTTCTTTTATTATGTCTGTTACTTTATAATCATCCAATTTTCGTTGAATGGTCTTAGTGGAACATTTATATTTCGTTGCTAACTGACTATAAGTTTGCTTCCCTATAGTATATTCTTCCCACAAAACTGATATTATAAGACGATCTCCTCCTTTAAACTGACGTTTGCAACTATAACATTTATATTGTTGAACACCACTCCTATTGCCATTTTTCATGGTTTTATTACTACTGCAATAAAAGCACTTTTTTTATTCATGACCTTTGATTTGATGCAAAGCTAGTATTCGCAACACTTTCAACACTTTTTAGCCTGCAATTTGTCTATTAAGCCTAATCTGCTAATGATGTTCACTTTTTTCTTCATAAATAACATCCTATAATATATTGAAAATCAAATAATTAATATGTACCTGAGCTTAAAATAAATTATTTTAAAAGAATAACTCCATTATTATTAGTTATGAAAATTTGAAAATTCTTAGTAATGGTACGATTTAGTTTTATTGGTTTTGAACATTCAAATTTAATTTCAGAAATCCCAAGACGGTCACTTGCTTTCTTGTTTTCAAAACATATTTCAAAGTTTTCTGGAGAGTAATATTTATTCTTATTTTTACGAAAGCCACATTTTAACAAAAATTCAATCGTTTTGATTCTTTCATCATCTGTTGCTTTAAATGTTAATCCTGTAAAACGGGTTAATAATTTATTTTTTCTTTCCTTTCTGTATTGATCTAAATATATTTTTCTTGTTAGTTTATCGTCTTTGTATTTCCAATTATTATAGTTGAAATAATCTGACTTATATTCCATAACCCAAAAAAAGATATTTGAAGTGTTATTGAAAATCGAATCATTTATTGATAAATATTTGAACCAAGGCACATTGCGATCGTTATAACTTTTCTCCCTTATGCCAACCACAGTTTTATAATCTTTTGATAAAATAGAGTTGAGTATATCAATTTCTCCTGTTTTGTCAACACTTAGAGCAATACTTGTCAATCCTATAGATAAACCAGAGCCTAAACTATCAGAAATTTCTAAATAATTATCGATACCTTCAAAATAAATTCCAGTCCAAGTGGTGGAACTATCTGCTTTTGTGGTTCTTATATCTAAAGCAGTTAGTGTATCTCTAATGAATTTTGTTTGCTTCAGTGCTGCAACATCAACAGAGTCCAAAACAATTAGAAAATGATTTACATTAATTACAGGTAATTTTTGTCCGAATGTAACTTCAGATAATAAAATGAGAAATACTATATAAAATACTGTTTTCAATTCAGTTAAATGGCTATGAATTATTATAAAAATTCTAAAGTACTAATAAAGGTATATTGTTATCTTGAAGTAGAAACAAATTTAATTCTTATAATTGAAAATTGTAGTAGTCAAAAAAATAAGTAATTTTGAAGGTTGGAATTAGCTACATTTTGTTATGAATTTTAGTTGCTGACATTTCATCTGGTTTTATGAAATTTAGTTTTGCGTCAGTTGCCGATGTTGGCTGCTTTACAGTTATACATCGTTTCCGTTCAACATCGGCTTCATCTTTGGCATTGCATGCCCAACGAAGCCAAATTTATTGGTGGCAGGTTTTTTACTGTATAGTTAAATTTATTTTTCGTCCAAGTCCAAATTCTATAAGTTTATAAAGCGTTGAAAGTTGAATGTCGCTATGTCCATTTTCAATTCGTGATATAAAACTTTTTTTCGCTCCAATTTTGTCTGCAAGTTGTTCTTGTGTCAAATGTGCCAATTTTCTTTCTTCTTTTATTAATTCTCCAATTGCAAATGATTTGGCTTTTATTTCAAAATCGGTTCTTTTTTCAGTTCCTATTTTGCCATAACGTTTGTCAAGGTGCTGGCCAAATGTTTTGATATTTTTATTATTTTCCATTATTCTTATTTTTTTGTTCAATGAAATATTCTGTCATTATTTTTTCAGCTTTTAGTAATTCTTTTGTTGGTGTCTTTTGTGTTTTCTTTTGAAATCCGTTAAATAGAATAACTAAATTTCCATTATCAAAACAGCAAAATATTCTATAAATATTGCTCTCATATTCTACACGAATTTCGAATAGCCCTTTTATACCTTCAATACTTTTGAAAAACTTTGTCGGAATTCGTTTAAGAATTGTAATCATAAAAAGTACTTCGTCAATTTTATCCTTTACTTTTTCAGTTAAAGGTTCAAAAAAGTCGTCAAAGTATTCTTTATAAAAAACGATTTCTCGAATTGTTTCCATTTTACAAAGTTAACGAATAATGGAACAATATCAAATATAATTTTGAATTATTTTTTTTTTGTGGGTTTTGTTTGCAAAGTTTTTTGACAAAATTGCCACTAACGGCAGTCTGTGAAGTAACTACAATTATACCTTAAAAGATTCAAAAAAGGGTTGAATAAGCAAATATAGAAATTACACGACATCCATAAAAGAAATTTGTTCTCCGATTTATCCCATCTCAATATGTTCCGTTCAACATCGGCTTCATCTTTGGCATTGTATGCCCGACGAAGCCTTATTTGTTGCCTGCTGCCGTTTTTTTAGTATACTGTTTTTGATATTTTTTCAACTCCATTTATTAATTCGTCAATGTCATCACTTGTTGGCTCATTTTCTTTTTTATGGTCACAAAGATTTCGGATGTCTCCGAGATGTTGAATAAACCTCCAAGTTGGAATGTCAATTATGTCGTTGTCTTTTAAAACTTGGTTACAATCATTAATTGTAGGATGTGATTTTTTTATCGTATGCTTATGATTTTCACAAACTTGTTTTAAATGTCCTTCTAATACAACACCTGCAATAGCTCCTGCTCCTCTCCAAAATTTCTTCTTATTAAGTTCTTTTGCTGTTTCTAACTCACTTTCAAAAATGTCAGCTTGAAGAATTTGTTTTATGTCAAATAGTGAACTTTCAATTCGCTTTTCACAAGCTTTAATAATTGCTAATTGGCTTTCAAAAATTGATTTTGCAATTTCAAAATCTTCTGCTGGAAAAATTTTATCGCCAAAATCTTCAAAGTCAAGTCCTTTTTCAATTCTTGGTGGAATATATTGAAAATAGTGTTTAAGTCCTAATTTCGTCTTGTCATTGTAATACATTAATGTAAAATCAGTCAAACGATTAGGAAGAATTACTTTAATAACAGATAATGCTTCTGAATACCAAATTTCATATTCGTGTTTGTTTTTTAATAAACTTGAACTGTCTTTTATTTTTTTATGAATCAATTGTCCACTATTAATAAGTGTATCAATGTCATTTTTAAATTTGTCAATGTTTGATGTCATCTAAATGATGTCGTTTTACGGCTGCTGGCAACGGCAGTTTGTGAAAAAACCATAATTATAAGAAAAAAGGTTTAAAAAATCTGATGAAAAAGCAAATATAGTACATTTGAAATAATCATTTTTTATGCAGTAATTTTTATAATGGCAAAAATAGGTTTCTAATTTGGATTTACAGTTTTTACCCAATTTCTATAGCTCCAATTTATTGATAATAGCATCAATAAAACGAACAGGATTATCAGGAGAAATAAAATCTTCCAAACACAGCATTTGGATTTGTTGGCGACTGTTCCAATTTATAAATTTCATATTGTATATATAAGAAATTTATACCATATATACAAGAATTTTTTGAGGTTTTTTCACAGTCTGACTTTTTGGGTATTGGAGAAGTGGCGGAAATCGAAGCACAAATGTACAGTTTTGCACAAATGTTCAATCGAAGTGCTGCCGTTCAATATTG
>Ga0208695_1003215_pt1 | contig 11239 bp, 18 predicted proteins | sample AD_UKC111_MetaG_FD_184449 | JGI IMG/M metagenome (GOLD analysis project Ga0208695, IMG submission 184449) | Active sludge microbial communities of municipal wastewater-treating anaerobic digesters from Hong Kong - AD_UKC111_MetaG (SPAdes)... | ecosystem: Engineered > Bioreactor > Anaerobic >... | reverse complement strand
GGAAAACTTCAAAACCTCCACCTTGACAAGGACAGCTGAGTGGAATACCGCACAGCGAATATTACTTGCTTAATATTTTGTCCGAAAAAGTGTTGACTTCCCTAACTCATAGTATCGTGCACTTACTTTACCGGACGTTGTACCGTTGGCAGAGGCACAGTTAATCATCTCTTTCGCAAAATAATCCATATCCTGCTTTAAGGTCATAAAGGAAAATATATTAAGAATTAAGACGATCATCATCATGGCAACGAGTATAGATATAACCACATCAATATACCCGTCACCACGCTTGTTCATTATGAGGCTTACAAATTTACTCATCCAAACATCACCCCCAGATTATGAAGAACCTCTACAACAATCACCACCAGATAAAAGCTCATAAAACAAAATAAGAGAATCATAGACAATCGCTTGATCTTTCCCGGAACTTTCTGTGCCTTTGCTTTCAATTTCTGTCGCTGATAATCAGCAAACTTAATGGACAATGCTGACCAGTACATACTTGTTTCATCTCCACGAAGCAGAGAAATCAGACCACGGATTACGTCAGAGAGCATGGAGCTTCCCACACGGGCTTCAAGGCGTGTTAAGGCGGATTCATAATTTCCAGAACGCATATCTGCAACCGTGATGTCAAGTTCGTGTTTTAGTTCAGTTCCTGCGGTTTCGCGATAATTGTCGAGAATGGTCAAAACATCCCTGCTGTGGGCAAGGGTATTTTCAATCGTGAATACCAGGCGAGGTAATTCATATTCAATGGCTTCTCGACGCATCTTGATTCTTTCCTGTATCCCTCTGGATTCTTTCATATACATGGTAATAGCTAACATGAAGATAAGGGGCGTAATGAACGGAAAAAGGAGTAGGGCGACCGGAAGCAATAATAAACATAGCGATGCCTTTATAATGGCATTTGCGATATGCAGTTCCGGGGTGATATTCATATTGGCGGTCTGTAAATCTAAAAGGAGCTGTATTCGTTTATACTCATTTAAGTGTAACCTCTTAGAAATCCATACCGCCAAATCCTTCAGCCATAGCTCAATACATAATGTCTTCTTCTTTTGTCGCTTGGAAAGATGTATTACTGCCTTGCTTGTTTTAAAATGCGGAATGCGAACAAGATCAGCTGTAATAAGGAAAACACCAAGTCCCACCAAGGCGGAAACTAAGGCATATAACAGATTCATACCGCTTACCTCCTGTATTCGATAGGCTTGGTATATTTCGCAAAGAGCAATACAGTCACTAACACCACTGCACCGGATAATGCCAACACAAACTGACCGGGGGTGGTAGTCATCAGTGTGTGGTACCAACTTTGATTTAGAAGATATAACAAAGGAATATTGCTAATCAACATGGCAATCATCGTAAAATATTCCTTACGTGGTTCATAGATCATCGTTTTCAACTCATTGTTTACAATTCTTACATCGGTGAGTTTTCCCACGATAGGTAAGAGCGTGTTTTTGAGCGTTCGATCATCTTGGCACTGCATCAGAGCATCGCACCATTCGTGATAAATGGGGTTATCAATTTTGTTTTTTAGCTTAGCAAGTGCGTGTTTAATATCCGAACTGACAGCAGTTGCATCACCTAGAAAGGCTTTGAATACGCTCGTCATCGGTGGTTTTATATAACCGATATTTTCTCTTACTGCCGATACGATATTGTCGCTCCGTATATAGGAGGTAGTGATAATGGAGAGTGCCGTTTCCATCTCCTGTTCAATATGCTTTTCATAATGTGCAATGGTTGATTTCGCATACAAAAAAGGAATCAGGCAGAGAGATGCGGATAATACGGGAACAAGAAACACATTGCCAATAATCAGGGCAAATGCACCGCCGAAAATCATAAGTGTAACCGACAGAGCACATACGATAATAAACTGATTGCCCTTTCCCGTGATGGTCATAGCATTTCGAATATGTGTAAGTTCTGACCCGATCTTACGTGACTTTTTTCGACCTTGTGCAATTCTCACCCGATCCCGCAATGTTTGTATTGGGGATACGACTTTAAGCAGATCTTCTGTGATTCTTTCAGGCGTTAAACCAAACAAAAATATAATAGCAATAATCAGCAGCAGAGAAGATGTCAAGGGAATCATCATTTCTTGAATCTGCCTCCTTTCATAAAAACCTTTGCAATTCATTTTGTGGAACACCATGTTGCATCAGCTTGCGTTGCAGGTTAGATGACATGATGTTGGGCTTTTCGAAACAACCTTCTATAGAGGTTTCACCGTTTCTGATTTCGTTGCGAATAATGTTATAGCGGAATAGTGTATGATATTTCCTTTCACCGGTAGGCAAGATTTCGCATTCAGAGATATCCATGATCTTTCGATCGTTGTTTTCGCATTTATGCACATAAACTATAAGCGGAAAAGCTTGTGCTGTCTGTGTCAGCGAAGTGGCAAAGTCAATCGGAAACCGCTTTTGACACAGGAGAGAGATTCGCATATGTGCTGCATCGGCCGCTCCTGCATGAACGGTTGATACCACCGTATGTCCGGTCAAGGAGGCTTCAACTGCTGAATGACATTCGATATCACGCATCTCTCCCACAACCACAATATCTGGATTAAAACGGAGAGAAGCTACGACAAGGCTTTCCTGTGTGATGTCATATGTCGGGTTATCGCTTGGTCTTGATAACGTGTGTACCACATTGTTAGTAATGCCGTCTTTTCCATACCTCACTAAGGATAGCTCACGAGATCCGGATTCGATACTAAAGATACGCTTGTTATTAGGGACGCTTTGTAATAAGGCGTTCAGCAATGTGGTCTTTCCGGAGCTGGTTGCACCGGCCATAACGATAGAGATGCCGTAACGAACGCACATCTCTAGAAACGAAAGCATTTCTTCGGTACCAAACTCGGTATCCACCAGCATCCGGCGATCAACCCTTTGTGGGTGCAATAAGCGGATAGAACAGGCGATTCCGCATTGCTTATCCACAATCGGTTCCTTAAGGACGGTAATTCGGGTGTTGTTTGGCAAATGTCCCTGTGCCATCGGCGTAGCATTGTCAATAATCATGCCGGAGTGATGCAAAAGACGCTTAATAATATCTACAGCATGCTGTGGCGAATGGAAATGCTCTCTGACCTTAACAATGCTACCATCAAGATAGGTTAAGGCGATATCGTTCCATGCGTTTACATTGATTTCTTCTAGATCCGGCGAACCGAGGTATTTGGTTAATACCGAATATTCTGCCATCTCACAGTAAAGTGCATCAATTAACGTTTCCTGCGTAAATCCCTCTACAGAATAATCCTTATCCCGCAAAAACTTTTCAATATATGCTTTTAGTTGAAATCTCTTATTTGAGTCGGTCAATACAGCAGCGTAATTTGCCGATATAAACTCTTGTGTAAGGGATAACAGATCCCAAAAGTTCACGGCATCACACCACCTTTTCTGTGATTTTTTTAAACTTTGCTCTATATTTTTTATTTAAAATAGGGCTTAGCATCTCTCCATTCAACATCTGAGCCTTGATCTGCTTGCAATAGGGCAAAACAAAAGACACATTTCTATAATGTGTCCGACATTCCTGAACGGGCAGACAGAGCTCGCTTTCCGTAATGTTTAACCCGATTATGTGCTGTTGTGTTTGAAAACAGCTGTCGCCGTATAATGGCAGTTGCGAAGCAAAAAAACTCATGCTTTTTAGGTCGGGGGCAGCAATCCGAATCACTATATCGGCCATCTTGACAGCAGTGCCAGACAGCTCGGACAATGATGAATTGCAATCCACTACCACATAATCTGCAATAGACTTTAGAATTGTCAAAAGGGCAGTCGCTTTACTATCGTTGTACCTCGGATAGGTATATTTATTTTCACCGTCCTTATACCCAAGGATGCCGAAATTTTGCTTGCTACGCAAAGTGACAATGCTTTTTATAGCATCATCCTGTGTGATGTCGGCTTTAGAAAGTGCAAGACCTACCGAATATAAATCGTCAGATTTTCTAGTTGGAAACAATACCGGCAAAGTGGGAGTTTGGTTGTCACAGGAGAGCATCAGCACGGTGGCATTGTAGCTATCATAAATACTGAGTGCTAGCTTTGTAGCGACAGTAGTTTTGCCTGATCCGGGAGCACCCCATACAGCAATCAATTTACTCATGCTCATCACCAACCTTTGTCAGCACAGCATTTTGAGCGTCCAAGAATTTCTGAGCAGTTTCAGGGTCACCTCGGTAAACAAGAGTCAAGTAGATATGAGATTTACGGTCATGAAGTGCTAGTAACTTTGCCTGTGCGGGAGTTACCATTAGGGTAGCTGTAGCGGGTAGATCGGTGGTTCCATCTTCGTTTGTGGTTAACTGGTCATGATCCCTGCCTTTAGCGGTTGTGGTTGTAATCACACGTAGATAGGTCAGCTCAACAGGAATGGTGGTTTCGTTTTCAGAAACAATAACGGCACTGACAATGTCGCCGTTTTGTAGTTTTCCTGATAGTCCGTTTGCAAAGGACGAAATGGTGATGCTAATGGCCATCTGAGACCCGTTTAGTTGTTGAAGCACATACTCGGCTGAATCGTTTTGATCACCGATCATATCGGGATATATGCAATTATTCGGCATTATAGTGACAGAGGCATATTTGCCGATAAGTTGATTTTCGTCCTTTATGGCGGTATCCTTAACTCCGAAACTGCCAATCTGTACTTTTATAATATCTTGATCTGTAATGCGTTGTCCCGGTTCAATACGTCTGACTACCTGCAGAACCTCGATTTTACCTGATGACACGGAATTAACCAATGGCGTAATGCCGAACATGACAGCGACAGCTAATGCAATACATAGAATGCCGATGATTGTCCTGTTTTTCATATGTGGTGATTCCTCCTTTATATCAAGAATACAAAAATACTTCCCGCTGCCAAATAGGGGACAAGCGGAAAGGGTTCGTTAATTTTTTTACGCTCAATCAGTCGGGATATGACGGTAATCAGAAGCCCTGCCGTCAGACCGGTGATGATAGCCAGCACACCACGCCAAAGTCCGAGTAAAAATGCGCAGGCTGTCATAATTTTTATATCCGCACCGCCATAGCCACCCGGTTTCATCAAAGCAACTACAAGCTGCGGTACAGCGATGACCAAAGCGGCAATAAACATTTCGGGCAAATCGGTGGAAGTAATTCCTATTAGTGCAGTGATAGCAATCATAATGGGAACGGTATCGGATACCTCCCTTTTTCGTATGTCGGAAATTGCCGCGTAGAGAAGGAGTGAGGCAAAGATCGTGCCCTTAATAATTGTCATATCCGCCACCATTTCCTCGTTTGATAAATAAGAAGAATCCGGACATAATCGTCACAAGCACGGCAATGATTCCAAATATAACTCCGACATTGTTTTCCTCAAATTCTGCGACAAGCTCTATAGGGTCTGCTAAGTCAGTCAAAGGAAAAACAATTCGGTTGCCCTCAATAATACCATTTCGGACTCCGGAAGGTGTTCCGGACATATTTACAGCCAGTGTCAGCTCATCGGAAATTTGTTGTGGAGTAGTTGATGCCCAAAATCGATAAGAATTATAAAAAACCCCTTTATTTTCTGTAATAATAACTTTGTTAAACAGGGGCTTTTCGCTATTGTGAAGAGAGACTTCTTGTAGCCTCTTTTCCAGTTCTTTAACTGTAATGTTATCGGTGGATTCCGATAAACGAATCTCACCATCCAATGTAACCATCATAGGTGTCCGTGTACCACAGCCCGTGGTAGAGAGCAAAACAATGATAAGACAAGCAAAGATTAATGAAATTCTTTTCACGGCAAGACCTCCTATAAAAGATAGTATGGAGCAGGATTTTACACCTGCTCCGTATGGACATTCTCACTATCCGGCGTAATCAAACAGGTTGCTGATTTTTTCCGTCAGCGTGGGCAGAATAGTGTCACCGAATAAGACGTACAACCCACTAAGAAGCAGGGCACCGATGACAACAGCGATTAAAATCTTTACTCCACTGTCGATAAACCCTTCTGCTCGGTTGTTGGTAAGAGCAGTCTTTGCACGGGTTACGATGGACATTATTTTGTTTTTCAGATCTTTCATGGAAGATACCTCTTTCTTTTTGTTGATTGGTTACATGACTTGTGTCATGCTTTGTGGTTCACTGGTTTCAGCAACCTGTTCCTTCGGCATGGGGTTTTCCAGCGTGAGATACCGGGTGTAAGCATCCAGCACCACACTTGTGATTTGTTCTCTTGCTTCACGGTTGATGGGATGGAATGTGTCCTGATATTTGTCCTTGTACTTAGTGGCCGGCATCACAACGGTATCGCCATTTGTGCCTGCCAACACCTTGACGCCATGCACAACAAAATCATTGCCGATATTCACCGATGCAATGGCTCTTACCCAAGAACCGCCTGTGGACCTAACATCCTCATCAAAAACCTTATGGATCTTTGCAGTGAGGTTCACTCGCAACTCTCCTTTCTATGAAATGATTTATTTAAATACCGACTGCCCCTTTTTGTCTCCTGAAAATTGCAGACAAATACAAAGTATGCAGTCGATACTCAAACCAAATTGGCAGAAAAAAAGACGGTACTTACCGTCACTTCTGTGCAAAGGAAGTTAATGCTTCCTCTCATTTCTTATTGCATTTGAATGTCAAAATCCATTTTCTCAACGAACTTATCTACATACTCAAATTTTTGAAATGCAGTTAGATATTTTTGCACCTGACTATCGGTTAGGGAATATAGATTTCCGTCACCGCCGTCTCTTGCGATGAAAGCGGGACCGACATATAGATTGCCGTTTATAACGCAGTTAGGTTCCATGTCAAGAAGTAGCCCTTCTTCATTGACCACAATGACAGCATCATCCTCAAAGGGGTAAGATACTTCGAAAAGTCCTCCCACAGCCTGCTGAAATGCTCGGAAGTCATCGACCACCTTTGCTACATAAGGAAGCTTGCCCGGCTCCAGTGCCACAACTCGGAGCAGATTGTCTGGCTTTTTAGTTTTTGAAGTATCAAATGCAATGCTTTCAAAACCGATGCTGTCGCAGAAAAACGCGCCATGTAGATCATTGTTTTTGTTCTCTATAACCTCTACCACATCACTGACACTTAAGGAATTACCTCGAAAAAAGGGCGGAGGTTGCGTGTTGAATAGAGTATAAATATCCTCCAATGTTTTGCAGGAAACCTCACCGTTATACACCTCATCATAAAATGAAGGATCCGGCGACGCTGACAACCCGTTTTTTTGATGAATTTTCTGCATTTCCTGCAATCCTGCAAACTTTAAACGATGAGTATCGCGATCCATACTAATTTGGAAAATTCGTATTTTCATTTAACTCACAATCCTTTCATAACAGGATTTTGGGGTTCTTTTTGATTTTTGCTCAACGTCAGTATTTCAAGCTTTTCTTTTGCCCAATCCGGTAAATACTTTTCGTCACAGATACCTATAAAATCCTGGCGATTAAAGCGTGTTTTCTCACCGTCAATAAGAAACTGACCGAAAACAGCACGACCTGATGCATCAGGTAGACAGCCAAAGCCGGATTGTGCCAAAAACAGCTGATTTTCCGGTGTACGGAAGGATTCCTTCAGAATATCTGCCCGTAAAATTAACAGCTTTCCGGTATAGTCTTGTGGAGTCTCGCTTTGCACACGGTGCCTGTGGTCATATAGATTAAGTGCAACATACATCTGCTGAACCTTTCCGGCGAGATAGTCTACCAATGTGTTGTGACTATTTAAGAGTAAATCGATATTGTGATCGCTCATTTCTTTTGACGGATGTGGAATGCGAATTTCTGATGCCCAAACCTTGTTCTGTGGACTAATCCGACCGTCATAATCGTAGTATTGGATATGGTTGGCGAACACCCATCTGGTGCGATCAAACCCAAATTCTGCAATGACTTTCTGTGGAATGTCTCCTTTGAGTTTCAGTCCATCAAAGTTCTCTTTTACTAAATCGTCGATAAAATCCCGACATCGCTTATTTTCCGTAAAAGATTCTTGCCATTGTTCCTGTTCATCTAAATCTTTAGCTTCAGAAAAGGAATAGCGATATAATGGCTTAAAATCAGACATGGTCATACCCTCCATTCTCTTTTGAAAGCGATTTCGTATACTCAGCCCAACGTATTGAGAGATGAATCAGTGCAGTCCGGAGTTCCTCCGGCGTAAGTTCGTCTAACAGCTCCTTTAATACAGGGGAGTTGTCTTTTGAATCGGAAGCACTGCCATTGCAGTCGGTGCACAACTTTTCTCGTTTTACTATCACCGAACAGCCATCCACTTCAAAACTTACCACATCGTTATAGGAGAATCCGAGCTCTTTTCGGATTTCCCAGGGGATGGTTATGCGCCCTCTTTTACCAAGGATTTTATATATTGTTTTTCTCATGTCAGTTCACTCCCTTTTTGAATTTGTAACCGTTGTGGCATAATTACTGTCATCACAGCAAGGGTAGCAGGGACAGGAAAAGCAAACGCCGTCACAATCGTACTCTGCTACAGGGCAACAATCACAGTCTCCGTCACAGATAAGTTCTTCTAATATTTCATCGGTTACCTTTCGGATAATCAGTGCACCGTCATCAGTGATATAGGTTTCCAGCACCGTATCAGAATTGATACCCAGGGCGTCGTAATCCTCTGCAGGTATCGGTAACAATTTAAACTTTGCCATTGATAACCTTCCTTTCTTTTAGCATCCTCGGTAAATTATCCGGGTCGTCAAACAGTGTCAGTTGCAGAAAACTCCTTGCCTGTTCGGTCACATCGTAATTCGAGATAATCAGTTCTGCATATTGCTTGCCACCTTCATATCGCTGTGCAATGTTGGATAGACGACTGGTTCCCTCAATCGTAATATCGGGGCGATCATAGAGGGTGCGGATTTCAGGACAATCGTTGTAGGAAAGCAGGAATTTTCCTTGAATATTAAACAGTGCATTGGCCAACCGTTCATGGTCTGCCGTAGTAAATCCCACATCCTCGTAGTAGTCTTCCGTTGCATAATAGGGCGGATCGCAATAAAAGAATGTTTCGGGGCGATCATACTGTTTGATAAGATGTTCAAAATCCCGGTTTTCAATGACAACCGATTGTAAACGAGCACATGCTGCACGAATAAGCGGGAAGTTCGCCCACATAGAACGAGGCTGTGCACCGAAGCTATCCAGACCACTGGCATAACTTTGCCGAATGATTTGATAGAAATAGGCTGCACGCTGTACATCAGGCAAATCTGTTCTTGTTTTTAGCTCATTTCGGATATGCTGAAAGTCCTCGCGAGAGTTGAGTGTAAATTCCAGCCGAGCAATCAATTCTTCCGGATGATCTCGTACACATCGAAAGAGGTTGGCAAGGTTCGGATTAAAGTCGTTGTAGACTTCAAAATCCTTCTTTGGATCTTTATGAAAAAGAATCCATCCACCACCGCCAAAAACTTCGATATATCTAGAATAGTTGATAGGAAACCGCATAAGAATTTCATCACGCAGAGCTTTCTTGCCTCCGATCCAGCTCATAAAGGAGTTCATAGAATCACCGTCCTCTCGATACGGGACAGTTATGCGTGTGAGCTTCTCGAAATGGGTACAAAAAAAGAGCCGTTTGCTGGCATGCTTTCGTAAGCATCACACGCAAAACGACTCCGTATGCTTTGATATTTAGTTGTTAACTCATGCTTATACTGAAATCCTCATCTTGTTCTAAGTCATTGCCGTCATTCACTGAGACGATATTTACATAGTCCCCGAGGATACACAATGCTTCATCGTAGCTACTACTATTCATAACACGTTTTTGCATTTCAGCAGCTTCTTCTCTCATGTCATTATTCTTTAATGTCCGTGCAGCAATCCCCATGAGATTAAAGATGTTTCCATCCTGCCCAATGAGGGGACAATCCGGTTTAATTTTTTTATTCACTGTAAACTCATACCTCCAATCATTAGGTAAACCCGCCCATCAAGGGCGGTTCCATTTCGTCTATATAATAATAGGTTTGTTCTTTCTCTGAGTAGCGGTATCCATATTCGGCGAGATCAATCCCCATAATCTCCGACGCCATTTCATAGGCTTTGGCACTATGGTCTTGCGGTATATTTTCATAGGTTAATCCGCCATTTTGCCATGTGTGCTCACCTACATTGCAGCCAATGTCTTCATCGGCCCATTTATAGTTGAATTCGGCATCCTGAAACATATGAGACAGGTGTTTTACAATATGGGGTACGCTACTCCATGCAGTTAAGAATTCGATCTGGTTATCACCGTTATGAAATGGCAAATCATCAAAACCATATGCATTCCATTTGGAACCCCAGTTTTTGATAGACCAGTCATACCAGTCAGCCACTCCATATTTTTTAATATTGTCGTAAAGTTGTTCACCAAGTTTTAGGAGTCCGGGATCTTGCTCTGTTAGCTTTTCATAACTTTCTTTTAGTGAATTGATAGCATCATTGTATTCGGATTCGGATATGGAATTAGCCTGTTTTTTAGCTGTTATAACTTGACTTTCAGCCAAATATTTCTGATATAGCTTTAATGCCTGATTTGATCGGCTGCTTGATTCCACCTTCAGTTCCTCCGGCATGGGGATAACTTTATTAAAGTCAATGGAGTTTTGTTGAATTTCTACTTCGTCAGATCGAATGGCAGCAAGGATTTCAGAGAGACGCTCTTTTGAAACACCATCAATCGTAATGATATTGGTAATATGGTTAGGCACACTTATCTTCCTTTCATACTTTATTGGAAGTCTGTTTTATCATTGTATCTGGTTCAAGTAAGATTAATCCCACTCACTTCCTGCCGCTGTTCCGTTTGTTCGTTAGCAATTTCTTCTGGAGTAAGCTTTCGGAAACTGTCCTCGTAAGGGAAAAGAGACAATGTCCGTCCATTATCCCAATGCATTAAAAGAGCCGGCTGATCATCCATGCCGACTACCGTGCCACGTAAGCCAGGCGGCATATCCCGTTCATCATTGCATAACGCATTTAGTTCAATACGGGTACCGACCGGATACATTTGCTTTAATCGCTCTTTTTGCCTTTGTAAAACTTCACCTGATTGAAACTTGTGCATACTGTTTAACCTCCTTAAAATAGAGCCTCTATACTAAATGTTGGGGTAACGGATAGGGCTTCTATAAAAAAGTAGAGCATATTCGGACAAAAACCTTTAAAATGGAATTGAGAAAAAGACCA
>Ga0208695_1003212_pt1 | contig 11247 bp, 9 predicted proteins | sample AD_UKC111_MetaG_FD_184449 | JGI IMG/M metagenome (GOLD analysis project Ga0208695, IMG submission 184449) | Active sludge microbial communities of municipal wastewater-treating anaerobic digesters from Hong Kong - AD_UKC111_MetaG (SPAdes)... | ecosystem: Engineered > Bioreactor > Anaerobic >... | reverse complement strand
TAACAAATATTAAGATCAATAATAACTATTTCAACCGAATCCATGATTACTATAATCTTGTTTTCCCAGATGATACTGTGTTTTTGGAATCCTCAGATAATTTTGAATATAGAAAACCAAGGGCTTTTAAAAACACTTATTACTATGATTATATGAAAATTATGTCCGTGTTAAAAAGCAAACTTGTTACACATGTGGACGAAAAAACAACAAAAGCAATCGATAATTTTATAGAATTCTTGAATAAGAACTTTGCTATGGGATTTGATCAGACATTCTACGAAATGATTAAGAATTCGCTGATCAAAGAAGCTACGAGGCTTTCTTACATGAAATCGTATTTTCTAAAATTGCTTGATAGGATTCAACCAAAGATTGTGTTTCTTGAAGACGCTCATTACGGAGGACAAAGTTATATAATAAAATGGGCAAAAGAGAGAGGAATAGTAACAGCAGAATTTCAACACGGAACTGTTTCAAAATCTGATCCTGCTTACAATTACGGTGAAGGAGTTAGAAATTCAAAAGAATATAAGAAGTATGTTCCAGATTATTTTTTGACATATGGTGAATATTGGAATAATCAAGTAAGAATACCCGGTAAAACATATGTTGTCGGTAATCCTCATTTTTATGAAAGTATACGAAAATACAGAGACATCGAAGAACAAAAGAATACAATTTTGATTGTTTCTCAGTGGACCATGACGGAAGAATTTGTTAAAATAGCAGAATACTTGGCAAAAAAGTTTAAAAATATGAGGATTATTTTCAAGATGCATCCAGGAGAAATGAAGAACTATGAATTAATAAAACCATTAGAATCATTTTCAAATGTTGAAATTAGAAAAGATGGTGATATCTATGAACTTATTGCAAGATGTGAAAATATTGTTGCATGTTATTCTACAGCTATCTTTGAGGCTTTAGCATTCAACAAAAAGAGGATATACATATTAGAAAACAACTTTTCAAGAGATGAGATTCCACAAGACATAGGAGTGAGGTTCAATAGTAAAGAGGAGTTGGTCGAACTCATAGAAGTTAAGGCCGTAAGTGGAAAACATTTGGATATTCGGTATTACTTTAGTGATAATTGGAAGGAGAATTACATAAATTTTATCAAAAATGAATTATGCCTTAAGATCAGTTAACTAAGATAAAACAATATCAATATGCAATTGCTTGAAAATCATAGTTGTGCTTTACGTTGAAGTGATAATTATTGGAACTAATATAACAAAAACTATACTAGATGCTGTTAACTTGGCGTGATGATAGTAAGTAAAGATTGAACAATGGCATACTTGTCACCTCCTAAGTCTTTGAATAAATTGTGGATGTACACCCAGCCATTGATGTATTTCGGTATGTTACTGAATTTCTTGAAACCACTGAATAATCACGATATTTAGAGAAATGCCAAGCGACAATTTTAAAAGTATTCCAATCGACTAGGTATCGCCTCCTTAAAAGTGGGGGAGTATCCCTTTTTAGAATTCAACAATATTATCGCACGGTTTTCACTAAATTGGTTAACAGTATCCTATACTATGGGGAGGGATGTTTCATGAAATACTGTAAGAGATGTTTAATGCCAGACACAAGGCCAGGCATAACATTTAATGAAGAAGGGATCTGCTCTGCGTGCCAACACTATGACAAAAGCAAAGAGATTAATTGGGACAAGAGATGGGAAGAGTTGGAAAAGCTAACTGAGAAATATAGAGGAATGAATGGTAAAAACGGATACGATTGCATAATTGCTGTAAGTGGTGGGAAGGACAGTCATTATCAAACATACATTTTTAAGGAAGTGCTACACATGAATCCTTTACTAGTAACGGTTGAAGATAATTTTCCAATGACTCAAGCGGGAATGCATAATTTGAAAAATATATCGGAAGAATTCAGCTGTGACATCATTAGTATGAAACCAAATATAAAGGTCCAGAAAATAGTTATGAGAAATACTTTCGAAAAATACGGCAAGCCTACATACTTTATAGATAGATACATCTATACCTATCCTCTTCATATTGCTCTAAGATTTGATATTCCGTTAATAGTGTATGGTGAGAATGTAAGTTATACCTACGGTGGTTTAGACGACGAAGATACATATTCTGCAAAGAAACAGATATTCAATGGTGTTGCATCTGGGATTAGCACTGAGGAAATTATATCATATGGAATAAAAGAAGAAGAACTGTTCTTTTTTGATCCCCCGTCTAGTGAAGATTTGGAAAAGCTTGATCCAATATACTTAAGCTATTTTGTTCCTTGGAATAGTTACAGGAATTATATCTTTGCCAAGAGAAGAGGTTTCCATGATCTCACACATGAATGGGAAAGGACACATCACGTGGAAAATTTCGATCAGGTGGATTCCAGAGCTTATCTTGTGCATTCTTGGTTGAAATACCCAAAATTTGGGCATGCCTCGGCAACGGATTACGCTTCAAGATTGTTAAGATATGGTTTAATAACTAAGAAAGAAGCTATCAAACTTATTAAGGAACACGATCACAACCTCGATCCATTGGCGGTTAGAGACTTCTGTGAGTTCTTAGGTTACAGAGAATCAGAATTTTGGAGCATCATTGATAGGTTCTATAACAGAGACATATTTGAAAAGAACGAATTTGGAGAGTGGGTGTTAAAAGAACCAGTTTGGAAAGTAGAAGGTTTCAATGACTTGATGTGATCAAAAAAGTCTTGGAGATGAAACCAACAAGAAAGTTGGTGAACTTGAAAATTGTTTAAAGAAATCTTGAATAACAGAATCGTAAAAGCTGGGAGCTGGTACACTTTCACTAATTTTTTCACTGTTGGAATATCGTTTCTAACTTTACCGATTTTTACCAGAATTCTAAGTACTTCAGACTACGGAATAACAAGTGTCTATTCGAGTTATATAAGTATATTTTCTGTTGTGTTTTCTCTTGACTTAGTTGCGGCAGTACAAAGAGCGAAATTTGATTTTCGAGACGAGTATGATAATTTCATTTCTTCAGTTCTATTTTTGGCAATGTTGTCATTCATATTTTTCTCTACAGTATTAGCTGTCTTTAATGGATTCTTTTCGAAAACACTTGGGTTAGAAAAATGGTTGTTATTTTTTGCACCGATCCATTCTTTTTTTTCATTTGTCCAAAATTTTGTATTTGCAAAATTTAGTATTGAGTACAAATATAGGAAGATATCAATTGTCCAAATAACTAATTCTGTCGTCGGGGTTTTGTTATCTATTCTTCTTATACTTTTGGTATTCAATAATAAGAGATATTTTGGAAGGATAATTGGTAGTGCTTTACCTGTTGTAGTATCGGGCTTTGCATTGCTGATATATGTATTCAGAAAAGGAAAAAAGTTTATAGAGCCGGTGTATTGGAAATATGCTCTAGTCATATCAGTACCATTGATATTTCACACGTTGGCTGGAATAATAAATTCTCAGTTTGACAGGATATTCATCAATAAATACATTGGGACTTCTGAAGCAGGTATCTATTCGTTTGCATACAACATTGGGCTCATAATCAACATCTTATGGACATCAACAAATCAAGCGTGGGTTCCTTGGTTTCTTGAAAAGATGGATGCAAGTGATCATGTTGCTATACGGAAAAGAGCAAGAAATTTTAGAGACTTATTTACAGTGGCATATATTGTAATCTTGTTCTTATCACCAGAGATAATAAAGATAGTGGCTGACAAGCGTTATTGGATAGGTTTGTCGGTAGTACCGTATATCTTTATGGCATATTATTTTAATCTTATGTATTCTTTTGAAGTAAATGTTGAATTCTATGTTAAAAAAACGCACTTAATACCAATTGGAACAATTCTCTCAGCCGCACTCAACGTTATACTGAATATAATCTTTATTCCAAAATACGGGTATGTAGCTGCAGCAATCACTACGGTAATCTCGAATTTTTTCTTGTTTTTCTTTCATTTTTTGGTAGCCAACTATTTGATAAAGATAAGGATATTTGGCATGAAATTTCATTTGGTTTCTTTAGCATATGTAATCGCTTCTACAACTGCGTTTATACTTCTTCAAAATTACTTATTAGCAAGAGTTGGTATTCTAATTTTGGGAGCCCTTTATCTGTATCGTAAGTATAAAGTTGTTTTCAAGGAGAAATAAACATTTGGAGGATGGAATATGAAAATCTTAGTAACTGGTGCTGAAGGATTTATCGGTTCACATTTGACCGAGCTATTGGTTGAAAAAGGATATGAGGTTAAAGCTTTTGTGAGGTACAACTTTACAAACAACTGGGGTTGGCTTGAGAGTTCAAAATATCTGAAAGATATAGAGATATACGCAGGTGATGTAAGGGATTATGATTCAGTATATGATGCAATGAAAGACGTTAACATCGTATTTCACTTGGCGGCTCTCATAGGTATTCCATATTCGTACACATCACCACTTGCGTACATAAAAACTAACACAGAAGGAACGTATAATGTTTTGGAAGTCGGTAGGAAACTGGGATTGGAGAGAATAATAGTAACTTCAACAAGCGAGATTTACGGGACAGCACAGTATGTTCCAATAGATGAAAAGCATCCATACAATCCGCAATCACCATATGCTGCAAGTAAAGCAGCTGCTGATCACTTAGCTTTGTCTTATTACAGGTCATTCGGTACACCTGTGACGATCATTAGGCCGTTCAATACATATGGGCCAAGACAATCCGCAAGAGCCATTATTCCAACGATAGTTACTCAGGTATTATCTGGAAAAACACAAATAAAACTCGGCAATTTAGCACCAACGCGAGATTTAAACTACGTTAAAGACACTACAAATGGTTTTATCACCGTTGGGTTGCATGAGAAAACGATAGGCGATGTCTACAATATAGGGAGTGGAAGAGAGATATCGATAGGTGATTTAGCTCAGAAAATTGTCGATTTGATTGGTAAATCTGTTGAGATAGTTCAAGACGAACAGAGAATTAGGCCACAAAAGTCTGAAGTTGAAAGACTACTTTGCAATGCTGACAAGGCAAGTAAATTAACGGGATGGGAACCAAAATATACTCTTGATGAGGGACTGAAAGAAACAATTGAATGGATTAAAGACAACATGGGATACTACAAACCTGACATATATAATGTATAGTTTGATGGCTTTTACTTTTGGAGGTGGTCTTACGAAAGAAATATTCCTTGATGCAGCCAATGTTGGAGAGTTGGAAAAGAAGTATCTATGTGAGTGCATTGATTCAACCTACGTTTCATCTGTAGGAGAAAATATAGGAAAATTCGAGAACAAATTTGCTTCTTACCTTGGTGCAAAGAGAGCAGTTTCAACGCAAAGTGGCACAAGTGCACTGCACCTTGCACTCTACGAACTCGGTATTGGACCAGGTGATGAAGTGATCGTCCCTGTCATTACATTCATTGCTACTGTTAATCCTATTAAATATGTTGGTGCCACTCCGGTCTTTGTCGACGTTGATCCAGATACGTGGAATATTGATCCAGACGAAGTAGAAAAACATATAACAAAGCGTACGAAAGCAATAATTCCTGTTCATTTGTACGGCAATCCTTGTGATATGGACAAGATAATGTCGATATCAGAGAAGTACAATATTCCCGTCATTGAAGATGCAACAGAGAGCTTGGGAGCAACGTACAAAGGCAAATTTACCGGTACATTTGGTATCATGAATGCGTTCAGTTTCAACGGGAACAAAATAATCACTACCGGTGGTGGAGGCATGATCATTACAGATGATGAGAAGAAAGCAGACCATTTGAAATTTCTCGTCAACCAGGCAAGAGATGTCAGCAGAGGGTATTATCATACGGAGGTTGGCTTCAATTACAGAATGACAAATTTAGAGGCAAGTTTGGGCTTAGCTCAATTCGAAAGATTACCAGAATTTCTCAATAAAAAAAGGATATTTGCCAAGATATACAAAGAAGGATTCAAAGGCAACGATAAAATAACATTCCAAAGATCATACGAAGGTACAGAGAGTTCTTATTGGCTATCCTCGATAAAGATAGAGTCAAGTAAGTCCATACCACAGATACAAGAAGAACTAAAAGAAAAGGGCATCCCAACTCGCAGAATATTTGTACCGATAGTAGAATTCCCACCGTACAAAGAGTACAAGAAAGAAGAATACAGAAATGCATATGAGATATATGAGAAAGGGCTGAATTTGCCAAGTTCAACGGTAAACGATGAAGAGCAGATAGAGTATGTTGTGGAGGTTTTGAATAGTGCCATTTTTGAACGATAATTCCATAAGAGAAAGGAATGCCATAGTACTCATTGGTGGTGGAGGCCATTGCGGGGTAGTTATAGACATAATCAGAGAAGAAAACCTGTATGATGAGATTCTAATATCAGACTTACCTGAGAACTTAGGTAAGTATGTACTAGACGTACGAATAGATTACACAGATGATCAGCTGGAAGAGTTGTTTAGTGTTGGTGTGAAGCACGCCTTTATAACAGTTGGAAAGATAGGTCTTGACGATCGTAGAAAACAATTATACGAAAAATTGAAAGCCCTTGGTTTTGAGATTCCAACGATAATCTCAAATTCCGCTCGTGTCTCAAGGTACGCGAGTATAGGAGAAGGCACATTAGTTGGAAAAGGAGCCACTGTAAATGCTGGAGCAATTGTAGGAAGGAATTGCATAATAAACACTGGAGCCATTATTGAACACAACAGCATAATATATGATAATGTTCATATAGCGACTGGCACTATACTGTGTGGTGCTGTAACGGTTGGGGAGAACAGTTTTATTGGTGCGGGATCAGTTTTGATACAAGGTGTAACTGTCCAGAAAAATATACTGGTAGGTGCCGGTACAGTTGTTATAAACAACTTGGAGGAAAGAGGGATTTACGTTGGTAATCCCGCCAAATTAATAAGAGGGGTTTGAGGTTACAACAAGGAGAGAACATGGATAAAAAGAAGATATGTTTCTTTACAGGTTCGAGATCTGAGTATGGTTTGTTAAGGCCACTTATACGTAAAGTAAGAAATGAAAATGAATTCCAAATCCAGATAATTGCTTCTGGAATGCATCTATCTCCGGAATTTGGTCTGACATATAGGGAGATAGAGCAGGATGGTTTTGTGATAGATGAAAAGGTAGAGATGCTTTTATCTAGTGATACTGGAATAGGTGTAGCGAAATCGATGGGAGTTGCATTAATCGGTTACAGCGATGCAGTAAATAGGTTGAAGCCAGATGTACTTGTTGTGCTCGGTGATAGATTCGAAGCGTTAGCTGTATCAACTGCAGCTTATGTGTTGAAAACTCCGATTGCTCATATTCACGGAGGGGAGAAAACGATAGGTGCACTCGATGATGCATTTAGACACTCTATAACAAAAATGAGTTGTTTACATTTTGCTTCGACAGAGGAATATCGAAAGAGAATAATTCAGCTTGGAGAACATCCAAGAACAGTTTTTAACGTTGGGGCGATAGGTCTGGATAACTTAAGGGAGATAGATTTTCTTAGCAAAGAAGAATTGGAAAGAGAACTGAATTTCAAATTTGGTAGTAAAAATATTCTATTTACTTATCACCCTGTCACTTTGAAAACGGAGAGAATAGATGCAGAACTGAATGAAATATTTTCAGCCTTAACTGATTTTGTCATTTCAGGATATAAGATTATTATTACGAAGAGCAACGCAGATGAATGTGGTAGATATATAAACAAATTAATAGATGATTTTGCTCAAAAAAACGGAATGAATGTTTTAGCAGTAACAAATATGGGGACGTTGAGATATTTGTCAGTTATGAAATATGTTGACTTTGTTATGGGAAATTCCTCAAGTGGTATTATTGAAGCTCCTTCATTAAAGGTACCAACGATAAACATCGGTGAAAGGCAAAAGGGAAGAGTGAAAGGTAGCAGTATAATAGATGTTGAACCATCGAGAGATAAAATACTAGAGGCTGCAAAAGTTGCTGAGCAAATGAATAAAGCAACAATAACAAACCCATATGACAATGGTGGCGCAAGTGAGAAGATATATACAGTCTTGAAAAATAGTCTTGAGAACAACTGTTTAGATATCAAGAAGGAGTTTTTCGATATAGATTTTGATTTTTAGGGTGGTGAGTATATGCTTGGCGGTGATGAGGTTTTCATTATTGCAGAAGCTGGAGTAAATCACAACGGTGACAAAACTATTGCTTACAAATTGATCGATGCTGCAAAAGATGCCGGCGCAAACGCCGTGAAATTTCAAACATTCAAAGCAGAAAAGATAATTTCAAGACATACAAATATGGCTACTTATCAAAGAGAAAATGTTGGGCGAGAAGAATCTCAACTTAGCATGGTGAAAAGCCTAGAGTTGTCATACGATGATTTCAATGAACTGAAAGCTTATTGCGATGAGAAAGGGATAATTTTTTTGTCATCACCGTTTGATGAAGATAGCATAGATTTTTTAGAAAATCTCGTCCCATACTACAAGATTCCTTCGGGAGAAATAGTGAATAAACCTTACTTGCAACGTGTGGCAAGCAAACACAAGCCTATGATAATGTCGACAGGTATGGCCACATTGTCTGATGTGGAGAAAGCTTTGGGCGATATATATTCTGTCGATAAGGATGCAGAGATATATTTGTTGCACTGCACAACGAATTATCCGACCCCTTATGAAGAAGTGAACTTGAAAGCTATGATAACTTTGAAAGAAGCTTTTAAGTTACCCGTAGGTTATTCAGATCATACAAACGGAATAGAGATACCAGTTGCTGCTGTTGCTCTGGGCGCATGCATAATAGAGAAACACTTTACATTAGACAGGAACATGCAAGGTCCTGATCACAAAGCCTCACTTGAACCTGACGATTTTAAGAGTATGGTGAGAGCAATCAGAAACGTTGAAGATGCACTAGGAAACGGAATAAAGAGACCAACGAAAAGTGAAGATGAAATCAAAAATGTTGTAAGAAAGAAACTGGTTGCAGTGCGAGATATGAAAAAAGGACAAATAATAGAATTAGCTGATGTTACATTGAAGAGGGTGAATGTTGGATTGTCAGCGGATTTCCTGGATATTATCATTGGCAAAAGGTTGATAAAGGGAATAAGAGAAGATGAAGGCTTTACGTGGTCTCACTTCATGGAGGAGTGAAGTATGTATAATCATAAGACATTTATAGCAATTATTCCTGCAAGAGGCGGTTCAAAGGGAATCAAGAATAAGAACATAGTTCCATTAAAAGGGAAACCATTGATAGCTTATGCCATAGAAGCAGCAAGAGAGAGTGGGATTTTTGATGATATAATAGTGTCGACTGACTCTGAGAAAATTGCTAAAGTAGCTATCGAATATGGAGCTAAGGTACCTTTCTTGAGGCCAGCCGAGTTGTCCACTGATACCGCAAGTTCCATAGATGTGATAGTACATACTCTAAACTACTTTATCGAAAACGGAACCTGTTTTGACTACTTTGTTTTACTCCAGCCAACATCACCTTTAAGAACCTCGGAGGACATTGTGAATGCTGTTCGGTTGGTTTTTGAGAGGGATGCAAATTCGGTGGTCAGCGTATGTGAGGCTGAACATACGTCATTTCTGACTAATATCCTCCCTGATGATCTCTCACTTTCTCACTTTATCAAAAAGGATATGATCAAGCCAAGGCAAGAATTACCAAAATACTATAGAGTTAATGGAGCTATATATTTAGCAAAAGTTGATTATTTCCTAGAAAACAGAGATTTTTACGGAGAAAAAAGTTTTGCGTATATAATGCCGCGTGAGAGGTCGGTTGATATAGATGAAGTGATAGATTTAAAATTAGCAGAAGTGTTGTTGGAGGAGCTATATGAAAATAAAGGAGATAAGTGACTATACGGTAATAGAACAAAATGCTTCTATTGACAAAGTGATTGACTGCTTAAATAAGTCCACACATAAGATAATATTCGTTCTTGATAACAACCGATTGGTTGGTACAATAACCGACGGAGATATTCGAAGACGTATCTATGGAAGGAAAGATGATATTTCAAAATTACAAGCATGTGATGTTATGCATAGAAATTTTAGGTACATCCTTCCAGAAGACTATGAAAAATCGAACACAAATGATTTGATAAAGTACGATGTTGAGTACCTACCTGTGCTGAACACAAATTTCCAGATACTAAAGGTGATAAGGATACAGGTAGATTTTGAAGAACTTTCAAAGCTGAAAACAAAAGTTCTGATAATGGCTGGAGGAAAGGGTACGAGGCTTTATCCGTTAACGAAAGTGATTCCAAAACCTCTTGTTCCTTTTGGAAATAAGACGATAATAGAGAGTATAATGGAACAATTTATGAAATCCGGCTTTGATGAGTTTATATTGAGTGTCAACTATAAGAAAGAGCTAATAAAGAATTATTTTGCCGAACTATCATATAACATAGACTATATTGAAGAACCAGATTTTCTTGGAACAGCTGGAAGTATTTCTTATCTTAGAGTACACAACATACAAAAACCATTTTTTGTAGCAAATTGTGATGTGCTTTTGAACCTAGATTTTGCTGATGTCTTCGAATACCATTTAAAGGAAGAAGCTAATATCACCATGATTTCATCTAAAGAGAAAGTTAATGTTGCTTATGGAGTAATAACATTTGATGAGGAGAAGAATTACTTAAGAATTGATGAAAAACCTAACTACGAATTCAATGTAAATACAGGTATATATGTTTTAAATCCAGAAGTGATTGATTTAATTGAGATAGGTGAAAAAGTTGACATGCCCGAGATAATTGAGAGAGCACGGACAAAAGGCATGAAGATAAAAGTTTATGAGTCAAATACTGAAATGATTGATATTGGACAATGGGAATATTATAAGAAATTGTTGTAAGGTAGCTCCTTAATGCATGGGAATATTACAAAAATCCGTGGAAACTTAAGTAACGTATCTATTTCTGTATATTATGTTTATAGCAATAGCTAACGTGAAAGTAAAAGATCACACATAAAAAAAACTACAATACACATTCGACGTTTCAAGCTCTAAGATACATGTCCTAAATCATGTAAATCCTTGTTTTTAGTTAAGTGCAAGTATAGCTTTTTGGTAAAATTTAATATCTCGCGTAGATATATTGATATGGAAGACAGAAAATTTAATACCGGGTTGTTGCTACCCGGTTTTTTTGTGCTACAATAAGTATACATGAGTATACTACATACGGGATTTTGGCAC
>Ga0208695_1003211_pt1 | contig 11250 bp, 8 predicted proteins | sample AD_UKC111_MetaG_FD_184449 | JGI IMG/M metagenome (GOLD analysis project Ga0208695, IMG submission 184449) | Active sludge microbial communities of municipal wastewater-treating anaerobic digesters from Hong Kong - AD_UKC111_MetaG (SPAdes)... | ecosystem: Engineered > Bioreactor > Anaerobic >... | reverse complement strand
AGGTACGTGAGCGGGTCGCCGTCGGCGTCGTAACCGGCCAGCGTGATGTAATTTCTAAAACCCGCGATGGCTGTCACGGACTGGTCGTATGCCACCGGGTCTGCATTGGTGCGTACAGTAATGCTGACGGTGGCGACATTGGATTCCGAGATACCGTCCTGCACCACAAAGGTGAAGGAATCCGGGCCGATATAGCCCGCGTCGGGCCTGTAAGCGAGCTCCGGACCTTCCTGTTCGACAATGTCACCGTGAAGCGGGGCATCCAGGATGAGGTACGTGAGCGGGTCGCCGTCGGCGTCGTAACCGGCCAGCGTGATGTAATTTCTAAAACCCGCGATGGCTGTCACGGACTGGTCGTATGCCACCGGGGGGGTATTCTGGCTGGCAGCATTGACGACAGCGGCCAGGCTCCCTAAAAATGCTGGGGGAACAGCCAGACAGAGGACAAGTGCAGCGATAAGAATATGTTTAACTTTCATATCAATTCCTTTGTTTAATTGATTTGCTTGATTCGTTTTGTCAGAAGACATAGGAGAAAATACAAGGTATTTCACAGTAAATTGGGTGAAATAATAATTGAAATATATAAGAAATCAAGGTAATATGACAAAAAAGCACACATTTCCATGTGTGCTTTTCAGTGGGCTATTTGCGATATATTGCAATATTGTGCAATAAATGGCAGTCTATTTACGGTTCGTAAGCTAATTGAATCCTATTAAAATATTGATGCGGTCTTATTATCAATCATCATTTTATTAATAATGGAAGGAACGTAATAAACTGTTCATAAATTGTGATGGTCACAACAGCCTGGTTGCTCTGAAATAACCCATCATCCACCACGAAACTAAAATTATCTGTGCCCAGAAATCCCGGATCCGGAACGTACTCAAACGCGGGTCCAATCCCATTCAGTGCGCCGTGAGATGGCGCGGAGGTGATGACAAACGAATAAGAAACGAGAGTACCCGCGACGGATATACCGCTTGAGGCGCAGCTGCTACTGCCGCCGCATTCGTCAGAATCAGAAAACTCCAGGGTAATGTTTACAGGAGTATCCTTATACGTGTAAACTTCCTGGTCATATGCGACCGGGGCATGGTCATTCACTCCGCTGATCAGGAGCTGCACCCGCGCCGTGTTGGAGTTTATTGTTCCGTCATTAATTCTGTAGGTGAAGCTGTCCTCTCCGCAGTAATCAGGGTCAGGCGAATACACAAAAGAACCATCCGGGTTTAGGGTAATAGTTCCATTCAACGCGTTTTCTACCAAATAAGCGCTGAGAGCAGCATTTACAGGTTTGATATCGTTTTTTAACACGCCATTCGCCGCGTCGACAACTAACTGCGTATCTTCTAAGGTAGCGTAGGAGTCCGGCACAGCAGTAAGGGAGCGCGGAAGCCTTACCGCGGGGTCACCAAAAAGGAGGTAGGTATCCAGCAGGTCCAGATTGCTGCCGCTACCCCAGACCCGCAGCAGCCCGGCCTGAGTGATACCGCCGAGCGCCGCGGTGCTGTCCTGGAATATTGCCCGGAAAGCTCCGCGGTTCAACAGGTCATGCCCTGCCACCATTCCCCATCCGGTCGGAGACCAACTGGCTATCGCGCCTTTTAGCGAGGTGCGGGTGATAATTTCCGCCATGGCTTCGTAACCCTGACCTAAAGGTCGCGGGTAGGTATAGAGCCCATCCATACAGGTCATAGCCATGACAAAGGGGTATTTATCCTGGTTTTGCAGGGAATTGATATCCGAGGAAGTAAACAGGTATTCGTTGGTATCTCCCCAACCACCATAATAACCGTGACCGATGTAGTTTACCAGCAGGCGGCCCTCGTTGATTCCACTTTGAATATCCGCGCGTGCTTGCGCGAGATCGTTATGCGTCCATTTCCAATAAACTTTTTGGGCTGTAAAGGGTTCTCCCGGATATTCATCTCGCAGCAGTTCGTCAGAAATGACCGGATATTGGCCGTTGACTTCGTACCGACTGGTAATCGCGAGGATGCGCCGAAGTACGTCGCCAGAAGGCGGGTTGGTTTCATAACTGGCAAGTTTGGTCAGATAGGCTGTGACCTCGGAGGGCTGGTTCACTGCTAATCGTCCCAGAAACAAATCCGGTAGAGTATCCGCGCCGACAATAGCCACATAGCGATTATCCGCCGCGGTTTCGCCCAGATAAGGATCCACATATCCGAAATACGGCGGAAGGTAACTTATCCGGCCGTAATTCTCATTGTTTTTCGGGTCGTAGGTTCCATCGCCTACCAGGAGGACGTAACTGGGAGCGGGAGCCTGCCACTGCGCGTAGGCATAGGAGATATAATTCTTTATTGCAGCCGGATCGACAATGCCGTAAGAAAATTCATCATAAACGTCCTGCACATCCACCAAAACTGTTTCCAGCCCGGAAGTCTCACGGATTCCGACCAGCGGCGCGGCCGCTGTGAGAAAGTTGGCATGCGAAATAATCAGATAATCCGCCTGCTGGGATGTCGCCGCTAAATTGGACGGGGTATCGGGCACGATGCTCGTAATCGGCAGCAATTTATCCGGAGTAAGCGCCAGATACTCCGCGGATAAAAGCACTTCATCATGGAACTGCAGTGAATACGGGCCTGTGCCGGAAAACGTGAGCCCCGTCAGTTCTGCCGGCGCGAAAGGATTGCTGATATCAAAGACCCGGGCATCCGCGGTGGAGAAGTTGGTCAGTTCAAACCTCCAATCGCCCGGTTCTGCTTGCGAAAATTTCAACATATTGGAAGATACCTGAAAATCGCTGGAATAGGCGATTTCCAACCAATCGTAGTAGAACAAATCGGCCGATTGGCCTGTATCCAGCGCCGTCACTTTCATCGTGTTTAGCCCTGGAACGAGCAGCGCGGCTGGCACGGTCAGTTCCACCTGGTGCAGTGTGAAAGCTTCCCAGGTGCCTTCGTACACCTGCGTGCCGTTGACCAGGATGCCCACGCGGTGGTCGGGATTAGCCTCCATCACGTCTATATAACCAATCAAGGGCAGGCTCAGACTGATGTCCCCGCCTGTCCAGCGGCTCAGGTCTAACTGGCGCTCCCAGTCAGTTTTTGAGCCGCCGTTGCGAAGTACCCAACCCCAGTAGTAGTGTTCGTACTCATCCTCATTGGGGGACTTTGGCTGGTAATATGCGTCTACCTCATAATGTTCCTCGCGCACGAACGCGCTGACAAGCGGTTGAGCTCCCGGTGTCGCGTCGCGCGCAGGCATCCGCAGCCCGGGCGAACCGTCATAGCTCAGCCAAAATATATTGTCCGCTGTGTATTTACTATCCAGGGCCTCAGCGTAAAAGAGAATGTCATCCCCGGGGCTGACCTGAATGGCGATTTCTTGACCCAGGTGGTACATGTGATAATTTTCGGGGGATATGCTTTCCACAGGCACGCCTGCCGCGCTGAGCTGACTGGCGCTGATGCGGTAAAATCCTTCAGCCTTCGTGATGACGCGCCAGGCTGGGCTTGGCGGGTTCCAATTCTTAATGCCGGCCGCGTTCAGCCGGGCGGCGCTGAAAGCCACGGTTTCGGGCTGGACAAAGCGGCGCATGGCTTTTGCTTGGGTGTAATTCAGAAGGCTGTTGGCGAGCATTTCCTCATATTCAGAGGATTCCGCGCGCGCGGCTGGAAGTGAGTCTACTGACCGGCTCTCAAAGCGCACATCAACGCGCACATTTGTATACAGCAGCAGCGCGTTCTCCGCAGGCAGGTATTGCACTGGATAAACCCCTACGCTGATTACGCGCTGCTGGCGCAGCATGCTGTCGTTTAGAATCGCAGCCTGTTTAGATGGCAAAGGACTGAAAGAGGCGTAAATCGTCGGGTCGGGGCGGCGGCTTTCCTCAATCCGCAGCGCCTGAAAATTGCTTTGTGAAAGCGCGTCCCAGTTGGGCGCAACCTTTAAACCGGGTGCAGGCAGCACTGGTTTTTCAAGCGGGATTCGCACAGGCGCGCTGCTGCTGATGCTGAGCCGCGCTTCTGCGCCAAAAGGCACCGCCAGCATCTCGCTCAAGAAGGGCAGTTCCGGCTGGCCGGGCTCGCTCATGAAGGCTGAATCAGGAAAAGACACCCGGGCGTACGCTGTACCTTCGATAGAAACCGTTTCTATGGCCAGGTCTTTAAGAGAAAGCGCGACTTCGAAGCTCAGCCCATCCGCGGTAGAGCTGAGAACGCGAACGGAGAGGCCGGCGCTGGCAGGGCGGGCAGCCGAAGCCGGGAATGGCAGCGATAACAGCAGCGATAGGCTCCCAATGATGAGGAAGAGGCGAAAAGACCTGGACATAGTGCTTCTCCTGATTCTGATGGCTGAGAATAATTGATGAAATTTTGGATTAGTTTATCTGTTCAGGCGCGGCGAATTACCTGAAGTATATCAGACCCGCGTTGGTACGATAGTACAAACGCGCGGGTCTGTTCAGGCAACTGTGCAAGTTTGTCCATGATGGTTTGCACCCGCGCGGGGAAGTAATATGGCACAAACGCGGTAGCCATGATGCGCACAGCGGCATCAAAACCGCTAAGCGGGGTAATTGTTTGCTCCGCGGCGCGGTCAAGGAAAAATAACTTGCTGAGTTCCACTCCCTGAGGATCGCAGCGGCTTGGGTCTTGGTGCCATGGGGTGCCAAAGGCCACAAAACGGCCGTCAATTTGCCGCACAATAATCTGGTCTTCCCCCAGGATTACAGCGTCTGTCGCGGCTGCCAGGTCCGCGGCTAAAGTGGACTTTCCCGCTCCTGAATTGCCTAAGAAAACAAACGCCTGGTTTTGCCATGCAATACCAGCCGCGTGCAGGATAAGCTCCCCACGCAGCGCCAGCCAGTTTGAAACTAAAACAATATCGAGGTATTCAAGCGGGTAAAAAGGCCGGCCGGCGAGAGAACTGAAATCACCGTAAATGAGTCCTTCGGTAAAATCGGGGTTGATTTGCACCCAGCGCTGGGGAGACTGCGTGGGTTGGGTGAAATAATGGTTGCCTGCCTGGTCCTGCCACAGCTCCCAGATTTCGTTGCGGCAGCGCAGCGCGGACAAACTGCCTGGGAGAAGGGTTGGAAGGTCCGCGAAGCGCAGCTTAAGCGTTGGAGAATTATCCTCAGTCTCTGGCGGACACAGGAATTTGTAATGGCAGGGCAAAGACGCCGTTGAGAGGGGGTGTTTTCCCTCCTCAATGTTGATGGTGAGCCCGGCTACACGTATCCGCATCTTACAGGTCAGCAAGAAAGAACCAACAGTCCTTTTAAGAATCAAATGAGTATTCGCGCATGAAAAAACAGGCACGAATACCCATGATTCTAAATAAGCACTTGCTAAGTCCCGGCAGGATTAAGTCTGCGCTGTGGAGCAGCCGCCTACCTGAGATGTGCATCCAAGCTGGCTTTTTGGAAACATGTTGGGGCTGCTGTGACAGAAGCCCAAAATCGCATTCTTGGATTTTAGAATGACTTTGCTAATGACAGGTGGTGTGTAAGGCTTCTTATTCATAATCAGACATTCTCCTCAATGACACTTCTAGTATACCATATTTGTCGTTCGCGGGCTTTATTCAATTTGCAGATAAAACCAACGACGCTTTCATTATCGCCGTGAACCAACTGCGACCATCCGGGGCATTGGATGCAAATCCCGGAGGCACTGCAATCCAAACAGGGTACCGCCAGGGTTCGTTCTAATTGGACTTCTTTGCCGAGTTCTTCCCAGGCTTTCAAAAAACCCATCTCCAAAATACTATAAGATGGTTTGCGCGCCATCATGCACATTGCCAGCCGTCCCCGGCTGTCAATGTGAAAGGAGCGCCGGCCGGCACCGCAGCTGTAAACATATTTCTCGCTGCGCAGCTGCAGCTTCTGGCTGAGTTCGTAATTGAGAACCCAGGCGTGCATGCGCTCCGGGTCGGACCGGTCCAATTCCAGCATTTCTTCAATATCCAGGCGGTCCCAATACGGGGCGTCTGAACCATCGAGCCGGGGAAAAATGGAGCCGTCGTAGCGATAGCGCAATCCGCGGTCTGCCGCGAATTTCTGCATCATAGGCAGCTCATATTTATTTTTTTGCAAAATCACCGATTTCAGCGCGAGCGGAAGTCCGCTCTCAAGCAGCAGTCTGAGCCCGTGGTTGAAACGCTCCCAGGAGCCCGGCACCCGCGTGACAGCTTCGTATGTTTCGCGGCTGGCGCCGTAGAGGCTGATTTCCACCAGGATGGGTGGGGCTTGTTTGAGAGTCTCTATCACAGCTGGCGTGACCAGCGTGGCATTGGTAAAGAGCATGACCAGCATGCCTTTATGGCGGGCATGCAGGAAAATTTCGGCAAAATCCCGGCGAAGCAGCGGTTCGCCGCCGGTGAGCAGCAAGTGCAGACAGCCCGCGTCGGCAATCTGGTCCAGGATTTCTTTGATTTGTTCCGTGCCTAACTCTCGTTCCAGTTGAACATGGCTGCCGGCAGGTTGGTTAATGAAGCAGTGCACGCAGCCAAGATTGCAGCGCTCGGTGATTTCAAATTCCGCGGCCAGCGGATAGCGCTTACCCTGCAGAGGTTTGAGGAGAATCTCTCCCCAATCATCCATGTCCAGTTCGTAAAAGTTTACGCAGTCCATCATCAAACTTTCTGCAGCGCGCCGATTGCCAGCAATTCGTCCATAAAGCGGTCAAGGTCGGCAGTGACTGTTTCAATATCTGTTTCGTACTCATCCAACAGGAACTGCCGCAATTCCTGTTTGGAGGCCGGGGCCGCGAGTTTTTCCCAAAGTGACGCTCCCAGCTCATTAAGCGTGTAAATGCAGTCCATTTCCGCCAGGTTTCGGTGCACCGGCACCAGAATGGTTTCATCGACGATGCGGCGGAAGATGAAATCTGGGTTGCGAATAAATCGTTCTTCCTGGTTGGTCAAAATCTTCTCCATAATCATTATCTGCCGCTGTTCTGGCTGAAACACTGCTCCAGCTCGCGCAGATGATTGATGCGGTTGAGGCGAGCGCGTAAACGAAATGCTGCCCACTTGTTTTTCAATTTCATTTGCCAGCTGCGCATATCTTGCGCTGTGCTGTCGTTTCGGATGACTTGCGTTACTTTTCCCAATATCTCGTCGGTTCCAAGCCACCGTTCGGGTTTTTGCTGATTATCCGCCTGCACCTGAAAAAACCGGCTGCCGTTTTTTTGCTTGCTGCGAATGACGCGGTGAAAAATCGCGTGACGGTCAGGTGTGAGAAAAAAAACAATGTCTCCAATGCTGACCCTGTCAGTCCGCGCCGGTTCGCAGATGAGCGTATCCCCATGCCGCAGGTTCGGAAGCATGCTGTCTCCAGAGGCAATGAAGCGAATGGATTTTCCGGAGCGAAGCAAACCCGCGCCTAATTCCGCGAAAACATCCGGAGGGCATTGATATTCCCGCAGATGCGCGCTGTTCATATCCGGTCCCCTTTTCATTGCCAGCCGGGCAGCTTCTGCCAGGTTCCCACGCGGCCGCGCTGTCAGCTTACCATCCTGGATGGTTCAGGCTGACAGCCGCGGCCAGGCGCGGGGTCGGCGGCGCTAAGGCTTACCTCGCCGCGCTGATAGGTCCGTAGATACCAGGCGTCACGCCGCTTTCCAGCGGGACGTCCTCGAGCCAATAGTAGTAGGTTATGCCGACCGCGGCCGTTTCATCCAGGAACTCGTAAGTGGCGCCGGTCAAACCGCCGGGGCCTACCTTGCTCATAATGAGTTCCGGGTTGAGGAGCGCGCGTTCGCCGTCCACAGCTTCCGCCCGGTAGACGTTAAAGCCGAGGTTGTTGACTTCGGTCGCTGTTTCCCAGGAGACCAGAATGCCGTTTTCAACTGCGGCAGCAGAGAGGTACTTCAGCACAATTGGCGTGATTTGTCCTTTGGTGAAGGCGGCATACACGCAGAAGCAGTTCTTGGCGGTCTCGGCGGTGTAAATCTGATTGAAAGTAATCGTCCCAACCGGCGTATCCGGGCAGCTTCCTCCGGCCTGGGTATTGGTAAACCCGAGAATGGAGACGGTGTAATCCTGGGTGTGGGTAGCATCGTACCGACAGGTGAAGGCTTGCGGGCCTGCCACGTTGGTAAAGTTCACACCGTCCGCGCAGCCGTTGCGGTTAGGTCCGGTGTCGCCTTCAACGTTCGGGCTGCTGCTGCCGCCTGGCCACTGTGGCGAACTGGTCCCATAAGTGCAGGGGTCGGTAGAGTTCGTAGTTTCATTCAGGGTTACCTGGTACTGGAAGACCAGGTCGTCTGAAGTTTCGTCAAGCGTCCAGCCAGTTGGGCAGGTGACGTCATTCAGGTTCATATAGAGCGGAACAGTCTCAAACCGGTTTGTTGCCTGGTATATCGGGTTGTTGTAGTGGCAGAAACGGCCGATGGGGAAGGGCTGATTTTCAATTGGTTCAAAGGTCCGGTCTTCGATACCCTCAAACCCAAAACCGCTTTGTCTGAGGAAAGCAGCGGAAGTGGTAGGACATGAGGTATCACCTTCCGGCCGACCGTACCGCACCTGGTTTTCATCTGTAATAGAGTCATCCTGAACCGAATCCGGCCAGTCAAAGTCCGTGCCATTTACAACAGGCAGGCTGTAGTTTTTGATGAGGATGACGGTGCGGTATGCCTCGTTCATGGTGAAGGTCTGGTCCTCCTGGCTGGTCTGATCAGCCGCTGAGTCGCTGACAATCACCCATACATCGTTATTGGCGATGGTCTGACCGTTGGTGAGGTTGATTTGCGTAAAATCATTATCAGCAGTAAACATCAATAGAGACCAGCCAGTAGTGCTCACCGCAGCGCCAGTCTTGTTAAAGATTTCAATGCCAATACGATCAGTACCTCCCCTTTGGTCATACAAATACTCTGAGAGGTAAAGAGTTGGGGCATTGCTTGGGCAGGTGCTGGTGTGGGAGCCAAACCCGGACCAATCGATTGAGGTCGTGCGCGTCCATTGGGCAAATGTGCCGTCTCCGTCCACATCTCCGGAACATACGGCGGCGTTGCGCACATAGCGTTCATCTTCTCCGCCGGGGCCGTAATTTGTGTTATAGATGACGCCAATGACATCGCCAATGGTGTAATCAGAGTTGGTGACCTTTCCCCAACCATCGCAGTCAGCGTCAATCGTCGTGCCGCCGGTTGAGTCAATCTGGCCCCAGTATCCGTCAGTGGTAGTATAGGAAAAGGCAAAAACCATTCCCACGCAGATGGCAGCCAGCAATATTGCGCTGCCCAGTGAAACACCAAACTTCTTTTTCATAGCTGATCCCTCCTGAAAGATCGTGGACAATTCAATGGACCTACCCACTGCGCGTGGGGATAGTCACGTTTAAAGACAGCGACAGCGATAATTTCTTTTATCCCTGCTTATATTATAGACGCTTTATGGGAGGAGTCAATCCGCAATTCTGGGTCACGATGGGGATGACACTTAACTGAGCGGCGGAATGTAGCAGGGCTCGGGGAACGGAATGCCTGCCCGGGAGCCGCAAATTCCATAATACAGGTCCCGGTCGCCTCCAAACTGGTTGTTCTGGACCAGGGTCCAGGTAAAGGAACCGGAAGCTTGCGTGCTGCTCCAGGTGCCGGAGGCAATCGAACCGCCGCTTAGAACGCGCCCGCTAAACGTGAAAGGGACTCCATCAATTACCGCTGAGGCGTTCAGGTCTGTGCCGTTAATTGTCACGCTCATTTCCCCGTTCAGGTAAGCGCCGTCTGTCTGTTGAAAGCGAATGACCCATTCACCCTGCCAGCCGGTTTGCGGAGTGGCGGTTGGGGTCGGGGTGGGCGATGGAGCAGTTGTGGCGGTGCGGGTTGGCGTGGCAATTGGCGTAAAACTGGCAGTTCGCGTAGGGCTGGCAGGCTGTTCTCCGCCAGGGGTGGGAGGAATGCCTGTACTCGTTGGAGCAGCGGTGATTGTTCCTGCGGGGAAATTCTGGGTGGGGGTCGCGTCCGCTGGCGGATTTTCCGCTTCCGCGGTTGCTGTCGCGGAATTTGGCTCGGATGTCCATCCCGCTGTGGTCGGGAGCGCGTTGGGCTGCGCAGTCCGGGCGTTGGCGGCAGCCAAAGTGGCGGCCTGCTGCACGAACTGCGTTTGGGCGTAAGCCTGTTCCTGCGGGCTGAGCGTGGAGGCGCTCGGTTTGCCTCCGCAAGCCGCGAGAATAACCAGGATGAGGAATAACCCGAAGATTGGCTTGATTTTCATGTTAGTCCGCGGAACCTTGCATTTTTCTTGATGATTATAAGGTTTCAGTCAGCCTGCAGGGCAGCTCTGGCCGCCTCCACCACCCACATCACCTGTTCATCGCTCATGGTGGGGTAAAGCGGCAGGGTCACTTCCCGCGCGGCCGCTTCTTCGGTCGCCGGCAGGGGGGTCGGGCGGGCAGAGTAGGCCTGGCGGTAAACGCTGAAGCGGTGGACAGGCGGGTAGTGCCAGCTGGTCTGGATGCCCTGGGCTTTCATCTTTTCCATGAAAGCGGGTTTATCGGCGCCCGGGGGCAGCAAAACTGGCATGATGTGGAAGCTGCTCTGGCAGCGTTCCTCCTGAAACGGAACGCTGACGGCCGGAACCTGCTGCGCGAGCAGCCGGCGGTAGAGCGCGGTCAATTCCGCCCGGCGCGCGTTGCCGGAAGGGATGCGTTTCAGCTGCTCCCGGCCCAGGGCGGAGCGCAGCTCGTCCATGCGGTAGTTGTAGCCCTGCGCGACCACATCGTAGGTGCTGGCGTGCCCTTTAAAGCGGTCCCAGGTGAGGGTGGTCATGCCGTGCGAGCGCAGGATGCGCGCCTTTTCCGCGATTTCGGGGCTGTCCGTCACCAGCATGCCGCCCTCGCCGGTGGTCAGGTTTTTATTGCCAAAGAAGCTGAAGCAGCCGACGTTGCCCCAGGTGCCCAGGGCTTTGCCGTTCAGGGAAGCCCCGACGGCATGGGCGGCGTCTTCAATCACGCCAAGCCTATGCTTTCGCGCAATTTCCAGAATGGCGGGCATGTCGCAGGCGTAGCCGGCATAATGCACCACCATGATAGCTTTGGTTTTTTCAGTGATGGCGGCTTCCACCGCGGCGGGGGAGAGGCACAGCCAGTCGGGGCTCTCAATATCCGCGAAAACCGGCAGCGCGCCGGTGTACCCTACCGCGTTGGCGCTGGCAACGAAGGTGAGGGAGGGCAAAATCACCTCATCGCCGGGCCCGATGCCGAGCGCCAGGCAGGCCAGATGCAGGGCGGCGGTGGCGTTGGTGATTGCCAGAGCGTAGGCGGCG
>Ga0208695_1003200_pt1 | contig 11279 bp, 8 predicted proteins | sample AD_UKC111_MetaG_FD_184449 | JGI IMG/M metagenome (GOLD analysis project Ga0208695, IMG submission 184449) | Active sludge microbial communities of municipal wastewater-treating anaerobic digesters from Hong Kong - AD_UKC111_MetaG (SPAdes)... | ecosystem: Engineered > Bioreactor > Anaerobic >... | reverse complement strand
TTCTTTGTTTCTGCCATCTCACACGCTCCTTGTGATCAACACGATCTGTGCTAATGCGATTGTGCCCATGGGCACACTCTTTATTTCAGTGCCCGTGGGCACAGTAAGGTCTGAATTTTCATGCTTCTAATTTTCCTAGTACTGCATCCACCAGATTTGAAACACAGCGATATGCTTGTGACTTTTCATTTGTAAAGGAAAATATGTCATACCCAGCAGTGGTGGCTGCAGATATTTCTGCTAAATCCTTCACGTATGGGAGTAAAAGATGCCCATATAATCGCTCCAGATCTTCGATTACATCCCGGGATTGTCTCCGCACCATTCGATAACGCGAAGGAATAATTCCTAATATTTTCAATTCTGGGTTGAAGGTTTTTCGGATACTCTCAATCATGCGCAAAATATCGGCTAAGCCGATCAAGCTCAATCCGTCTGGTTCGATTGGGATAAGCACATGAGTGCTAGCAACCAAGGAATTCATGGGCACAATACCAGCAGATGGGGGGTTATCGATAATTATATATTCATAATCGTTTTTGATCGGTTCTAAATAATATGTCAATTGGAGTTCCGGTTCTTCTCGTGTTTTTAATTCGGCTTCCAAGTTTTCCATCCGAGCTTTATTGGTCTTAAATATCTTTACCTTTTTCTCTCGTTTTCTAGGAATTAGCGAATCTTCGACAATGCCTTCTGAAGCACCAAAACCATTAATTAATGCAGAAGGGAAGTTGTTTTCTGCTGTAATCATAGGAACAAACTGATCGTCTAAACCCCCTCCCATAGCTGTAATTGTTGCGCTCAACTGATCATCCATATCAATCAGCAAAACCGGTTTGCTCTCTGGTTTTCGCGATTCATACGTTGCTAATCCAGCGGCAAGGTTAATGCTAATTGTGGATTTGCCCACTCCACCTTTTCGATTAATTAAAGATATAATCGCCATTAGTCAACCTCTTATTTAATGAGGATATATGTCCTTTCCATTTTACATTATTTTACTGTAAATACAAGCCGAAATTAATTATTAATTTATTTTATTGTTCAGTTGATGAAACTAAACGTTATTATTTGAGTACTTGACTTAATAGCTCACGCATGCTAATCTATTTACTAAAAGACGGAGCAGCATGAGTCATGATTACAACACCTGATCTTCTTCAAGCCGGATTTTTAGAGCACCCCTTTATTCATTATCAAGATACACGATTCTTCTATCCCAATCTTAATGAGCAGCGCAAGGTTTTCGAGGTGGTGCATAGTTTCCTGTCCGATCAAAAGGACCCTTATAAGAATTTAGGTGTAGTTGCCGGACCAGTTGGTAGTGGTAAGAGCATGCTGGCAATGAAATTAGCCCAAACACATTTCTTACTAGAAAATCGAGGTACGATGTTTGGGCTCTACTTAAATACCAATACTTTAACTGAACCCCGTCACTTTCTCATGGCAGTTATTGAGATCTTAGGGATCCAGTCGGCGCGCTCGAATGCCAACCGAATTGAGAACATTTATGAACGCCTTGAGCAAAGTGCTGATCAGCTATTACTGGTCTTGGATGGTCCCCCGGTTGATCAGGAGTATCTCACCCAACTGCTTGATTGGTCTGTAGAGCACCAAAAAAAGATCCGTACAATTATTTTTCTACAGGATTTAAACAACACTGTCAGTAATATTGGCAGCCTGAGTCAATTTTTAGGTCTTTATGTACCTTTTCGTTCTCCGAGCATTCAGGAGATAGCTAGTCTACTTTATGCACGCTGCCGTATGGCTGGTCTTGCTGAGCCTCTATCTGTTTTACCAGAAACCAAAGCTATTGAAATTGCTGAGAATGCACATGGCTCTTTAACCGAGGCTTTATTCTTAGCTTCAGATTACCTATCGACCGTCTTAGAAGAACGTAAGACGAAGCTCACCATTCCGAATCTGATTTCACGGATCTAATTGATTTATTGATTTTTACAACGTCATGAGTGACATAACCACTGGTACTTGGCAACAAATTCGCGATGAGCTGGAGACCCTATCAGTCCCCAAGCTTGAAGAACTGTTGAATTCTGCAGATGTGCAGTTCGATGGAGCGTATACCATTACTGCAGAGCCTAAAAACTATGCCAAGCTATGTCAGTACTACCCGTTACTGGATACATTGGTCCAAGATGTTACCGGTAAACGGTTGAAACTTTCTCTTCGCTCAAGTGTGCCCATGGGCACACTTACCCAAGTTTCAGAAACCGTTTATAGCATAGATTCAGGAGCTTCTAACGTTGCCGAAGCGATTATTTCTCCGGAATCGATTGTTGCCATACCAGCCTATCTGTTGCGTTTTGTTCCCTATGTCGGTTCGGGAGCTGTTCTCATTGCCACTGCCTTGCGGCAAGCATTTTACCGCGCCTCAAGAGAGCATGGGGCTGATCAACTCTACCCTAAGGCAGGGGATGCAGTCTCTATCGATGTAAACACTCTTCTGGATATGCTTGGGAATGTCATCAGTCGAGCCACTTTCTTTCGCATTTTCAAATCGGGTAATATGGACTGGTTTGTTAGCCGTGCAGAACCTGTTCACCGCTTCGTAGATGGCAAAGTTACCAGAGCTCCTAACACATACACGTACAGAGGAATGTTGTTAACACCAGGGGATGCACAAGACTTGTTCACTTGGTTTCAGGCAAATTTGGCTAATCACGAACCTTCTGAATTGTTAACCTTCGCATTGGAATGTTCCAGAGGTCAAATACTCACCTTTCCTTATAGAACGCCAGATGTAACCGAGGTTCAAGGTTTTGTCGTTGCTACTTCAGTTCATGAAGTTTTTCAGGCTGCATGTGAGATTTCTAAAATTAGTTCAACCCAAGCTGCGTTATGTGATCGCCTTGCTGCGCACTTAATCCGTCCTGAGAGCTTCTTAGCGGTTCCATGGTATTGGTTCCATAGTGTTCTTCCAGAATTAGGCAGCGATTTGGGTATGCTTTACTTGATGTGTAGAAATTGCTGTTATGTTGACTGGGCACATGGCAACGATCGGAATACATTTTGGGTTCAAGGCGGTTTAACCACCTTACAAAAATGGATAGGATCCGAAACACTGCCAAAACGCATCCCTCAACTGAAACCAAGTGCACGTGGTAGGCCCCGTAAAAATAATATTAATTCTCAATCCGAATATACACGCAATTGGCGTGAAACTAAACGCGAGTTGGCTAGTCAATATCTTTGCCGCATAGCTACCCGCCCATCCGAAATAGGTACCGATTGGCAATTGAGGGTAAACGAGGTTCAGCTCACGCCGGCTGACGAAATATTACAAGGTGCTGTATATGGCTTTTTGTTAGAGCCTGACCAAAGCATGACTCCTTTAACTTGGCAGGCATTTGCAAAAAATCAAACTTTCTATTCCCTACTCCTTCGCGCAGCTCGTTATTGGCCCCAACGATTATGTCATTTTGAGACTTTAGTTCAGGAAAGAATTTGTCAGAATGAGACTTTAGACGCTACGTTAATTAGTCATTTTGATACTTTAGTTGATAATCTAAATTGTCATTTTGAAACTTTAGTTACTGCTGATATATGTCAGTTTGAGACGATAATTAAAATACTATATAAACTTAAAGACACAAGGTTTTTTTACGAAGATAACCAACTACCAGATACGACATTTTCCTCAGATAATCTTGATATCAATAACAATCAGGTTGGAGGGGAAGATATTTCTTATAATATTGGATTTGCCGCTATTTTTGATCGTATCAATCCTATCCTACGGATGCAAATTCAGGAACAGCATGCTGAGAATAATCTACTTTCTTGGTTAATATATGGCAGCCTTACCCCTGATATACGTAATCCTTTGAGCTTTGCTGTTAGCCGCACCCTCGAAACAGGGATAGACGCGGGTGGACCTGCTGCACGTTTAGCTTCGTTGCCTCCGCATGAACTTGTGTCACTCTTATTGCGCACGCATAAGCGCCTTGAAGGCGGTTATTTAGGATGGTCACAGCTCATGGAAGCCGGTGCGGAAGACCTGAACGCTCTCTTGCGATCTGCAACTGACAGCCAGACGCAACTATATCTACTCCAACGTCTACTGGATAACCTTGAGATAAGAGCAAATAGTTATGTTTAAGTTTTAGCCATAAGATAGACTGATTTGAAGTTAATCGGGGAGGGTAAGCATATTACCTACTCGGAATTTTTCAAAGACGAGCAATTCAAGCCGGCATTGATAATAAAATTAGGTAGAAGCTATAGTGCCTGAATGGAGTTGCGCATAGCAATATATAAATAGACTGCAATTGATTGGTTTAATAAATTGCATCGAAGATTGAATTGCGCATAGGTATTGCTTTCATGGGGCACCTTTAGGTGCGCTTGTGGTAGGTTATCTGATGTGATAGTAACAAGAAATAAATCACAACCGTATCGTTGGTTTATCTTGGGCAATTGATCAAGGCAAAAGGGGAATAAGCTATAATAAATTGCACTTACACACGAGGTGAATCGATGAATTTTGCTGTCATTATGGCTGGGGGTGCCGGCACGCGGCTTTGGCCGATCTCACGTGAACGCTTACCCAAAACAGCTTTAGCCCTCTATAACAACCAAAGCATGTTTCAGATTGCAGTCGAACGCTTAGCGCCGTTATTTTCACCACAGCAAATCATCGTTGTCGCTGGGGCAAGCCATGCTGCATATTTAGCAGAGCAAGTACCAGAAATCCCCACCGAGAATTTCATCCTCGAACCCGAAGGTAGAGGTACGGCTTCAGCCATTGCTTTAGTTGCGGTTCACCTTTTTGCAAGAGATCCTGAAGCTTCAATGGCTGTGCTCACAGCCGACCATTTCATTGGAAAACCGCAAACATTCCGGCAAGCTTTAGCAGCCGCCTTACATGTTGCCCAAAGTGACTACTTGGTCACATTAGGAATTACCCCAGATTCGCCTTCAACGGAATATGGTTACATTGAACAGGGCGAACAACTAATAAAAGTAGATGGCTTCAAAGTACTTAAAGCTAAGCGCTTTGTGGAAAAACCAGATTTTAATACAGCCCAAGCCATGCTCGAAGCTGGCAATTACTGTTGGAATAGTGGCATGTTTATTTGGAAGATCAGCACAATCCTGAGAGCATACGAGACGCTCATGCCCGAGCTTTACCAGCAAGTCATGATGCTTGGTCAAACGATTGGAACCAATGCATACTCTGATACTTTAGCCCAAATTTGGCTGAACATAAAAAAGCAAACCATTGATTATGGCATTATGGAAAAAGCCGAGCGCGTAGCTGTTCTTCCAGTCGATATCCAATGGGCGGATGTAGGAAATTGGGCAAGCCTAAAGCGACTATTGCCTCATGATGACCACGGGAACGCTATTCGGGGGGAGGCACTACTCTTGGACTGCCAAAATAATCTGGTATTTGCTGATAAACGATTGATCGCTGCTATTGGCTTGGAAGATTTTGTGGTTGTGGATACCCCAGATGCCTTGCTCATCTGCCACAAAGACCGCGTACAAGAAGTACGACAAGTCGTTGAGCGTTTGAAAGCTGACGGTAGACAAGATTTAATTTGAGCTCTAGAAAGGGCTAAAAATTAGATCGGACCTCGCAATATAAAACGACATCAGCAATCATAATAATTTTCGATTTCAAATGGGCTTGGGTGCTGGTTGACGTTTTCAGCTTCTTTGCGTTTTTCTGTCGTCCAAGTCTGGATCAGGGTATCATCAAAAATGCCACCAGCCTTAAGGAATTCTGAGTCACTCTCGAGTGCTTGCATTGCTGCTTCGACAGAGGTAGGCAAAGATTTAATCTTGGCGCGTTTTTCCTCCGGCCAATCGAAAATATTCTCATTGATTGGCCCAAAGCCAGCTTCTGTCGGGTCAATTTGATGTTGTATGCCGTCTATTCCAGCTAACAGCATGGCAGCCATGGAAAGATATGCATTTCCGGTGGCATCTGGCGGTCGGAATTCCATGCGTACAGCCTTGGGTGCCGTTGCGTATTTAGGAATGCGGATAGCGGCGCTGCGGTTGCCGGCTGAGAAAATGGCTTTGACCGGTGCCTCGAAGCCTGGTACAAGCCGTCGATAAGAATTTGAGCTAGGATTTGTAAAAGCCATGACCGCAGGGGCGTGGGTGAGCAAGCCGCCGATGTAATGCATTGCGGTTTGACTTAACAAAGAAAAACCCTCTGAATCGTAAAACCTATTCTGATCATTTTTCTGCAGAAGCTGATGATAGTGGGTACTGCTCCCAGCTAATCCATAAATTGGCTTGGGTAAAAATGTAGCAGTTTTGCCAGCAAGCATCGCAGTCATCTTGACTACATATTTAATCAGGAGTGCCGCATCGCCCGCTTGAATGATACCCAGCAATGGCGTTTCGATTTCGGATTGGCCTGGACCTCCTACCTCATGGTGGTGATATTTGACAGGAATGCCCAATTTTTCGAGGGTCACGACGATCCGATCGCGCAGCTCAAAGTAGTTATCACAAGGGGGAGCAGCATGATAGCCGTGATTATCCGGTAATGCATAACCGTTAGGGTTGACTAGATCTCCCCAATTAGCCTCACCAGAGTCAATTTGGCATAAGCTCAGGGATGAGCTGTTTTTGAGAGTTACGCGGTCGAAAATGTAAAATTCGAATTCAGGTCCCCATAGGCTACAATCGGCAATGCCGCTATCTTGCAAGAACTTTTCAGTGCGTTTAGCAATTTCTCTCGGGTCAAATTGATATCGTTCTTTGGTATCTGCTTCAAAAATATTGCATAAAAAAGCTAAAGTTGGCTGTTTATGAAATGGATCGATAAAACCCGTAGCGAGATCCGGCTTGAGTATCATATCACCAGAGTGCACATGTTTGAAACCCACGCTCGAGCCATCGAAGCCAACCCCTTCAGACATAAGCTCGGCTGTGAACTCACGATTTGTGATCGTCAAATGATGAAGCTGACCCCATAGGTCCCCATAGAGCAGATCTATAAGCTCGATGCTGTTTCCACGAATGAAAGCCAATGCGTCCTGAAAATTTGAGAACATTTATATCCCTTTCTAGTGTTAAGGTGAGCAAGATGTGCCCTAAATTATACTCTACGCAGCCTTCTGCCTTGTTTTAAGAAGAAATGGAATTTGCGCTTTGAAGCTTACCCATAGAAAGCTGAAGTAAAAGCTAAAAAAAGCTCGCTAACAACGCTTTCAGGCAATCCAACAAAGAAATGGCAGCCTTTTGAGCCCATTTATAATCAGGGCGCTTAGGCTGAAAGCAAGCAGTGTTAGCACTGGCACCGAAATAATGGGGTTAAAGCTGAGAGGTGTGAAATGGAATAACTTGTCCAAACCAAAGAGTATCATCGGATGAATGAGATAGACCCCTAAGGTTTGTCTCGCAATTGTGGCAAACAGCTTTTTCGTGTTAGTGGAAAACGAAATCTGTCTAATCTTATTCTGGAAGAGCCAAAAAATAGGTACCGCTACCATAAAAGTCATTAAGGAAAGTGGGGTAGAAAAAGTAAAAGTGGTTTCCCCTGCTTGTTGAGAGGCAAAATGCGTCAGGATAGCGTTGAGTAACACGCCAACGGGTAGAGCTAGGTACAGCAACCAGCTGATCAGCTGATTAGGTTTGAAGTAACGGTGGATAACATTACCGAGTAAAAAGTAACCAGCAAACAACATCAGATGCCCAATCGGGAACTTAGCCACAAAAATCTGTAAAGGTTCAGCAAAGGGTAGAAAATCCCAACCCATCGAAAAGGTGTGCCCGATTGTACTGACTACCATTAAAGCAACTCCATATTCTATGATAGCTTTATCGCTATGATCTAAGATCAGTTGTAGGAATGGCGAGATCAGGTAAAGGCTTATTAGAATCGGCAGAAACCACATATGGTCAGAACTTTCCAGCGTTCGCCTAAGCACGGTCGGGATAATTTCCGATGAAGGTATCGGAGGTTGGGTGAATAAAGAAAACATTGCATACAGGAATGACCAGAAAAAGTAAATTACGACAATCTTTTTGAGGGGACCTTGGAAAAGCTGTTTCAAGCTGCGCTGCTTGCCCAAACCCAAGAAGAGCACACCGCTCATCATGGTGAAGAGGGGTGTGGCTGCTCGGGAAAAGGCAAGGTAAAGGTTTACAGTTTGCCAGCCAGGTGCTTCGATTAGCATGGCTCTAAGTTGGTTTGCAGTGATATAAAGCATCACGATTAATAGGGAAGCCGCAATGCGTAACAGATCCAGCCAGACCAAGCGCTCGCCTGCTGTGGCAGCCGTTGTTATTTCAGTGTCCGTTGGCATTCTGTTTCCTTTTATTACGTACTCCAAAAGCCCATTGTATGGGAAGCGACACAGAATATCCAACCCTTGTAAAGGTTTATGGAGAGTGCCCAAAACAAGTCAATGCTTATTGGGTAAAAAATAGCCTGAAGTACATACTTGAGACTAAAACTTCAGACAGTATGCAAATTTATATTTCTAGTCCCGCTCTCCGCGCACATACGGAACTCCTAAAGCAGCAGGAGCACCGATACGTTGCCGGCGGGATGCCGCCGAACCCAAAACAAGGGCAATAATGGTCAATAAGAAAGGCGTCATTTGGAGGAAGAATGCCAGGTTATGGTTGTAGAAGAAAGGATTAGGAGCACCAAATAATATCATTGGTCCTTGCAAATCTAACATAAAGCGGCGCAACATGCCAAAAAGATATCCGCCTAATGCTGCACGCAAAGGATTCCATTGAGCAAAGATTACCAATGCCACCGCGATCCATCCTTGCCCGGAAGTCGTCTGGCTGCTATACCATCCGGGAGAGATTGCGATACTGATGGAACTACCAGCCAAGCCTGCCAAGCAGCCCCCGATAAATGTGTACAAGTAGCGGGTGCCATAAACGCTGACGCCTAAGCTATCTGCTGCAGCTGGCTTTTCTCCTACGGCACGTAAATGCAGCCCCGGACGCGTTTTATTGATGTACCACCAAGCTATAGGAATAAATAGATAGCCAATATAGACGAGCAGATTGAGGTCACTAAAGAAAACCCGCCCCACCCATGGGATCTGTGAAAGCAGTGGGATGGTAAAGTTAGGGATAAGCGGCGCATTTTGACCGGTGAGTCCTTCACCGAGTACAAGCGCCAAGCCTGTGCCCAAAAAGGTAAGCGATAAACCACTAACAACCTGATCGGCTTGAAAATGAATGGTCACGACCGCGTGCGCCAAGCTAAGAAGACCGCCTGCAGCAATGCCTACGAGTAATCCAATCCAAGGGTTACCCGTGGCAAGTGAGGTTTTAAACGCTGCCATGGCACCTACTAACATCATTCCCTCGACGCCGAGATTTTGTATACCCGAAAGCTCGGTCAGGATTTCCCCAATGGCAGCAAAAATCAGGATAGTTCCCGTTGAGAGCCCCGAGCGGAGGATAATTTCAAGGTTCATGCAGCCTCCGAAGAAGTACGCACAAAGCGGATTCTGTAGCGCAGTAATACATCACTGCTGATTACAAGGAAGAGGATCGTTCCCTGGATCAAAAAGTACAACCCCGAGGGTTGAATCTCGCGCCCGGCGACAATAAGAGCGCCAAAAAGGAAAGAAACTAGTATGGTGGCAAGGGGATTGAGCTTCGCGAGCCAAGCCACAATCACACCGGAGAAGCCATAGTTGGTGGAAATGCGTTCTTGCAAGCGGTGAACCACACCGCTAACCTCAGACATGCCAGCCAAGCCAGCCAATGCACCAGACAGCATAAAGACCAGGATGATGTTCCGTTTGATATCGATGCCAGCGTATTCCGCTGCCTTGGGGTTATCCCCTATCAATGTGATTTCGTAGCCCCAGCGGCTGTGATTAATGATGTGAGTAAGGATTACAGCTGCAACCAATCCAAAGACTACACCCAAATGGAGGGTAATTCCTGAGAATGCTCTGTTTTGTTGGGCTAAGTCAGCTAAACGCGGCAGCCAGGCGTTTTTCGGGAACATCTTCGTCATTTGGAAGCCAGCATCGCTAAAGATGCCGTAAATCCAGTAATTATTCCAAAAGACAGCCACGTAGTTGAGCATTAACGTGGAGATGATCTCGCTCACGTTAAACTTGGCTTTAAGAAAACCTGGGATGAAGCCATAAAGTGCGCCACCGATCATCCCGAAAAGTGCCATTACCAAAAGCACGACGGCTCGGGGTGTAGTTTCCATGTTCATCAATGGGACAAGTGGCACTAAGCTGGCGCAAAAAGCGCCGATGAAAAACTGACCCTCAGCGCCGATGTTCCAAAGCTTCATGCGGAACGCAATCCCACAACCCAGACCTATCAGAAGCAGTGGTGTGGCTTTGACAATCACATCGGAAAGCGCGCCCCAACTGCCAAAAGCTGCATTATAAAAGTACTGGAAGGTCTTTACCGGGTCTCCACCGATGAGCAGCAGGATTACCCCGCTGATTAAAAAAGCCAAGACAATCGCACCTACCGATGTGGCAACTGGCAGCCAGCGCGGAGGATCCTCTAGGCGTTTTTCAACTTGCAAGTGAAATGGTAAGCTCATACCGGACTCCTCAATGCACCGGTCATCATCAAGCCGATGGTATTAAGCTCGGCTTCTTCTGCTGGGAACTCTCCAACCAATTCTCCTTCATAAATTACAGCAATGCGGTCGGAGAGATCCAGAAGTTCATCCAGCTCTTCGGATATGAGCAAAATGGCTGCGTTATGTTCACGCTGTTCGAGCAGAAGGTTCTGTATGCTTTCGATTGCACCTACGTCCAAACCGCGGGTAGGCTGCACGGCGATAATCAAACGGGGTTCACTGGAAATTTCCCGTGCAAGGATGACCTTTTGCAGGTTTCCACCAGAAAGTTTGTTCACTTGTGTGTTCACGCTCGGTGCTTGAATTTCATATTGCTGCTTCAAATTCGCAGCAAATTCTTGTGCAGCCGAGTAACTGATATGCCAATTTTCACTGATCGGCGGGCTATCATAGGTTTTCATAATGAGATTGCTCGTAATGGCAAGGTTGGGCGCAGTACCTACACCGGTGCGGTCTTCCGGAATGTGCGCTGTGCCTTGCTTTATTGCGGTTTTGGGGGATCGGTTAGCAACATTTTTCCCATTGATAAAGATTTGACCTTCACACGCGCGCAAGCCTGTGATGACTTCTGCCAGTTCGCTTTGACCATTCCCAGCAATGCCGGCGATGCCCAAGATTTCACCCTCGCGCACTTGCAGGCTCACATCTTTTAGGGCGGGTAACCCGCGGTTGTTGAGCGCGGAGACATGCTGTAGTTCCAGCA
>Ga0208695_1003197_pt1 | contig 11287 bp, 9 predicted proteins | sample AD_UKC111_MetaG_FD_184449 | JGI IMG/M metagenome (GOLD analysis project Ga0208695, IMG submission 184449) | Active sludge microbial communities of municipal wastewater-treating anaerobic digesters from Hong Kong - AD_UKC111_MetaG (SPAdes)... | ecosystem: Engineered > Bioreactor > Anaerobic >... | reverse complement strand
TCTGGCCTCGCCGCCGCAGACCTCATGAGTGACGCACCACCGATGCCCTTTGCGCGCGTGCCTGCCATGTGGGAGCCAGTCGCCCCACTTTATATCAACGCCCAGGACGCGGCATTCACGATTCGCGAGTTGGCGACCCCGCCATCGCGTAACGCGCCTAGCGATGTGTACGAATCACTGTTGCAATCGGCGCTGCAAGTCGGTCTGACCACGCAGGAAATGCAGGATTTCGTGCGCCGGGCTATGCGGGAATTTGGTTACAGCAACGCTCGCGCAATCCCGAGAGTTGGACGGCAGGACAACATCAAGGTAGTCGCTGGATTCATCGACTGCTGGAGTGCGCTGCAGTCCCAGTACAAAACCAGCCCGAGTGCGCCGGGGTACCCCGCCTGCTCCGCCGTCGTCGTCAATCACAGTGATGGCGGCTTTCTATTGCGGTTTGATCTGACGCAGCCCCTGCTGTCGGTGGGTACGCTAATTTGCCTTCGCGGCAGCGACGCTGAGCCGTGGACCGTAGGAGCGATCCGCTGGCTTGAGGACAACGATGGCGTGGTCATGGCTGGCTGCGAAGTGCTGTGCAATTTCGCAGAGGCCCGAATCGCTCAGTCAGAAGACCTCGGCAACCATAGCCCCATCATCACCTACCAGAAAAAAGACGTTACGCAGATACTTTCGCCGTTCGGGCAGAGCGAACCGACCGGAGTGTCGCAGTACTACGTTGACGGCGCGTGCTGGGTGGTTGCGGTGGCCGGCGAGATTGGCGAGGACTGGCAGTTGCGTGCTGTGCTGGATGTCACCACGTCGGGCAGCTGATGCCGCCCCCTGTCCTGACAGTTATTTTTGACGTCAAGGGCAACATGTGGAGGGCGTACCGTTTTCTAAGCATGTGCGAGGTCGACCAGAAGCGTCAAGTACCAAAGCGGATACTCGTCCGCTGTATCCAGCATCTAGTCGAATGCAACCGGCAAGAAACGCCCCCGAGCTTTGCCTCGAAAATCCAGCGCTGTCATAGCGAATCGAACCACCCAAACTATCCTTGCCGACAGCCAGTGACGACGAAGAAAACGAATCACGAGAAACCAGAGTACGAGTGTCTGCGCCCGTAGAGTCCAGCGCGACAACATTCCAGCCTGACAGCCAATCTGCACCAGTCGCAGGGCGAACTACGACCGAAGTCGCGAGCTTTATCGCCTCAGCTCGCGCGGTCATTGCATCTGCTTGCAAGGTGCTGACTGCGCCACGCAGCTGAGAATTAACAACGAAGGTCCGAAAACTGGGAACCGCAATGGTTAACAGCACAGCCAAGATAGCTAAAGTCGCCAACAACTCCAACAGCGTGAACCCTTGGTATTGACCAACGCTTGTGGGGTGCCTAGGGGGCCTTACAAAAGCCATCAGCGCGGCCAACAAATATTGGACAACGACGCCGACGTACCGGTACACGACGCTTGTCCGCGCGACGTGTACGTCATTGAACTGATTGTTGGATCGCTCCACGGACTTTTTGGCCTCGCAGAAATCGAAACGCAGACTTCAATGTTTTCACCTGGGCAAGCCGAAGCGGAAAGCTCCCATCTAGCGTTAGCGTAGCCACCGTCACCCGACCAATTCTTGAACGTGGCATCAGCGGAGCCATAGGCGACTGTGTTGTAGGTGTTGCTTTGGCTAAAGGCACGTTCTTGCTGTTGCATCATCGTCATCATGGCCCCCCTCGCGTCCGCCCTGGCGCCCTTTCGCACGCTTTCTTGGTAAGACGGCAAGGCGATTGCAGCCAAGATGCCAATAATGGCAATGACGATCAACAATTCAATCAGAGTGAAACCGTGACTGCCGACGTCTGAAGCGCTGTAACGATGACCGTTCATTTGTACGACTCACGTAGTTTGTCGTAGTCGACGATTTCCCGCCAACTCAGCCGCCTAGTCTGCTGTCGCGTAGTCTGTCCAAGTTTAGCCAGAGGTTTACCAGCGCTGGCATTCGAAGCCCCCTCCGTCGGTGATCCAACAAAGGTCAGTATCAACGGAGTTGACGATCGCACCGCGTAACCTTGGCCCGTGGCGGCAGTCTGAATGTCAACATCGGGCTCGATCGCCATAGGTGCCGGCAGAAAACCGTCGGACGAAAGATCACACGTGGACCCACTTGACAAGCCAGTAGCGCCATTCACCGCGCATTGACGACCGCCGTAGGCTGCACAGGCGTTAACAGAAGGTGTAACCGCCGACAGGGTATTGAAGTAAACGAAACTGTTCGCGACCGCTAAATTGGTAACTTGGCGTTCTCCAGCCGATGTCCCAGGAAAGTCAAAGTACCACCCCTTCTTTTTGCTGCTGTTTGTAGGGTAGCCAAGCACGAAATCCGCTCCCGAAACAGAAAATGTCGTGCCCGTACTGCTCGCTGCCCGCTGCGCCAATTCACTCCTAGCCGCCGTACGCGAGGCATTTGTATTGGTCAAGTCGTCCCACACGCCGTACATCGACTGCTGCTTGTAGTTAGCGACAGTAGTGTCAGCGCCTTCGACAAACTTTCCCGTGCCAAAAACGATCAGATTGGTTCTGCCAGCTGCGGTACCAACTACTGGCTCAATGGTGATAGGCTGCGCATTCCCACTGCCATCTTTGGCGGTGAACAACGGTTTACCGGAGGCGCCGCCAAAGGCGAGCACGTTCGCATTGGTAAATGGCAACGTAGCCGACGAAAAGTTGAACTTCCATAAATTCCCTTGAATGTCTCCCGCGTAGAGATTGCGAACTTCACCGTTGACGCCGAGTTCAGCGCCAGGCGACAGCAAGGCGTTCGCTTTAGATGAGTCTTGAAATGACGTCGGCAAATCAATACGGTAGTAATTGCTTCCCAGACTCCAACTGGCGGACGCTGGTTTTGTAAGATCAAGCAAAAAAAGTGCGCTTTGATTTGATGCATCGTGACGAACTGGTGTGCCGCTAACCGGAGTGTCAACGACGTTATTGTTGTAGCCGCTAGGCACGACAACAAACCACTTGTATGAGCTCGCACCAGTCTTAAATTTCAGAATCTTTGGGGAGCTGGTCAGGTTCCCCATCTTGGGATCGTCGATGTCCGTAAAGCTCCACAGCACAGACGACGTGTTGGCACTGAACGCGTTGGGGTCCGTAACATTCAAGGCAAATATGCCTTGGCTACCTCCGCCATAGCCAGAGACGAGAATCGAACGCCAGTCGCTGGCAGAACCAGTAAATGCAACTTGCGCTTCAGCGATTACTGGCGGTGCGTCCAGCATGGGTTGCCGCACGAAATTGGGGGAAGTTGTGGCGGGCAACTTTTCAACCAAAGCCTTGGGTACAAACGCAAACATTTCGGCGCCGGTCGCGGCGTCGAAGGCGTGAAGCATCCCATTGTTTGTGCCAACGTATACGACAGGCGTTCGATTCATGTTGCGATAGAAGTCCGCATAACCATCACCTGCCACTGCCTGCGAAGGTTTGCGACCGACATAAATCGGAGCTGAGTTAACAATCGATGCGACCAGAGACGTTCTATCTCGGAATGGTTTCGGGCTAGCCGTCGTTCCCTTGCTCACCTCGTCGACGCGTGAACCGCGCAGGTAGGCGACTCGACGCAGTCCCAAGTTGTCGACAGTGCCGTTGTCGGGGTCTTTGTTGAAAAGTGCCTGCTGCGCGGAGTCGAGACTTGTCCAAGCGAAGTCAATCGGCGTGCCATCCGTTTGCGTCGTTACGATCTTCCTTGTCGCTGGGTCCCTTGGTGGAATAGACACCAGCGTGTTACCGGTAAGCAAATCTGTTGCGTTCCACTTCGGCGAATTCGCTACGGTCACCGCACCAGTCGACGCATTCAGCGTTAGGGTGAACGCAACAACGGTGCCAGCGTCATTTTGAGCATCAAGCCGTGACACGAATGCATCCGTGCCAGTGGTCGTCACCCTTGTACCGCTAACCGATCCGCCGGCGAGCGTGCCAGTACTGCGGGCAATCGACGCGAAAGCACTCCGCAGCGAGTTGATCATCCGTTGCGGGCTGGAAGCCAGAAAAAAGGTCTTCGGCAAGGGGAATCCATTGTCATCTACGCCTGACGCCCATTTTGTCGTCGCGGCCGCGCCAGATGGTGGTGTCGTAAACGGGCTACCGTCATTGTTGAGATTATCGAAACCACCATATTTGGCGGCGAGGTAAAGTTGTTGGTCGCGCTCACGACTGGTGACTGTGCCGTTTCCGTTCTCGTCTACATTGATGACGTATGTCTTGACGCGAATGTTCGGCTTATCAGAACGAATCGACTGGGTATTGGCCCAATATGCCAGTCCCGCAATGTAGTATGCGGCATTGCTTGAGCCCGTATTTGTGGTGCCTAGTGATGAAGTTAGCGAAGTCGAGGGCGCGGGATTGGCTACTTCAAACGCGCCAACAGTATTAGTCCAAGTAACCGCATTGGGTTCACCAGTTCCGACTGAACGAGCTGAATCGCCACTACCATCGGTTCGACTGTTACCTGGAATGGTTTTGTCGTTGTGTGTGTACGCGTCGGCAATTTGAATGATGCTGGTGTTCTGACAGACCGACGTAATGGGATCGGGCACCGCCGCTGACAGCCAACTTGTGTAGATGGGAAACCCATCGTACATTGCTGCGGTAAATGTGCCATTTGATGCGAGGACTTGCGGCGAGATAGCCTGCCCCTGTATGTACCTGAGCGCCTCATAATAAAGTTCGCCCACTGGGTCATTGCCCTTGTACATCGTCGCACTAGAAAGCGCTGTTGTTAGTGCAGTTGAAGCGCGCGTGACACGCCCAAACCTGTTTAGGTAATTGGCGACACCGCTATATGTGGTTCCCGCCTGAAGCGCTAGCGGTGCGTCGGCAAAGACACCAGTTGTGGCATCCCATTCTGGCGCCGGGTTGGTAATACGGTTGAACGCAGAATCGTAGGCGTACTGACCTACAAATTTCATGGGGGCGCGCAAAACACCTCCGTAACGGGCGTTGCCCGAGTCGAGAGCGTAACCGAATGCGGAAAATCGAATTTTGTCCGCGTACTGCTGCATCAGACCAGTCGGCTTGTAATAGCCCGATGGTTGAAGTTTGCAGAGGTCAGTACGAACCGGACCTTCAATAGAGTTGCAGACCTCGACCGCCGCACGCAAAACGGCCTTGTCTCCATTAGTACCGGGGTTACCACATGAGCCCGCCGACGCCGATCCGATATAAACGACATAACGACAGCTAACGATGTACACCGTACCTGTGAAGGGAGTGTATAGATTGGCGTTGGCTGCCGACTTGCGCGGAAAGTATGCCCCTCTCGCGTAGAAATCAGTGGGAATGTCAGCGCGCTGGAGAATCGTCTGCGAAGCAGTCTCGTAAATTCGATCTCCGCCAGTCAAGGCGTAGCGCAACGAATCAATAGCCGACTGAGCCGCCCAATTCATGAAATTGCCGCTGTACTCTCCCGCTCCACCACATTGAAAATTTGTCGCCGCCCTGCTGCGTCGGAAATAGCCTGCAGGCGCCCCTGTGCCCGGCTGGTTGGCGGTTAGCGCCGTTGGCAACCCGGTCGTTACATACGTGTAGCAGGTATCGGAATCCCAATAACCCAACGTGCGTAAATTGTTGTCGTAAGTCGTCCCCCGGTAAGCGGCGCCAACTGTCGGGAATTCCACTGACAGCGACAACAGAAGGTTTGATGCCGGACCACGACCTGACGCGAGGATCGGTGAATCCGACAAATCAACAGTCGTCTGCGCCTCCACTCCCGGAGCTAGGACTAAAAAGCAAACCACCAAAGCATTCTTGATCCGAGCGAGTACGCGACTCAACATTTGACTTTCCTCACAATCTGCTGAAGCACGACTTTCGAGTTGGTGTTGCTCGAATAGCCAACGCCAGTAATCATGTAGTTAACGGTGCGCGCCATTCCACCACCATCACCGAAACCCGTAGTCACATCTTCCTGAAAATCGCGCACCGTCTCAATCACGTAAACAGGCGTCTTACCGGGAAGCCAGCTCTTGACTCCGCCTTGCGTCGGATAGTAAGCGCCACCAGTAAACGTACCGATTGGAACCCCAGCGGCATCCCAATCCACCGTCAACCACGACGGCGCTCGCTGGTCCTCCAAGGCCGTTGGCGCGCACTTGCCGCGATCAGCGCCCGTCGCCGTACAGCCGGACGAGGGCTGGCCGAGCATGCCACTTGGGCAAAAATCCGACCCACGTGTCGACCCCGCCAAGCCCATGACGTCTCGAGTTCCGTCGTCAATTGCTGCCTGGGCGCCCTGAAACGCCAGCTCGCGATCACGATCCGCGCGCGCACCACGCTCACCACTGATGGCCAGCCTAGCGCCTGCGGCGGCGAGTGCGCCAACGACCACGATCATCAGAAGGGTCACGACCAGTGAAATCCCCTTGGCCCTGTGATGAAGTTTTAATGACTTAGCGCGCATCTTCTTTTGCTCAAGGGGTGAGCGCAAACGCGTTTGTGCGATTGCGCAAATGCACGGTGAAAGTAACCACGCGCCGCAACCTGGTATCCAATGGAGGAACGTAATTGGTCGCCGGGTCGCCGGAAGTTGCCAAATCCCGCCCCAACGGATAAAGCGTCTGCGCGGTTGCGGGCGCAGTTGCCGTTCCAGGCTCACCACGAATCACCATACCAAAGCGTACCGCGACTACGTTTTGCCACGCGTTCACATCGTTGGACAAGGCACTGAGCGGCGCGGGTTTGACGATGGAAGACGCCACTGTCGGAATCTCGTCCGCCCTCACCCAGCGAAATCTGTCCGGCGTACCGGTAAGTGCCCCGGAAGCATTTACATCAACATTGTTTCCAATTTCATACATTACTTTGAATACTTCGACGCCCTTCACTAGAGGAACAGGGGCTATGCCCGCGCCAGTAACGCGATCGCGCGCTGAACACTGCAGTTCTGGTTCGTTGGTAACCGAGTTAATCTTCACATAAAGCGCACTCATCGCCCGAGTGGGCGGTGAGGTCGTATTGCTCGGTACGCCATTGCCATAGCAGTCAATGATTGAACCATCAGGAGTCGCAGTAAGTGTTTTAGTCGTCAGATTGACTTTGCTTTGCCCTTGAAACTGAACTACGACAGTGTCCGTGTAATAAGGCCCCGGCAATGTGCCGCTGCTCGCCCCGGCACCGGGCGATGATCCGGAGCCACTAATAATCGACGCAACTGGCACTGCGAGATTGTGGAAACCACAAATGTCAGACTGTACACACGTGGGCAAACCTGCCCAAGCCAAGATGGAATTCGCCCTTGAATTACCCGTGGAATATTCGGAGTAGTCTTCGTACCCTGTTTGTTGAACCATCCGACGCAGTATGTAGGTGCCAAACCTCGCCGAGTCCTGCAACTGCGAAGAAGTATCAGCGGTACTAAAAGCCTGACCGCTTACTACATATACCCCGGACGCAGCAGCAATAATGACCAGCGAAATGGTCATTGCTACAAGCAACTCCACAAGAGTGACGCCTCTGCTGCGTCGTCGTGACACGCCAAGGCTATTAAGGCGCGCTTGACATTTGAGACTGCTAGCGAGGAAATTCATGGTGCAGCTGGGTCTGCCCCAGGAACGACTACAAGTGTGGCGCGCGGTGTCGGATTGCCAGCGCCGGTATTTTCGACTCTGCCAGTGCTGTCACGGGAAGCCCACGCAACTTTGATTGCTGCGACAGGATTGGCGCTAGGTGTGCAAGTCCATTGCGCGGCAGTTCCAGAATTCGCAGTCAGCGAATCAAGGCAGACCCTGACCCTGACTCCCGGAATAGCGTGATTTCCAGTCGCACCGGCCGTATCAACCCGTTTTGACCACTCTGCAGCATCCCACTGTGCTCTTTGCAAGGCAGTGCAAAAATTATTTCTGCAATTTGCGCCGCCGGCAGATGGCCAAGAACCAGTAGCCCCGGTAAAGAGGTAAGGGTTGTTCGTTGCGCGAAAAGCAACCGAAGGATTACCCATCATTCGTTCACCCAACTCGCGCGCGTAAATCGATGCGCCAGAAAAATTGCCTTGCTCGGAAACAGCACGCATCGAATTAACCAGCAATCCAGCGGTACCGAGTAGGCCGACCGATAGGATGACGATAGCTACCAGCACTTCGATTAGCGTAGCGCCTCGCTCCGCTCGACAGGTGAATTTTTGTACCATGAATAAATAATAGCTCCCGCGCTACCCGACGCTGACTCGATCCGATGATCGGTCAGAGATTGCGGAAAGACGCTCGAATGAGCGAACGCTAAGCGCCGAGACTGACCGGTAACCGGAATTCAATGCTTTCGCTCTGTCCCCCAGCCAGCACCGCCTGGCCGTACCCCCACGCTTCCAAGCGGTTAAGGATCTCTCTAACCAAATGCTCCGGCGTCGAAGCTCCCGCCGTTACCGCTACCCGACTTTCCGGCTTGAACCAGTCCCGCTCCAGGCCATCGGCGTCATCCACCAGATAAGCACGATCTCCCAGCCGCTCAGCGACCTCACGCAGCCGGTTGGCGTTGGAGCTTGCCTTGGAGCCGACAACGATAAACACATCAACGTCGGGGGCGATCTGCTTGACTGCGTTCTGCCGGTTGGTGGTCGCGTAGCAGATGTCGTCCTTGCGCGGCGGACGAATTGCCGGAAACGCAACCTTTAGCGCTTCAACAACGCGGGCGGTGTCGTCAACCGACAGCGTGGTTTGAGTGACGAACGCCAGTTTTGAAGGGTCCCGCACCTTACCTGACGCTGCCAGTTGCTGCACGTCCGCCTCGTCCTCTACCAGATAGATCCCCTCGGTCGCCTGCCCCATGGTGCCTTCGACCTCGGGGTGACCTTCATGGCCGATCATGATGATTTCCACGCCGTCGCGCCGCAGCTTGGCGACCTCAACGTGCACTTTGGTGACCAGCGGACAGGTGGCGTCAAACACACGAAATTTGCGCTCGGCGGCTTCGGCCTGTAACGCCTTGGACACACCGTGCGCCGAGTAGATGACGACAGCACCACCGGGCAGATCGGGAATGTCTTTCAACTCCTCGACAAAGATTGCCCCCCTCGCCTTCAGATCGTCAACGACGTGCTTGTTGTGCACCACCTCGTGTCGCACATAGATGGGAGCCCCAAATTTCTCCAGCGCACGCTCGACGATGGCGATGGCGCGATCAACGCCCGCGCAAAAGCCGCGCGGGTTGGCAAGGATGACGGACTTCGGTTGAAAAGTGACAGGTGCTGCGTTCATGGCCTAATTTTGCCGTGTTTGGCGAGCACTCGACTACACGGGCATGCGCCGATGCGAGGACGGCCTCTCGATCAGCAGGCAATCGTCAATCAAGCCTGGCCGTTGCCCTGCCCCGGTCGCGCCGCAAAAAATGCGGACCACAACATCAGCACGGCGCCAATGCTGATGGCGCTATCGGCAACGTTGAAGGCCGGGTAGTACCAGTTCCACGGTGCCCAGTAGACCAGTACGAAATCGATAACCTTGCCGAGCCAAAGCCTGTCGATCACGTTACCCAGTGCACCGCCGATGATCAGCGCCAACGCGAGCTGGATCCGCACATCATGCTCGCGCTGTAGCCAACGCCAGCACCACGCACTGACGACGATAGCCAGCGCCACAAAGAACCAGCGCTGCCAGCCACCGGCCGTTGCCAGAAAGCTGAACGCAGCACCGGTGTTGTAGGTCAGTATCCAGTCAAAGAACGGCAGCACATTGACGCGCTCGCCAGGCTGGAACTGCGTGTGGAAGTACGCCTTGGTGATCTGGTCGAGGCAGATCACCAGCAGGATGACGCCGAGCCAGCGGCGGGCTAGAACTGCGCTCACTGTGTGCCTCCCGGCCAGCAACTTTTCTGTGAAATGACGCCAGAATGCGGCCTAAGCGCGAAAAATGGCAGTTGTCGACTTTCAGCTAATTTGTCGCATAGCCCAGATTGAATGGGCGTTTGAGTCAGAAGCTGATGGCGCTCACGTCTCGTTCCAACCGTAGAGTGGGCAACTCGTTGCCCAGGCGTTTGCCGGTCGACACAGCCCACGAATTTCGCCTTGTCTTGACGCGTGGGCAGCAGAGCTGCCCACGCTACGGCGACTGTGCACGCTACGTAGACACCGGCGTCGGCACCACCGATACCCACGATCACGCGAACGCCCTCGTTTCGCCGGCGCCGTAAAGATTGCTGATGCAGCGCGCGCAGAGGCCGGAGTGCGTTGCGTCTGTCCCGACGTCACTTCGGTAGTGCCAGCAGCGCTCGCACTTGGTTGCGGCACTAGGAGCAACACTAACGCTCAACACGTCTCCTTGCTTGACCGTAGCCTGCGACGTGATGAACACAAACTTGAGGTCATCGCCCAATCGCGCGAGTTCTGCTGCAAGGTCAGCAGGCGCCTCAACAATGATTTCGGCTTGCAGGCTGGAGCCTACACCGCCCGATTCACGCACTGCTTCGATCGCCTTCGTTGCCGCAGCCCGTACTTCGCGCAGCTTCGCCCAGCGCGCCAGCAGCGCGGCCTCGTCAGCCACTTCCGGCAACGGCTGGTTGTAAAGCTCGAAAAACACGCTCGCTTCGGTTACATCCTTGCCCGGATTCAACGTGGCCCACACCTCCTCCGCAGTGAACGACAGCACCGGCGCCATCAGCGTCACGAGCTGACGAGTGATCATCGCCAGCGCGGTTTGCGCCGAGCGGCGCGCCTTGCTGTTGACGCCGCAGGTGTACAGGCGGTCCTTCAGCACATCGAGGTAGAAGCTGCCGAGGTCGTCGGAGCAGAAACTCATCAACTGCTGCATCACGACATGGAACTCGTACCGCTCGTACGCGGCCACGCATTCGCGCGCCATCGCGCGGGTCATCGCGATGGCGTAGCGGTCGATCTCGCTCATCTCGGCCAGCGGCAGCGCGTGCTTCGTCGCGTCGAAATCGGACGTATTGGCCAGCAGGAAACGCACCGTGTTGCGCACGCGGCGATAGGTGTCGGTCACCCGCTTGAGGATTTCATCCGACAGTGCCAGTTCGCCCGAGTAGTCAGTGGCCGCGACCCACAGGCGCAGAATTTCCGCGCCCAGCGTGTCCGACACCTTCTGCGGCGCCACCACATTGCCGAGCGATTTGCTCATCTTGCGGCCGGTGCCGTCGACCACAAAGCCGTGCGTCAGTAGCGCGTCATATGGCGCGCGGCCGTTGATCATGCAGCTCGTCAGCAGGCTCGAATGGAACCAGCCGCGATGCTGGTCGGAGCCTTCGAGATACATGTCGGCCGGAAACCTGCTCTGCGCGACGTGCGAGCCGCGCAACACGGTCTCGTG
>Ga0208695_1003193_pt1 | contig 11294 bp, 7 predicted proteins | sample AD_UKC111_MetaG_FD_184449 | JGI IMG/M metagenome (GOLD analysis project Ga0208695, IMG submission 184449) | Active sludge microbial communities of municipal wastewater-treating anaerobic digesters from Hong Kong - AD_UKC111_MetaG (SPAdes)... | ecosystem: Engineered > Bioreactor > Anaerobic >... | reverse complement strand
TTTTGCGGTTCGGAGTGCTTTTGTTATGCTGTATTATGCCGCTATTAAACTGAAAACTGCCTCGTAAATTTTCTGAGCAATATACGGCTTATTCATTGTATAAAGATGAATGCCGTCAACACCCTGCGAAACAAGGTCAACAATCTGGTCAATTGCATAGGCAATTCCTGCATCACGTAAGGCAATTGGGTTATTTTCATATTTTTCAATCATTTTCATGAACTTCTTTGGCAGATTTATTCCGCACATTTTCACCATGCGTTCAATCTGACTTTTATTTGTCACAGGCATAATTCCGGCTTCAATAGGCAGATTTATTCCTGCAAGTGCAGTTCTTTCTCTAAAAGCATAGAAATAATCATTGTCAAGGAAAAGCTGTGTCACAAACTGATTTGCACCTGCATCAGCCTTTCGTTTCAGATTTTGTATATCTTCGACAATGCTTTTACTTTCAGGGTGTCCCTCCGGATAACAAGCTGCAAGAATGTTGAAATCTCCGTTTTTGCTGATAAATTCAATCAGCTTGTCAGCATGAGCAAAATCACCGCCGGTAGTAATCTGGGAATTTATATCACCCCGCAGAGCAAGAATATTTTCAATATTGTTTTCACGAAATTCGTCTAAAATATCAAGTACATTTGCTTTTGTGAGATTGATTCCGGGTAGATGTGCAACACTTTCTATACCATATTTATTCTTTACGGCAGATGAAATTGCAAGTGTTTTTTCACAGTTTGCTCCGCCTCCTGCACCATAGGTTACACTGATAAAATCAGGGCTTAGTTTTCTTAATTCAGCAAGTGTTTCATATATTGTATCATCAGAAGCTGTTGGCTTTGGTGGAAAAACCTCAAATGACATGACTGTTTTATACTTAAACAAATCAGCTGTTTTCATACCTAATCTCCTTTGCTGCCTGAACAAGGTTCTCAAGGCTAGGGGCAGTTTCCTTTTCGTCTCTTGTTTTCAAACCGCAGTCCGGATTAACCCAAAGCTTTTCTTTAGGAATTCTGTCAAGCATTTTATAAAGTGCAGACTTGATTTCTGAAACGGTCGGAACTCGTGGCGAATGTATGTCATACACACCAGGACCAACTTCAGTGCGGAAATTATTTTCTTTCAGAGCATCTAAAATTGTTAAGTCGGAGCGGCTTGCTTCAAATGTGATAACATCTGCATCCATATCATCGATTTCTTTTATTATATCTGCAAATTCACTGTAGCACATATGAGTATGTATCTGTGTATCAGGCTTTACACCGCTGTGAACAAGTCTGAATGCAGGAATTGCCCAGTCAAGATATTCCTCATTCCAGTCTGATTTTCTAAGCGGGAGCTTTTCACGAAGCGCCGCTTCATCAACCTGAATAATTTTAATGCCGTTTGCTTCAAGGTCAAGAACCTCCTCACGTATTGCAAGACCTATCTGCAAAGCGCTTTCTTTAATGGATATATCCTCACGAGGGAAAGACCAGTTAAGTATTGTTACAGGACCTGTAAGCATACCCTTCATCGGCTTATCTGTAAGGCTTTGTGCATACTTTGACCATTCTGTTGTCATTGGCTTTGCTCTTGAAACATCTCCCCAAATAATCGGCGGTTTTACACAGCGTGTGCCATAAGACTGCACCCACGCTTTTTCAGTGAAAATAAAGCCGTCAAGGCATTCACCGAAATATTCAACCATGTCGTTGCGCTCAAATTCACCGTGTACAAGGACGTCAAGACCGATTTTTTCTTGAAGAGCAACACATTCAGCAATTTTCTTTTTATTGAATGAAACATACTGTTCTTCTGATATTTCACCTTTTTTAAAAGCTTTGCGATTTTCACGGACGTCAGCTGTCTGCGGAAAAGAACCGATTGTTGTTGTCGGGAAAAGAGGCAGATTAAACTTTGCTTTCTGAATTTCCTCACGCTCTGAAAACTTAGGAAGCCTTATAAAATCCTTATCCGAAAGCTCCGATACTTTCTTCTGAACATTAGAATCACTACAATTTCTGTCCTCTGCAAACACTTCGGCATTTGATTTAAATATATCGGTATCAAAAGGGTTACCCTGTGTTAGAATTGTTTTAAGCTCTGAAAGTTCATTCAGCTTTTCCTCTGCAAAAGCAAAATTCTTTTTATAGCTTTCAGCAAGCTTTGTTTCGTTTTTAAGAGTATACGGAACGTGTAGAAGCGAACATGACGTGCTTAATGCAATATTTTCACTGTGCTTTTTAAGCTCCGAAATAGTTTCAATAGTATTTGCATAATTATTGCGCCAAATGTTTTTACCATTTACAAGCCCGGCAAAAAGAATTTTGTCTTTAGGAAAACCAAACGCTTTTACAAGCTCAAGTGACTTTCTGCCCTCAATAAAATCAAGTCCGATACCGTCAAAATCCAAAGTACAGATTTCATTATAGCAATCACGAACATCACCGAAATAGGTCTGCAAAATAACTTTTGTATTTCCTTTAACAGACAAAATCTTCTCATAAAGCGAAGTAAACAGCTTCTTGTCTTCATCTGTAAGGTCAAAAACAAGATACGGCTCATCAAACTGAATATACTCAGCCCCTAGAAATTTAAATTTTGATAGAAGTTCAGAATAAGCTTCGATAATTTTATCAGTAAAATCAGATATATTCTTAATCCCTGTAAAACGTGCAAGCTTAAGCAGTGTAAATGCTCCTGTAATAACCGGCTTTGTATTAATACCTATGCTCTGTGCTTCAAGGAATTCATCAAAAGGTTTTGTACCAACAAGCCTTATATCAGCCATATCTTCAATTTCAGGAACCATATAGTGATAATTGGTGTTAAACCATTTTTTCATTGCAAGTGCTTTAACATCACCATTTTCACCCTGATAGCCTCTTGCCATTGCAAAATAAGTATCAATTCCTGATATATTCAGTTCTTTATATCTTTTAGGTATGATATTAAAAAGATACGCTGTATCAAGAATATTGTCATAGAACGAAAAATCATTCGACGGAATAAAATCAATACCATTTTTACGCTGTATATTCCAGTGCTCAGTGCGGAGGCTTTTTGCAGTTTCAAATAATTTTTCAAGGCCTATTTCCTTTTTGAAATATTTTTCACAAGCAAATTTCAGTTCGCGAAGAGAGCCTACTCTTGGATACCCTATAATTGATGTTTTCATAATAACTAATCCCTTCAAAATAATTTGTTAAAAACAGTATATCATAAATCGTTCAGTATAGGGTAACACTTATTTTTTATCTTTAAGCATAGTTTAAAGATATGTAACCACTCTATTTTAATTTCTCATTTGTATATTCAATAACAAAAGACCTAATCGCTTGCAAATGTTCAGCTAAAGTTCAGTTTCATAACAACTTGCAAACAGATTCACCCGTTATACTATGAACATATCAAAAGAGAGGAGCTTAAAACCTAATGCTTTCACTCAAAGAAAATACTGAAACAGCAGCATTTTGATAAACCATTTGATTGAAATAAGCTGCTTTGTATGGTACACTATAAAGTAAATAAAACAGGGGTGAATAGTATGGCAAAAATTTTAATATGCGATGATGAACCCGGGCTTCGTTCGGTTATAAAAAGATATGCAGTTTTTGAGGGACATGAGGTTATTGAAGCCGGTGACGGAATGGCGGCAGTAGAAGCCTGTCGTAAGGATAGTTTTGATATTATTATAATGGATGTGATGATGCCGGAGCTTGATGGCTTTTCTGCTGTTAAGGAAATAAGGAAAACCTCAACTACGCCGGTTATAATGCTTTCCGCACGAGGGGAGGAATATGACAAGATAATCGGCTTTGAACTTGGAGTTGACGATTACGTTGTTAAGCCGTTTTCTTCTAAGGAAATAATGCTTCGTGTAAATGCAATTCTTAGGAGAACGCAAAAGAACGATTCACTCGCTTTCAATGACGGTCATGTTATATTTAAAAAAGAGGGGCTGACTGTTGATTTTACAGCCTACAAGGTTTTTATTGACGATGTACAGGTGGATTTAGCACCGAAAGAATATGATTTGCTTTTTTACCTTATTCGCAACAAAAACATTGCTATTCCTAGAGAAAAGCTGCTTACTGAAGTTTGGGGATATGATTATTTCGGAGATGACAGAACGCTTGACACACACATGAAGCTTTTAAGAAAGTCGATTGACCCATATTCAAGTTTTATTACAACCCTTAGAGGATTCGGATACAGATTTGAGGGGTGAGTTTGAGAGAGGAGCAATGTGGTCATAAGTATGAAAATTAATATGAACAAGTTCCATCTCAAGTGGAAAATATTTGCCTATCTGATTGGCTTCTGCACTTTGCTGCTTATTATACTGTGGCTGTTTCAGACAGTTTTCCTGAACTCCTTTTATCTTAGCATTAAGGTGAATGAAGTAAAAAGCAATGCTGATGCCATTGAAAAAAATATAGACCATGAGGACTTATCTGATTTGGTTGAAGCTGTTTCAGAAAACAGCGATATGGTTGTTGAGATTATGACGCTTGATGCTCATGATATATATTTATCAGGTCAGAAAAAGGGTGCTCTTCCATATAGAGAAAAGCTCGATATGATTAAAAAAGCACAGCTTGATAACGGTGAGCATTATGAATATACAACCTTAAATGCGCCGTTAAAGCCATTAAATGACAATAACTTTGCTGGGAAAGTGCCACCTGATTACAAACAGCCATCTCAGTCGCTAATGTATGTAAAGATTGTTGAAAGCAAGACAAATGGGACTGTGGCTGTTTTCATCAATTCAGTTATATCGCCTGTCAATGCTACAATAACAACTTTGCGTTATCAGCTTTATGTAATAACAGCAATTATGATTATACTTTCTGTTGCTCTTGCTTTTATTATTGCAAAGCGAATTTCCAAGCCTATTGAGGAGATTAATAAAAGTGCAAAGGTTCTTGCTAAGGGCAGCTATGATACACAATTCAGCGGAAAAGGTTTTCTTGAGATTTGTGAGTTATCTGACACACTTAACACCGCTGCCTCCGAGCTTTCTAAAGTTGAAGTGCTTCGCCGTGAGCTTATGGCTAATATTTCTCATGATCTTCGCACACCGCTCAGTCTTATTTACAGCTATGCAGAGATGATGCATGATTTTCCTTCTGAAATTACAGCTGAACAGACACAGACAATTATGGATGAAACCCAGCGGCTTTCCACACTTGTCAACGATGTTCTTGATATTTCAAAGCTTGAAGCAGGAACACAGCAGCTGAATATTACAGAGTATAACCTCACACAAAGTATAAAAGCAACTACAGAACGTATTGCAGAGCTGATTAAAAAAGATGGATATAAGCTTTCATTTACTTATGACAAGGATATAACCGTGAGTGCTGATGAAGTAAAGATTACGCAGGTTTTCTACAACCTTTTGCTCAATGCTATTAACTATACAGGCATTGACAGGACAATTACAGTATGCCAGAGCATAGACGGCAGTAAAGTAAGAATTGCAGTAACCGATTCAGGTGAAGGTATTGCCAAGGAGGATATACCATATATCTGGGACAGATACTATAAAGTGGATAAAAGACATAAACGTGCTATAACGGGAACAGGACTAGGACTGTCAATTGTGAAGAAAATAATTGGTCTGCATGGCGGTGAATATGGCGTCGAGTCGGGAATGGGGAACGGAAGCACTTTCTGGTTTGAATTAATGATTAATTAATAATGCCTGATGAATATTAGCAGCGTAGCTTTGAAGTGATTTTTAATTATTCAGCAGGCATTATGGCATTATATAAATATCGTCAAGATAGTTTTTTGTTATCTGGCTAAAAGTGGAAATAGCATATGTGGAGAAATAAAGCTTTTTGCAAATTAAAAAACCCCTTCGGTATGTATCCGAAGGGGTCGATTATGCTTTATATTAGCAGCACGGATTGTTGTTACAGCCGCAGTCATGACATGTATTGCAGCAGCAGCAAAACCACAGAACAAGAAGAATAATGATTATACAGCAGCAGTTATTACCTTTGCCAAAACCAAATCCACAGCTCATTAGAATACACTCCTTATATTATTAATGTAAAATTTAAAATTTCACAGAAGCTTTAAAATCTTCAAATGATATTTTATAGTTCATAATATGAGCAACATAAAAAAGTGTTACCCCAATGGCACTATGTTTTATAAAATTTAAGCCGCAGCACATAACAACATTGAATAAAATCTGCATATAATACTAATGACAAAGGCGTTTCTCAAGGCAGAAACCGTCTTTTAATTTTTTTGGGAGATAATTAGCGTTAAAAATAAATTTTTAACGCTGCTGTTTATTCATTTTCTGCAAAACAAGCAAACGGCAGAAAGAAAGGGTTATTAATATGTGCTCGATATGTGGTATGATAGATTTTGTAAATAATAATGTATCAGAAAATGTTACAAGAAAAATGGGAGAAACAATGTCTCACAGAGGCCCCGACCAGAATGGCATCTATGCGGACAAGGCAGTTGCTTTCCAACACAACAGGCTTGCCATTATAGACATACAGAACGGTATTCAGCCCATGACAAGGACTTTTGAGGGCAAAGAATATACAATAGTTTATAACGGTGAAATATATAATGTTCCTGAGCTGACAAAGGAGCTTTCAGAATTCGGAGTAAAAATGCAGACCAGATGTGATACCGAGGCGGTTCTTTATGCTTATATTATTTACAAGGAAAAATGCCCCGAAAAACTCAACGGAATTTTCGCTTTTGCCGTGTATGACAAAGCAGAAAACAAAGTCTTTATTGCAAGGGACCGGTTTGGAATTAAACCACTTTTTTATACTCAGATTGGTTCGACATTTCTGTTTGCATCTGAAATAAAGGCTTTGCTTGCCAATCCGCAGGTTAAGCGTGAGGTTGACTATGACGGACTGTGGCAGCTTTTATACTTATCTCCTGTCAAGCTTAACGGTTCTGGAATATTCAAGGGTATTCATGAGGTCAAGCCGGCACAGTGCGGTTATTTTTCCGAAAACAAGCTTGCTCTTGATTATTACTGGAAGCTTTGCGCAAAGGAGCTACACATAACATCTGACGAAGCCGCTGAACAAACAAGACTTCTTCTGACTGACGCAATTGAAAGACAGCTTGTTTCCGATGCACCGTTATGCACATTTCTTTCCGGCGGACTTGATTCCTCTGTAATAACGTCAGCCGCTTCAAAGCATTTGAGAAAAAAGGGAGAAATTCTTTCGACCTATTCATTTGAGTATGAGGGGAATAAGGAGAATTTTAAAAGTACACTCTTCCAGCCTCAGGGCGATGATGAATATGCGGTATATCTAGCTGATTATCTTAAGACTGACCATACAGTTATAACAGCACCTACTCAGGCTGTTGCTGATTTACTGACAACCGCTGTATCTGCAAGGGATATTCCCGGGCAGGCTGATATTGATTCATCACTTTTGTATTTTTGCAGCATTATCAAAAAGCGGCATACGGTTGCGCTTTCAGGAGAATGTGCCGATGAAATTTTTGGAGGATATCCATGGTTTTACAGAAAAGAAATGCTGGAAAAGGATTTCTTCCCGTGGATACATGACCCATTCAAGCGCATAAGTTTGTTTAAAGGTGATATTGTAAAAAGCAGTGAGGGGTACGGTTATTTATCCGAAAAGTACAGAAACAGTCTGAATGAGTGTCCTATTCTGGATACGGACTCGGAGTCGATGCTGTTAAGCAGACGAGCAACATGGCTTTCTGTAAATTATTTTATGACAAGTCTGCTTGAAAGAAAAGACCGCATGAGCATGGCAAGCGGAGTTGAAGTGCGAGTTCCTTTTGCAGACCATAGAATACTTGAATTTATTTACAACGTACCTTGGGAAGTAAAATTTGAAAATCAATCTGAAAAAGCTCTTTTGCGAAAAGCAATGAGTGATTTTCTGCCTGATAGAATATTAAACAGAAAGAAAAGTCCGTATCCTAAAACCCATAACCCAAAGTATGAGCAAACAGTTTATGCTATCCTTATGAGCAGACTGACAAAAAAAGACTCCCTTCTTAACCAGCTGCTTAATAAGGAGGCATTTGAAAAGTTCCTTGAATCCGGCAGTACAACGTGGTTTGGACAGCTTATGTCAAAGCCTCAGCTGCTTGCATGGCTTATACAGCTTGATTTTTGGTTTGAAATGTATAATATTAACGTTTTATTATAAGTATTATTGCTTGAAAAAATATCTCATCTGTGTTATAATAAACAGTGGCAACTATGCAAACTTCCTGTATAATCAGGTGTTGCCTTAATAATACAGATGAGAGGCATTAGTTGATATGGGGTTGATTGCTAATATAAAAACAAACAAATTAGTGGCTTTACAGAATATTCTGTTTAAAACTAATGAAAAAAAGCTTCAGGTTTCAAAAGAATTTCTTGAAACGGTAACTCAGAATTATATTAACAAACAAATGAAAACGGTAAACACCTGTATCGAAAGCGTATATGCAACAAAAATTCCTAAGGTTTTTTTCAGCGATTACGATTTGGCGGTTTCAACACTTGATGAATTGATCGTCATGGAAGAATATTATGAATTCAAATTTCCGGGACCGTCAGATTATAAGAAAAGATTTATTGAAAAAACCGGTGATAATATTGATTGCATGATTGGACGCCTATGGAAATCAGTTCAACACAGTGCTTCATCTGAGGAGGAGCTGTCAGAAAAATATAAAAGTGCAATTGAAAAGCTGCTTGTTTACCGTGACAGAATGACTGAGCAGAATATGGCTACAATTAATCAGCTTCATATATCTGTTTTCGGTTATGACATTTATGGAAATAAGCCGGAGGAAGAAAAGACAGATACATAAAATCACAAAAACAAGGTCACCATATTTTTGTATGGTGACCTTGTTTTTGTGATAAATTTCAAAACCAGCTGCCCTTGAAATTAAATAACCTTTCTTACAGCAGAGCCAGGTACATTTTTCTTGCAGATTTCAGCTCCAAGACCTTGCAGCTTTTCAACCAAATCTTCATAACCACGTTCTATATGATAAATATCCTCAATTTCAGTAACACCCTTTGCAGCAAGACCTGCAATAACAAGGGCAGCGCCTGCACGCAGATCAGGGGCAGTAACAGGAGCACCCATAAGCTCGCCTACTCCCTCAATAACAGCAACCTTGCCGTCAACGGAAATATCTGCACCCATTCTCCTAAGCTCATCAACATAGCGGAATCTATTGTCAAATATCCCCTCAGTCACTATGCTTGTTCCTTCAGCAAGGCACAAAAGGGTTGATATCTGCGGCTGCATATCTGTCGGAAAACCCGGATGAGGCATGGTTTTTATGCTTGTTTTTACAAGAGGTCCGTCAACGGATACTCTTATGCTGTCATCATTTTCCTCAATATTGACACCGATTTTTTCAAGCTTTGCAGTAATGCTTTCAAGATGCTTTGGAATAATATTCTTTATAAGAACATCGCCTCGTGTTGCAGCAGCTGCAACCATATATGTTCCTGCTTCTATCTGATCAGGAATAATAGCATAGGTTGTACCTTTTAAGCTTTTAACTCCTCTGATTTTTATAACATCAGTACCGGCACCCATTATATCAGCGCCCATTGAATTTAGAAAATTAGCAAGGTCAACAATATGAGGCTCTTTTGCGGCGTTTTCTATTATAGTTAATCCTGTAGCCTTTACTGCCGAAAGCATTGTATTTATAGTTGCGCCAACAGTTACCATATCAAAGTAAATCTGAGAACCGATAAGTGTTTCAGACTGAATATCAATCATACCGTGATCAAGGGTGCAGGTTGAGCCTAAAGAAGTAAAAGCCTTAAGATGCTGATCAATAGGTCTGTCACCGAGGTAACAGCCTCCCGGCATAGAAACCCTTGCACGTCCAAATTTTCCAAGAAGCGTACCAAGAAAATAGTATGAGGCCCTCATGTGTTTTGCCATTTCGTAAGGAACGATTGGTTCAGTAATACCTGTTGCATCAATACGCACAGTATTCTTACTTAGCATTTTTATATCGGCGCCCATTTCATAAAGTATGCGCAGACTGATTGAAACATCGCTTATATTAGGGACATTTTCGAGTATACAAGGACCATCAGCAAGAATAACTGCAGGGATGATGGCTACAACAGCATTTTTAGCACCGCTGATTTCAACTTCGCCGTGAAGTCTGCGGCCGCCTTTTATTATAAATTTTTCCAAAGCCAAATCGCTCCTATATTAAACGCAGATAAACTGCATACTTATATTCATAAAAAAGATGTACGTTTAAATCAAGCAATTAAATTACAAACGCACATCAACATTAATATTATATCACATCTTTTTATAAAATGAAAGAGTTTTTCACTAAATAATGTTACATATTTTCAATTTTTTTAATTTTAAATATGGCTGTTTATACAAAAGTATTATGGCATAAGGCTCCGTTTTATAAAATGCTAATCGCCAAAAGATATTCCGAGATTTCTTGCTGTTATAACAAGCTGACTGTCTTGCTCAACGAATTTAGTTTTTCCAGCAATATCAATAAGCTTGTTTTCGGAAACAGCATTTTTTATCATTGCAACAGATACACCATAGTGTTCTTCTGCAATCAGCTGAGCCGCACGAACCCCAAATTTTGTGGCAAGAATCCTGTCATAGGCTGACGGACTTCCGCCTCTTAACATATGCCCCGGAACGCAAACTCTTGTATCTATACCTGTAGCAGCTTGAATTTTCTGAGAAAGCTTGTTTGTAATTGTTACAATACCTTGTTCCTCACGCTTTTTTGCACGTTCCTTTTTCTTGAGCTTTGCTTCCTCAATGTCATAAGCGCCCTCTGCAACGGCTATAATTGAAAATGTTTTTCCGGCCTTTGTACGCTTGTTGATAGCCTCAATAATTTTTTCCGTATTAAAAGGAATTTCGGGTATAATTATAATATCAGCACCACCGGCTATGCCAGAATAAAGGGTAAGCCAGCCTGCTTTGTTTCCCATTATTTCCACCATTAATATTCTGCTGTGAGAAGCGGCAGTTGTATGCAGCCTGTCAATAACATCGGTTGCTATATCAACAGCCGTGTGGAAGCCAAATGTCACATCTGTTCCGAAAATATCATTGTCAATCGTTTTTGGCAGACCGATAACATTTAAGCCTTGCTGTGAAAGGAGATTTGCGGTTTTATGAGTTCCGTTTCCGCCAAGAGTCAGAAGGCAGTCAAGCTTCTGCTTTTTATAGGTATCCTTCATTTCTTTTATTTTATCAACGTTATCTTCGCCGATAACAGACAGCATCTTAAAAGGCTGACGCTTTGTC
>Ga0208695_1003192_pt1 | contig 11294 bp, 7 predicted proteins | sample AD_UKC111_MetaG_FD_184449 | JGI IMG/M metagenome (GOLD analysis project Ga0208695, IMG submission 184449) | Active sludge microbial communities of municipal wastewater-treating anaerobic digesters from Hong Kong - AD_UKC111_MetaG (SPAdes)... | ecosystem: Engineered > Bioreactor > Anaerobic >... | reverse complement strand
GGAATCCTACTGCAATTTGAAGATTTGCAGCAACAGGCCTGCTACAATTTGATAAAACCTTAATTTTATGATAAAATCTGCCTGAAATAATTTGACGATTTAACCTATTTTAATTTGACGATTTACACTGAATAAAACAGATTCTGAACCACCTCAATCTACCCCATTTGAAATGGAGTGCTTTATAGATAACCCACTCAAAGGAATTATTAAAATAGATGTAATTGATGCTCAACGTGGTTTTGCAGATCCAGATACTGCTGATGTTGGTGAAAAAACTAAGAAACAACTATCAACTCAAATGCGAAGTTATTATGACAAACATTTAGATCCTGAAAAGCTACCAACTCCAAAGGATCTTGAGATACTAGAAGTTATGGAAAAAGCTAGAGTTGCTTTTGATACTAGGCTAACCGAAAAGTTTAAACCTGCAATAAAAGAATTAGAAGGACTTGGTTATCCTGGTGTAACTGATCCAAGAATTACAATTTCGACAAAGGTTAGTACTAGTGAAACATTAAAACACGAATCTGCAGTTCAATATACTCTTAGCAAGAACGATGATACCTTGAAGTTGCCAGAAAAATATAATGGGTTAGGATACCAAAATCTTATTTCAATAGTTTTTGACCTTATGAGTTTTCGGGATGGCTGGATGAGGGAGGGAAAAGCTAAGAAGACACAAGGGGCAGACAGTGATGCTATTGAACCATTACATTTAGTTTTAGTTGAGGAGCCTGAGGCTCATTTACATGTGCAAGTACAGCAGGTATTTATTCGCAAAGCATATTCTGTATTGCGTAATCATGAATTTTTGAAGGAAAATCCTGAATATTCAACTCAGCTAATTATCAGTACTCATTCTAGTCATGTTGCACGTGAGGCTGATTTTTCAGATTTACGATATTTTAAACGGTTACCAGAATGTGCTGATTGTGGTATTGCTACTTCAAAGGTTATTAATTTATCTGATGTATTTGGAAAGAAAGATGATACAGATAAGTTCGTTACAAGGTATTTACAAACAACCCATTGTGATTTGTTTTTTGCAGATGCAGTTATATTGGTTGAAGGAGCCGCTGAGAGTATGTTGATGCCTCATTTTATAAAAAATAAATATCCTGAGTTACACCAGAGGTATATTTCGATACTTAGCATCAATGGCCGACACTCTCATCGTTTAAGTCCTTTAATTGAACGATTGTGTATACCGACTCTTGTTATTTCAGATTTAGACTCTGTGGAAAAAGAAGGCCATCATAAAGCAGTTCGCCCTGAGAGGAGTAAAGGATTGATAAGTGGAAATTATGCTATTACTGATTGGTTAATTCATGAAAAGGATTTGGATACACTTTTGGATTTACCAGAAGAGAGAAAAATAGTAAAAAAAGATACTACTTATGAGTGCTGTATTCGTATTGCATACCAGACACCTGTAGAGATTAATTATAACGGAACTCAGATTGAAGCACTATCAAGTACCTTCGAAGATTGCTTAGTTTATACAAACTATGGGATGTTTAAGAATCTTAGCCTCAAAGACAACGATGCTGGAAGCCTTGTAAAAGAAGTCCATACCTCAATTGTAGAAGCACAAACATTTGAGGATCTACATAAGAAAATATACAAAGCACTTAGAGAAGGAAAATCTGATCAAAAAGCTGAATTTGCTTTGGATTTAATTTATAGCATTGATCCTGTAATACTGACCGTCCCTTCTTATATTGAGAAAGGGCTTGATTGGCTTAAAGATAAACTTTGCCCGGAGGTATAGAGTGTGATGGAAGATAAAAACACTATGTCGATATTAGACGATCAAATAGATGATCATGTTGATGAAGAGATAAAACTGTGTTTTTCTAAAAACACCCCTTCAAGTTTTTTTGTGTTTGCAGGGGCGGGCTCAGGTAAGACTAAGAGCTTAATTCGTGCACTATCTTTTTTAGATGATGAAATGGGTGCTGAGCTTTCTTCGCATTCCAAACAAGTTGCAATTGTGACTTATACGAATGCCGCTTGTGATGAAATATCCAGAAGACTCCAATACAAACCTATTTTTAAGGTTTCGACTATCCATAGTTTTTTGTGGGATCTGATTAAATATTACCAAGCAGATATTAGAATTTGGGTTGTTGAATCTCTTAAAAAAAATATTGATGAGCTAATAGAAAAACAAGCTAAAGGTCGCGGTGGCGATACTGCCATTAAAAGGGCAGACGAAATAGAAAGAAAGACTGCTCGACTTGAAAAAATTAAGACTATAAAAAAGTTTTCATATAATCCAAATGGAGATAATGTTGGCTATGATTCATTAAACCATAACGAAGTTATTAAAATGGGATGCGAGTTTATCGTTACTCAAGAAACTATGCAAGAGATTTTAGTTGGTAAGTATCCTTTTTTTTTAATTGATGAGAGCCAGGACACAAAGAAGGAGCTAATTGAAGCTTTATTGGAAGTTTATAAGAAATACAAAGATCGCTTTATTATTGGAATGTTTGGCGACATGATGCAGAGAATATATTTAGATGGAAAGGATAATTTAGCAGATTATATCCCAGCCGAATGGTGTAGACCCAAAAAAGTTATGAATCATCGAAGTGCAAAGCGTATCGTTGAATTAGCTAATGCGATTAGAAAATCAATCGATGGACAGCAACAAAGAGAGCGTTCTGATGCTGAGATGGGAACAGTGCGTTTGTTTATTGCACCAACTTCATCTGATAAAGAAAAAGTCGAGCTAGAGGCGGCTAAATCTATGGCAGAAAAAGCAAAAGATGATACCTGGCTTGATTCAACTGAGTACAAAAGCCTAATACTCGAACATCATATGGCTGCTCGTAGATTTGGTTTTTTTAATCTTTATTCGCCACTAAACGAATCTAATCTTTTCGATACGTCTTTACGCGAGGGAACAATAGCTGAATTATCATTTTTGTCCAATGTGGTCTCTCCACTTGTGAAGGCGTATCAAAGTAACAATGATTTTGAGGTTGCAAAATTACTACGACAACATTCTCCACTTTTAGATAAGAAGGCTTTTCAGGGAAAAACTAATGAACAAATAGAACTGTTACAAGATGTTGAAAACGCAGTCAACGAATTACTATCTTTGTGGGGGAGTGGAAGTATTCCGACTTGTATTGATGTTCTGAAGTCTGTTAAGAAGACAAAATTATTTAGTATTAATAATACTCGTATAGATGACATCTTATCTGATGAAACAGATGATGAGGATAAAAAAATCACTGTTCTGCGAAAAGCATTATCCGTTCCTTTTGATGAACTCGAACGATATTCAGCATATGTTTCTGGAAACACAAAATTTGCAACGCACCATGGAATAAAAGGACTTGAGTTCCCGAGGGTGATGGTTATTATAGATGATTCTGAAGCTAGAGGATTTTTATTTAGTTATGAAAAACTTTTTGGAGCAAAACCGAAATCGCAAACAGATATCAAAAATGAGCAAGAAGGTAAAGATACGGGAATTGCAAGAACGACGAGGCTTTTTTACGTAACATGTACACGGGCGGAAAAGAGTTTGGCAGTTGTTGTCTACACGGATAACTCCGAAGCCGTTAAGGAAACTGCAATTTCAAACGGCTGGTTTAGAAAGGATGAAATAGAATTGATGTAAACTTGAAAGAGCAGCCTCACATAATCTTGATATTATAAGATAATTAAATTATGTAGATATAAAAAATTGTCTCAAAGGTGTCCAACAAATACCCATTAACCTATGGCTGGATGCAATTTTTGTAATCAGTTGTTTTTTTTAATTGAGTCTTACTTAAAAAGTCAGAAAACAATATGAAAAACAGCTAAAACATATTGTATATTAGCCATAAAACAACTAAAATAGTGTTGAGATTATGTGGAAAGTATAGGAATAGCTATAGCAGATGATTGATTGAGAATTACCGTATCATTTGAGCATTTCAAAACAAGGGGTGATTTGATGAATCAAAATCCGGAGCAAAGAGCCAGAGATAATATAGATAAACAGCTAATTAGCTGTGGGTGGATTATTCAAAGCAAAAATCAGATTAACCTATATGCAGGTGTTGGAGTAGCTGTTCGGGAGTATCAAACAGATGCAGGTATAGCTGACTATATTTTATTTGTTGAACAAAAGCCTGTAGGGGTTATTGAAGCCAAGAAGGAGGAAGAAGGGTACCGTATAACTACAGCGGAGGACCAGTCTTTAGGGTATGCAATCAGCAAGCTGAAATACCTAAAAAATGACCCGCTGCCTTTTGTTTATGAAAGTACGGGTACAATAACGCATTTTACAGATTACCGGGACCCAAAGCCAAGGGCAAGAGAGGTTTTTACATTTTATAGACCGGAAACTTTACGGGATATGCTTAAGAGCTCGAAATCATTAAGGGGAAGATTGCTTGATCTAAAGGCATTACCTGAGGAAGGGCTACGTGATTGTCAGATAAGAGCAATAAGAAATCTTGAGAGATCTTTTAAAGACAATAGACCAAGGGCTCTTATACAGATGGCAACAGGAGCAGGTAAAACGTTTACTGCCATAACCTTTATATATAGGCTTTTAAGATATACCAATGCAAAAAGAATTCTATTTCTGGTTGATACTAAAAACCTTGGAGAGCAGGCTGAGCAGGAGTTTTTATCCTATGTTCCAAACGATGACAATAGAAAATTTACCGAGCTATATAATGTTCAACGTCTGAAGTCAAGTTATATAGCTACTGATAGTCATGTATGCATCAGTACAATTCAGAGGATGTATTCAATTTTAAAGGGAGAAGAGCTTGACGAAGATGCTGAGGAATGTAACCCAGGTGAAATAAAATGGGAAAAGCGTGAACCTTTACCCGTTATTTATAATGAAAAAGTTCCAATAGAGTTTTTTGATTTTATAGTTATAGATGAATGTCATAGAAGTATTTATAACCTTTGGAAACAGGTTTTAGAGTATTTTGATGGTTTTTTGATAGGACTTACAGCAACCCCTGATAAAAGGACATTTGGTTTTTTCAATCAAAATATTGTGAGTGAATATACCCATGAAGAAGCTGTTATTGATGGTGTTAATGTTGGACATAACGTATATGTTATCGAAACGAAGATTACCAAAAATGGTTCTGCCATATGGAAAGGCGAGTTTGTTGACAAAAGAGAAAAGCTCACAAGACGAAAGCGTTGGGAGCAGTTGGATGAGGATATAATATATTCTGCTAAAAAGCTGGACGATGAGGTGGTAAATCCCAATCAGATAAGGGCTATTATTAGAACCTTTAAAGAGAAACTTCCTGAGATTTTTCCACATCGTACCGAAGTACCTAAGACACTTATATTTGCAAAGACAGATAGCCATGCAGATGATATTATAAATATTGTTAGGGAAGAATTTAATGAGGGTAATGCATTTTGTAAAAAGATTACATATAATTCAGATGAAGATCCCAAATCTGTGCTGTCACAATTCAGAAATGATTATAACCCAAGAATTGCAGTTACTGTGGATATGATTGCAACAGGTACTGATGTGAAGCCTTTGGAATGTCTCATATTTATGAGGGATGTTAAGAGCAAGAATTATTTCGAACAAATGAAGGGTAGAGGAACGAGAACCATTTCGTTGGATGATTTGAAGAAGGTTACTCCTTCTGCTCAATATACAAAGGATCATTTTGTTATTATTGATGCAATTGGTGTTACAAAATCTTTGAAGACAGACAGCAGGCCATTAGAAAGAAAACCAGGAGCTTCTTTGAAAGACCTTTTACGGGCTGTTGCTGTTGGTGCAAGGGATGAAGACCTTTATATCAGCTTGGCAAACAGGCTTATAAGGCTTGAAAAGCAGATGACAGATAAGGAAAAGAAACAATTCCAGCAGAAATCTCAAGGGAGAAGTTTGAAACAGGTGACTAAGGCTTTGCTTGATGCTTATGATCCTGATATAATTGATGTTGCTGCAAGAAAAAAATTCGGCATTAGTACTGAAAATGTTCCTAAGCCATCTCAACTTGAGGAAGTTCAGCAAGATCTGATAAAAGATGCTGCGATGGTGTTTACAGGTGAATTGAATGAATATATTGAAAATGTTAGAAAAGCCCATGAGCAGATAATTGATATAATTAATGCTGATGTTGTAGAGTTTGCTGGTTGGAATGTAAATGCAAAGGAAAAAGCAACGGGAATTGTTGAAGACTTTAAGGATTATATAGAGAAACATAAAGATGAAATTACAGCACTTCAGATTTTTTATGGACAACCATATCGAAGAAGGGAATTGACCTATTCCATGATTAAGGAGTTGCTAGAGAATCTGAAACTGGAAAAACCTGCCCTAGCACCATATAGTGTTTGGCAAGCATATGAACAGCTCGATAATGTGAATTGCGGTAATCCTAAGAATGAACTTGTAGCACTGGTTTCTTTGGTGAGAAGGGTGACGGGAATTGATGATTCATTGACTCCATATGATAAAACAGTGGATAAGAACTTCCAAGATTGGGTGTTTAAAAAGCAGGCAGGTGCTTTGAAGTTTACTCAAGAACAGATGGAGTGGCTTAGGATGATTAAGGATCACATTGCCATGTCTTTTCATTTGGATAAGGATGATTTGGATTATGCACCTTTTGATGCAAAGGGTGGTTTGGGCAAGATGTGGCAGGTGTTTGGGGATAAGACAGATGAGATTATTGATGAGTTGAATCAAGGATTGGTGGCATAAGGAAATGAATGAAATGAAAGATTTGCCAAGTGGTTGGTCAATTGCAAAATTAGAAGATGTATGTGAAATTTTTGATAACAAAAGAGTTCCAATCAATGGAGATGAAAGAGAGATAAGAATCAGTGGAAAAAAGATAAATGAACTCTATCCATATTATGGGGCTACAGGACAAGTGGGTTATATTGATGATTACTTGTTGGAAGATGAATATATACTTCTAGGAGAAGATGGTGCACCATTTTTAGATCCATTTAAGGTAAAAGCTTATATAGTAAGTGGGAAAATATGGGTTAACAACCATGCTCATATTTTAAAAGCTAAAATTCTAAATAAACTTGTTTCACATTACTTAAATAGGTTTAATTATAGGGGATTTGTTACAGGAACAACAAGACTAAAATTAAATCAATCATCTATGAAGAATATTCCGATTAAAGTTCCGCCTCTACCAGAGCAGTATCGAATTGTAGCAAAAATAGAGGAGCTTTTCAGCGAACTTGACAAGGGTGTGGAAAGCTTAAAAACAGCACAGCAGCAGTTGAAGGTTTATCGTCAGGCTGTTCTGAAATGGGCATTTGAGGGGAAGTTGACCGAGGAGTGGAGAAGAGAAAATTCAATTAGGAACGACAGTTGGACTAGTAAACGTCTTGGTGAGTATATCGAAAAAATTGAGGCGGGCAAGAGTTTCAAATGCATAGAAAGGCCACCCGTCAATGATGAAATAGGAGTAGTAAAAGTAAGTGCTGTTACATGGGGCGTGTATGATGAAAATGAAAGTAAGACTTGTCCAGATACTAATAGAGTAAAGCAAGAGTACTTTATTAAAAGTGGAGATTTTCTTTTTAGCAGAGCTAATACATTACAGTTAGTCGGAGCTTGTGTTATTGCTAATAAAGTTGAGAAAAATATAATGTTATCAGATAAAATTTTAAGAATTACGTTTTGTAATATTATTCCTAAGTATTGTCTTTATTATTTAAGAAGCAAAAAAGGTAGAGACGAGATTGAAAGATTAGCGACAGGCAATCAAGAGTCAATGAGAAATATAGGACAAGACAGAATTAAAATGATTAATATCAATATTTGCTCATTAGATGAACAAGCCAAAATAGTTCAAGAAATCGAATCCCGCTTATCAGTATGCGACAAAATGGAAGAGGCTATACAGAAGAGCTTAGAACAAGCAGAAGCACTTCGCCAGAGCATTCTAAAAAAAGCCTTTGAAGGCAAGCTTGTGCCTCAAGATCCCAACGACGAACCAGCTGAAAAACTTCTTGAGCGGATTCGGCTAGAAAATCAAAATTCTACTACCAAACCAACAAAGAAAAAAGCTAAAGGAGCAGTCAAATGAGTGAACTTAGTCAATATACCAATATCCTTCAGGAAATAAAGTCTGAAATAAGAGAAGGCAGGCATAGGGCTGTTCTTGCCGCAAATAAAGAGCTTATAATTCGCTACTGGAATATAGGGAATATAATTTTAAAGCATCAGAATATTGAAGGTTGGGGTAGCAAGATTATTGACAGGCTGGCAAAGGATCTGTCTTCCGAGTTTCCTGATTTAAAGGGGTTTTCAGCAAGAAACTTAAAGTATATGAGAAAGTTCGCTGATGAATATAAAGAAATTGAATTTGTGCAAGAGGTGCTTGCACAAATTACGTGGTATCATAATATAACATTGCTTGAAAAGGTTGAAGATAAAGAGGAAAGAATATGGTATATAAAAAAGGTTATAGAAAATGGTTGGTCCCGTAATGTAATGGTTCATCAAATAGAGACTAATCTATATAAAAGGCAAGCTCTATCAGAAAAAACAACAAACTTTAAATCGTTGATGCCAGCCAATCAAAGTGAATTGGCATCAGAAACTTTAAAAGACCCATATATTTTTGATTTTATATCCTTCAGGGAAGGAATGGATGAAAGGGATATTGAAAGACAATTGGTTCAGAAGATTACCAAATTTCTTCTAGAACTTGGCACTGGTTTTGCCTTTATAGGAAACCAATATCACCTGGAAGTTGGTGGGGAAGATTTCTATATAGATTTGCTATTTTACCATACAAAGCTAAGATGCTATGTTGTTATAGAGCTTAAGACAGGAAAGTTCAAGCCGGAATATGCAGGAAAACTCAACTTCTATCTTTCGGCTGTTGACAATAAATTAAAGTCAGAACATGATAATCCTTCTATAGGTATAATCCTGTGCAAGGAAAAGAATAAGCTGGTTGCAGAATATGCCTTAAAAGATATGACAAAACCAATTGGAGTAAGTGAATATAAGCTGCTGCAGGAAATTCCGGAAGAATTAAAGTGCAGCTTACCTACGATAGAAGAAATTGAAGAGAATTTTACAAGTTTGGCAGGGGGAGAAATTAATGAGTGAAAATAACACATCAAGTGTTGTGTCTAAAATATGGAGCTTTTGCAATACCTTAAGGGATGATGGAGTTGGCTATGGAGATTACCTGGAACAGCTTACATATCTTCTATTTTTAAAAATGGCATATGAGTTTTCAAAGCCACCTTACAACAGGGTATTACCCATACCTGAAAAATATAATTGGGACAGCCTTACCCAGATTAAGGGTGCAGAGCTTGAGGTTTACTATAATGAACTTTTACGCGAGCTGGGGAAAAACAAGGGAATACTGGGGCAGATTTTTACAAAAGCACAAAACAAGATTCAGGACCCGGCAAAGCTTTCAAAGCTCATAGATATGATTGATAAAGAGCAGTGGAGCACGATGGGAGCTGATATCAAGGGGCAGATTTATGAGGGACTTTTAGAAAAAAATGCAGAGGATGTAAAAAGCGGTGCAGGTCAGTATTTTACACCAAGACCACTTATAAAAGTTATTGTCAAATGCCTAAGACCTGAGCCAATGAAGACAATATCCGACCCTGCCTGCGGAACAGGAGGATTCTTGTTGGCAGCTTACGACTATATTGTGCAAAACTATTCTTTGGACAAAGAGCAGAAGCATTTCCTGAAATATAAAACCTTTTTCGGTAATGAGATTGTTGCAAATACAAGAAGATTGGCTCTTATGAATATGTTCTTGCATAACATAGGTGATATTGACAGCGATAACTTTATTTCTTCTGCAGACTCGCTCGTAGCGGATGCAGGACTTCGTGTTGATTATGTCCTCACTAATCCGCCTTTTGGCAAAAAAAGCAGCATGACTTTCACAAATGGAGAGGGAGAACAGGAGACTGATGACCTGACTTACAATCGCCAGGACTTCTGGTCTACTACAAGTAATAAGCAATTAAATTTTGTGCAGCATATTCATACCCTCTTAAAATCTGATGGAAGGGCTGCAGTTGTATTGCCAGATAATGTACTATTTGAAGGTGGTGCAGGAGAAACAGTTAGAAAAAAACTCCTTGAAACTACAGAACTCCATACAATATTAAGGCTTCCAACAGGAATATTCTACAAACCGGGTGTTAAGGCTAATGTTATTTTCTTTGATAACAAACCAGCCAGTAAAGAACCTTGGACAAAGGAAGTTTGGATTTATGACTTTAGGACCAATATTCACTTTACATTAAAGAAGAATCCTTTAAAGGTGGATGACCTGGATGAATTTATAAAGTGCTATAACCCGGAAAACAGGCATAATAGAGAGGAAACATGGAATCCTGATACAAATCCGGAAGGCAGATGGAGAAAATTTACTTATGAGGAGATTGTAAACAGAGATAAGACAAGTCTTGATATCACATGGATAAAGGATAAGAGCCTTGCTGATCTGGATAATCTACCTGATCCTGATGAACTGGCAAACGATATTGTGGAGAATATTGAATCTGCATTGGAGAGCTTTAGGGAGATAATAGGCAAACTAGGTTAGGCAGGTATGGTCATGATATGTATAACTTTCGTTAATCTTTAAGAAAAGTGCACAAAAGCATAATGTAACTTATATCAGAATGATTTTGATACTTATCTATAATTAAGAATCTGCATTCAAATAATCCGTTAGGAGATGGATTTGGCATCCATCATAGTTCTTTTGCCATATATGACTACAGTTTTTATCGTAACATGACAACACAGTAGCTGTATCCTTCAACCGGACTGATAGGTGTGGTAGTTGTGGGAGATATCCTACAGGATGGTCATATTCTACAACAAACCCACCTTCACTAGTAGGTATGACTTTTTTCGGATGGGTAAGTTCACTATACAATTTTTTAATAGTCTTTCCTTGTAAATCCTTGATAATAATTTTACTTCCCTCTTTAGAGTTATACACAAAAACTACTTTTTTATCCTCTGTAAAACCAATAGCAGTTTTGGGCTCTTCTGATTTATCTGTCATTTTTGTTTCTTGAATTAATGTTCCCTTTCTGTCGAAAATATGATAATAATAGACAGTTCTAGTATCATCATCAGATCTATTTGTTCCGGATAATACAATTAATCCATCATGAACTTGAATCTGATATTGTCAATATTACTTGACACATTTTTCTCGTACAATTTGTGGGTTTCGAACTGGGATATAATGGGATGAAGTGTAACAAAATCCCATTATATCCCAGTTCGCCGCCTCGCTCTTCATCAC
>Ga0208695_1003191_pt1 | contig 11296 bp, 10 predicted proteins | sample AD_UKC111_MetaG_FD_184449 | JGI IMG/M metagenome (GOLD analysis project Ga0208695, IMG submission 184449) | Active sludge microbial communities of municipal wastewater-treating anaerobic digesters from Hong Kong - AD_UKC111_MetaG (SPAdes)... | ecosystem: Engineered > Bioreactor > Anaerobic >... | reverse complement strand
GTGGAATAATGACGGATCATTCCGTAATATTACTATCTACGGACAAACCAATTCCTAACGGAACAATTGTTGGATAGTTTACAGTTTGTCCCAAGGAATCCCAGCCAATACCAAAACTAAGGCTATAACAGTATAAATAAATAATTTCTTAAATTTTTGATTATCATTTGTTGCCTTTTTGGAAAGCGTTCTTCCAAGCTGAACAAAAACTGCGGCTAAAATCATTATTGTAATATGTTCAACAGCATAAAATCTTAAATCCTTATTTTTCATTGCTGCACCAAAATCAGCGAATGCAGATTGAGTGATTGGGCTTAAGAAAAAATAGAGAATTAGTCCAATAAGTACCTGTAAATGAGTGAATCCTAACAGGCTAACAGACAATGTATTGTCTATTTTTTCAAAAGGTTTTTTGCCCATCCAACCCATTATAGATTTTACAACAACTATTACTAACAAGATTAATACTGCCCATCTCAGATAGGAATGTAATGCATCAAAAAATGTAAACATGATAATATTTTTTTTACAAATGTATTAAATGAATCAAAATTTCAATACTATATTGGTATTTAATTAAAATATCATTAATCAGAAATGATTGAAAATATTGAAATAAATCGGATGGAATTGGTTTTCATTTGATAAATTTGTCATTAAAATATATTTGGATGAGATTAGGTATATTAGGGTTGTGTTTTATTTTAATAATTGCAATTAGTTGTAAAGAGAAAAAATCTGAAAATTTTGAAGATTGTAAATCTGGAGTGCCAAAACCAATTTTTAAAGTTGATTCAAAAGAAATTGTAAAAGAAGATTTTGTAATACAAAAGGATCATACGATTGAAACGGTCGAACTGATTGATCATTCAATGATCGAACTCATTCAAAGTGGTTGCGAAAAACCAGTTCAAGAATTTCGTTTTGCAATTCCTCAAGATCTGAAAAATGCTAGTGATAATGCATGGAAAATATTGGCTGTCAATCAGTTCGATAAACTTTCTCTGTTGCACCCAAGCCTAAAATCATTTTCTGAATGGGCAACGGTAATTAAGGACAACATCGATAAGTTCAAATTATCAGAACCATTAGAAGTTTCGCCCAATATTATGATTACAATTGACAAACTAATTTCTGACCATAACAATTTGTTAATTGTCAAATTTGCTCAAAAATAAATTCTTTACTTATGAAAAAATTATTTTTTATCGGTTTTTGCCTTCATTTTTCACTACTTGCTATATGTGGTGAAGGAATGTGGTTGCCATTTCTGCTCGGTAAATTGAATGAGCAAGACATGAAAAACAAAGGTTTGAAAATATCAGCAGAAGATATTTATAGCACGAATAAAAGTAGCTTAAAGGACGCAGTGGTTAGTTTAGGTGGTTTTTGTACAGCTGAAGTTATATCAAATCAAGGTTTAATTTTGACTAATCACCATTGCGGGTATGATGCCATTCAAAATCATAGTACTGTCGAACATAATTATCTGAAAGATGGATTTTGGGCTAAGAATTTTCTAGAAGAAAAAACTAATCCTGGACTTTTTGCAACTTTCATTATAAAGATGGATGATGTAAGCGAACAGATACTAAAAGGAGTGACTTCAAATATCGGTGAGAAGGAAAGACAATCTATCATCAGTAAAAATGTTGCTTCATTATCAGCAAGTTATAGTAAAGAATCCTATCAAGATATTAAGATTGTTCCATTTTACGATGGAAATCAATATATTTTGTTCGTTACAGAAACATATTATGATGTCCGATGGGTAGGAGCACCGCCATCCTCAATTGGGAAATTTGGTTCAGACACGGATAATTGGGTTTGGCCCCGCCATACAGGAGACTTTTCATTGTTCAGAATTTATGCGAATAAAGACAACAAACCTGCAAAATATAGTCCAGATAATGTTCCATTCAAGCCACGACAATCTTTAAAAATATCATTGGATGGGGTAGAAGAGGGTGATTTCACTATGGTGTACGGATTTCCTGGACGAACTCAAGAATACCTACCAGCAATTGCAGTCAATCAAGTTGCTAATGTGTTGAATCCCATTAAAATACAAATTAGAGAAAATGCTCTCGAATCCATGAATGTATTTATGAGAGTGAATGAGCAAATTGAAATTCAATATGCTTCAAAATATGCAAGCATCGCTAATTATTGGAAAAAATGGATTGGGGAATCTCAAGGAATTAGACAAAAAAATGCTGTTGAGAAAAAATTGAAATATGAACAAGAGTTTTCTAATAGAGTTCAAAACAATCCAAGTTGGCAAAGTGAATATGGCAATATATTGCCACAACTAAATGAACTATATAAAGCTGCTGAGCCATATTATATTTTGAGAGATCAGTTCAGTCAGATTTACACCAATAATGAATTATTAACGATGTCTTTACAGATTGAAAAGTTGATAAAGAATAGTGAAAAAGATGATGAGAAAACTTGGCAAACCAAATTGCAAAAGCAAAAAGAAGTTATAAATGACTTTTATAAAGAATATAATTCAGATTTGGATAGAACTGTTTTTGGCAGAATATTGCCACATTTGAATTTAAGAAATATTAAACTGATTAAACCCAGCTATGCACAAGGTTTATTGAGTGATAAAAAATATAATTACGAAAATTTGGCAAATTATTTATACGACTATACTACTCTAAATAGTAAGGATAAATTGACCAAGCTTTTAGATGGTAGTCGTGAAAAAGTAATAAAAAGGCTTAAAAAAGATAAAGCATATCAATTTGCAATTGATATTTCAAATGAATATTATTCAAAAATAGATCCAAAGATTAAAGACTATCAAGAGCAAATCAATAAGTTGCAACGAAATTATATGAAAGCACAAATGGAAGTTTTCACTGATAAGAAATTTTTCCCAGATGCAAATAGTACTTTAAGATTGACTTATGGAAATGTTGCTTCTTATGTACCAAGAGATGCTGTAAATTATGGTTCAAAAACATATCTAGATGGAGTCATAGAAAAATATAAAGAGAATGACTATGAATTTGATTTGCCAAAAAAACTCATAGATTTATATAAATCAAAGGATTATGGAACCTATGTTGACAAAACTGGTAAAGTGCCAGTATGTTTTATTGGTAGCAATCATACTACGGGTGGAAATTCAGGAAGCCCTGCATTAGATGCAAATGGTAACTTAATTGGGCTTAATTTTGATAGAGTATGGGAAGGCACTATGTCCGATATCAATTACGATCCATCTATTTGTAGAAATATAATGGTTGACACAAGATATATTCTTTTTATAATGGACAAATTCGCCAATGCAAGTAATTTGATAAAAGAATTAGAATTAGTACATCCCAAAAAATTCTAAAATCATATTGCTTGATTTTCAATAATATATAATATTTTATGATTTTTTTTAGAAATTAATTTAAAAATATTTTTTTATATTTAGATATCAGTTTATATTTGCACCGCAATTTGATTAGCGGAAGTAGCTCAGTTGGTAGAGCACGACCTTGCCAAGGTCGGGGTCGCGAGTTCGAGTCTCGTCTTCCGCTCAAGCCCACAAGTTAATTGTGGGTTTTTTATTCTAACTCTAGCACTAGAGGTTGCCCAGGTGGTGGAATGGTAGACACGCAGGACTTAAAATCCTGTAGCTTCACGGCTGTGCGGGTTCGAGTCCCGCCCCGGGCACTTTGTTCAAACAGTAGCGATTTTATCCTACTGTTTTTTTATTTTAGTATTTTTCTATGATTTATTTTTTAAATTTTATTTTGGAATTGATTATAATGAGTTTGTAATAATTGAATAAAAACAGATTGCCATAGCCAGATATTAAGATGTTTTCAATTAATTTATTAAAAGGAAGATTGATCCAATAGAAGAAATCATTAAGCCCATATTTTTTTAATTTTGACCAATAACTTATCAATTTGATTTCATTAAAATCATAAAGTTGTTCATACTTTTGCTTAATTATCAATAAATTATCAATGGCTTGTTTCGTTTTTTCAATGAAAACTTGGTTGATATCGAAATGATAACAATATACTGGGTTGTCGAAATAGTCTATTTTAATTTTATTTTTTCTTAGGTTCATGCCCATCAAAGTATCTTCATGCCCATAACCAACAATTGATTCATCAAATGGATAGTTTGATAATACCTCTTTTTTAATAAGCAAATTTGGTGTAGCAAACCTATTATATTTTCTTCGGGTTTCAGCATTCGCTTCTTCTATTTTTTTGCTATAAAGCCACCTAAGTTTTTCTGATCTTTTTGGTTTAATAACATCACTTGAATAACCACCACAAATAATATTTGAATGATAGGTTGTTAAATATGAAATATAGTTTTTTATAAATAAATCTTTTACTACAACATCACAATCAAGAAAGAGTAAATAATCATAGTTTGTATAGTTCAAAAAATGATTTCTAATTCGTGATCTTCCAATATTTTGTGGTAATTCAATATAGGTTGAAATCGATGAAATTGAACTATTTCTTAAACGAATTTCATCCATTGATTTGTCATCTATTACTATTATTTCAACTTTTTCTTTTATTGTAAGTGATTGATGATATAGTTCATTAACTAATTCTATTACAACTACATTATAAACAGGAATACAAATAGATAACATTATAATTCACAAGTAATCTGTGGGTTATTTAATTTTAGTAAGAATTAATGTTAAATCTTTATTTATTAGTTGAAATTCTTTGCTCGATTTTGGAACTAATTCATATTCTTGTTGCAAATTTCCATTATTATCAAAAAAACAAAATTTACCATTTTCAATACCCCATTTAGTGTTATTAGATGTAAAATTTATATCTCCAGTTGTATTGTACTTTATTGTACCATCTTCTTTTAATTCAATTTCTATATCAACTAATTTGACAATAGACTCTGCTAATCCAAGCCCTAATGAAGCCGCTCCAGTCGCTATTTTTGCAACTCCATCTACGATACTCGATAGCCCCTCTTTAAGATTTTCGTCATTTACTTCATTTTTAATTTCGTTTTTTGCATTTTCAATTTCAACTTTTGCCTCATCTACAGATTTTTTTATTGAACCTGTTTTTTGTGCATCTAAGTCTAATGAAACTTTGTAAGTTCCTACCATTGATTTTTGTTTGATAGTATCAATTTTGCAAGAAACTATTGATAGTATTAGAAAACTTAAAATAAGAAGTCGCATAATTTTTTCTTCAAATATATATATTAATTCAATGGTAAATGTAGTTTTAATAGATGAATTCATTAAAATATTTGAAGAATTACTTCAAATTTACTTTTGAAGTGATTTTAATTAAAAAATAGCAATATTTCTATCAAATTAGAAAAAAATAGCATCTTTGTATTAGACAATTTTCAATTATTTGTATCTATATAATTTATAACTTTAAGTTTAACAATCATCAAAAATAAATCATTGCAATTCATTTTATTATGAAAAAAATATTATTCTTATATTTTCTTATTGTAAGTCAATTACTTATTGCTCAATCAAAACTAACTGAATTCGTTAATCCATTTATTGGTACTGGAGGACATGGGCATACTTATCCTGGTGCCAGTTTGCCATTTGGCATGGTACAACTTAGCCCCGACACTCGACTAAATGGCTGGGATGGGTGTAGTGGTTATCATTATTCTGATTCTATAATTTATGGTTTTTCTCACACACATTTGAGTGGAACAGGTGTTGAGGACTATTGTGATATTTTGTTACAGCCAACAAATAATGCAGTTGCTTGGGATAGTGAAGTTTATAAATCAGGTTTTTCGCACAAAAATGAAGAAGCTCATGCCGGATTCTATAAAGTGAAATTAGATAAATATAATATTGATGTCGAACTAACTTCTACATTGAGAACGGGGGTTCATCAATATACATATCCTAAAAATTCTAATTCATATAATGTACTTTTAGATTTGGAGCATCGGGATATAGTTTTGAATTCATCTCTAAAAATTGTAGATGATTATACAATTACTGGACTTAGGCAATCCAAATCTTGGGCTCAAAACCAATATGTTTATTTTGCAATGAAGTTTTCAAAACCCATTAAATCATTTATTATTCAGAACGGAAACAAGATAAATACTGATAAAAGTAATCAAGGGCAGAAATTAAAAGCATTTTTCACATTTGATTTGGATAGAAACAGAAAATTAGTGACTCAAGTTGCTTTGAGTGGAGTGGATGAAGCAGGTGCATTAAGAAATCTACAAGCCGAATCTGTCCAAAATGATTTTGAAAAAGCAAAAAATAATGCTGAAAATCAATGGAATACAGAATTGAGTAAGATAATAATTCAAGGTGGAACAAAGGACCAAAAAATTATATTTTATTCTGCATTATATCACACATTATTGAACCCTAATTTGTATCAGGATGTGGATGGACAATATAGAGGAACAGATTTGAAAATACATAAGACAGATGGTTATTCAAATTATAGTGTTTTCTCATTGTGGGACACTTATAGAGCTTTGCATCCATTAATGACGATCATTAATAGAAATAAAACTGTAGATTGGATTAAAACATTTTTGGATCAAGATGAGAAGGGAGGAATGCTTCCTGTATGGGAATTAAGCGGAAACGAAACGAATTGTATGATTGGTTATCATTCAGTATCAGTCATTTATGATGCCTACAAAAAAGGGATAACTAATTTTAATGCAAGAGCTGCATTGTTTGCAATGCTCCGATATGCTGAAAGCAAAAAGTATGGATTGGGTCAATATATTAAGGAAGGATACATTTCAAATGATATTGAATCGGAGTCGGTATCTAAAATTTTAGAATATGCTTATGATGATTGGTGTATTGCCATGTTAGCCAAAGACTTAGGTGAAGTTGATACATATAGCAGATTTATTGCAAGAGCTCAAAATTATAAGAATGCATTTGATCAAAAGACTAAATTTATGAGAGGGAAATTAGGAGCAATTTGGTATTCTCCTTTCGATCCAAAAGAAATTAATAATTTTTTCACTGAAGGAAATAGTTGGCAATATTCATTTTCGGTGCCTCAAGATATTTCTGGAATGATTAATTTGTATGGGGGTAAAAAAGGTTTTGAGCAAAAATTAGATGAGCTATTTTCGACAGATTCTAAAACAACAGGAAGGGATCAAAGCGATGTAACGGGGTTGATTGGCCAATATGCACATGGCAACGAACCAAGCCACCATATTGCATTTTTATATTATTTCTTAGGAAAGCCAAATCTTACACAAGACAAAGTAAATCAAATCAATAATAATTTTTACCGCAATAGCCCTGATGGACTGATAGGTAATGAAGATTGCGGTCAAATGAGTGCTTGGCACGTTCTTACATCAATAGGTTTGTATGACATTTGCCCTGGAAATGGGTATTATTTATTACTTGCACCACAATTTGATAAAGTTGCAATTAACCTAGAAAATGGAAAAAAATGGGTAATTGAAGTAAATAAAGAATCTTCAAAATCAAAATATATCCAAAAGATTAAATTAAATAATAACAATTACACCTTGTCTTATTTGAATAATAGTAACATAAATGATGGTGGAAAAATTGAATTTTATCTTGGTGACCAACCCAATGATTGGGGAACTCAAGATTTTTCATTGCCCTTCACTCAAATTGAGCCTACTTTAGTAAGAGTTCCATATTTTAATACAGATTCAAAAAAATTTAGAGGGGAGAAACTTGTTGAAATTACTTCAGAAGAGCCTGATAGTAAGTTATTTTATGCAATTGTGAAAAATAATATCGAACCCAAAAGATTTGAATACACAGAATATGAAAAACCTTTTTATATTACAGAAACTTGTAAGGTATATACCTATTGTAAAAAAGGACGAAGATCATCAATGTTTATTCATCAAGATTTTTTTAAAATTCCTACTGATAGAAGTATTAAAATATTATCTAAAGTTAACCCGATGTACACTGCTGGTGGAGATGATGCATTAATAGATGGCATTGTTGGCGAAACTAATTATAAAACTGGTGATTGGCAAAGCTATGAAGGTGAGGACTTTACAGCTATTATAGATCTAAAGGAGCCAAAACAAATCAATAATTTATCAATTCATGTATTGCAAGATGTGGGTTCTTGGATTTGGATGCCAAAGTATGTACAATTTTATAGTAGCGATGATGGGGTAAATTTCAAAGAAATTGGTCAAGAAGATAATGTAGTTTCCGATAAAGATTATAAGGCAAAGAGCCAGTATTTAGGGGGGAAAGCAGATATTAAAACGAGATTTATTAAAGTTTATGCAAAGAACTATGGAAAAATACCTGATTGGCATCCAGGTAAAGGCGGAAAGGCACATTTGTTTATAGACGAAATTATAATAAAATAATTTCGAATGTGACTATCTATTATTCTGACGTATTATAAATATAACAAATCTTATTTTTATGGAAAAATATTTTGATTTACAGAACATGCTTTCTGTAGTAATGGCTTATTTGCCAAAAGTAATTGGTGCTATTCTTACTATAATAATTGGTTTTTGGGTAGCAAAAGTTGTATCTAAGTTAATTGGAAAAGCACTCAGCAAAAACAATGTAGATATTGGCGTTCAAAAATTCCTAAGCTCTTTGGTCAGTACAGGTATCAAAATTATGACATTGATAGCCGCTGCTGGTATGTTTGGTTTTGAAACCACTTCTTTTGTTGCTATTATTAGTGCATTAGCCTTTTCAGTTGGTCTTGCCTTACAAGGAAGCTTAGGTCATTTTGCTTCAGGAGTGCTTTTGTTAATATTCAAGCCATTTAAGACAGGTGATTTGGTTGAAGTTGGTGGAGGTAAAACTGGAACTGTTTGTGACATACAGATTTTTAATACTGTATTAGAAACTTTGGACAATAAAAGAGTAATTATTCCCAATGGAGTGATAACGAGTAATGTAATTACAAATATATCAGGTCAAGGAACTATCGGAGTTGAATTGAGTTATAAGATCGGGCATGAAAATAAAATAGAGGAGGTGAGGAAAATAATTTGCGATGTAGCAGATAGTTGCCCTTACATTCTGAAAGATCCTAAAACAACTGTTTCAGTTGCTTCATTGGATGATAATATGGTAAAGGTTGCCACCAGACCATTTTGCAAGAGTGAAAATTATTGGGATACTTATTTTTATATGAATGAAGGTGTAAAAAATGCTTTTGATAAAGCTGGAATTAAAATGCCTACTCCAGGTATGAATATTCACCTTAATAAAGAATAGATTTGATTGCTATAATAAAACTGGTGTCTGAATAATTTTTATTCAGGCACCGTTTTATGTAAAGTTCAAATTCTTTATTCCTTTATTTTTGGATTATAAACAGTGAACACTCTTGAAACATTAAATCCAAATCGAATATCTCCGTTAAGCCATTTTCCAGTAGTTTCTGTCAATACATTTCTCGTATCTGTTCCGCTTGAATTGGTGAAAAATAGTTGGAAAACATGCCCCCCAGTTTCAATATCAAATCCTACTGAAAGTGAATTGACATAACTGGATGCTAATTGGTTCGGTAAGTTGTAAAAATACTCTACGTTTATCGCAACTCTTTTTGATAACTTTTGTCTTGCTCCAATACCAATTAAATACACATCATTTTTTTCAGCTTTTGTCTTTACATAATTTCTATGCACTAAAGATGGCATCAGTTGAACTGTAGTTCCTTCTCCAAATTTTCTAGCTATTAGCAATTGATGGGTGTAATATGCTCTTAACCAATTTCGGTTCAGATAAGCAATATCACTCGATTTTACAGTTTTATAATCCATGGTAGCTGCATAGCTAAGGCTAATAGGCATGTTTCTAGCACCAGTTGACTGACGAAGTATTTTATATTTAAGGAAACCATCATATACTTTTTCATAGCTATTTCTACCCACACCAATATTTAATCTATCTGTAAGTCCGTATTCAAAACCGAAACGTACAAATGCTTGATCGATGCCAAATAAATTATAAAAACCACCATTCAGAGGACCGAATCTATGATTTATTTTAAAATCCAAAACACCTTTTGAATTATTTTCGATGGATAATGTATTGATTATTCTTGTAGTTTTAAAAGAAGCTGTTGCATAATCTATGGTTTTTTCTTCTCCTAGTAAATTGAGCATATCCTCTTGAGCTCGAACAATAATAATGCTAAATGCAATTAGAAATATTGTATAAATTCTTTTCATATTATAAAAAAAATTGAATCCGACAACTTGTTATGTTTGTCGGATTCGAATGAACGATTTAATTATTTAAGATTTTCATAACTAGCTATAACTTCAATATTTGCTGTTTTTGCTATTTTATCTTTTACAAGTGATGGAATCTCTATCTTATAGTCAGCTACTTGTATATTGAATTTCGCATCTGCATCAACTTTTCCGCTTTTTATTACAAGATCAGCTGTAGTTGAGATTGATTTTGTAACACCATGAATTGTAAGATCTCCACTAATTTTTGCTGAATATTTGCCATCTTTTGTCCAATTAATATCAGATAAATTAGTGATTTTCCCTTTGAAAATAGCTTTAGGAAATTTAACGGATTCCATATAATTTTCATTAAAATGTTCTTCCATCAATGCTTTTTCAAATTTCATACTTTTTACTAATAATGAAAACTCAAGATTTCCACTTGTTTTATCCAATACACTTGCTGCTGTATTAGTTTTACCAGCAATTGGTTCTGCACTTGAAGAAGCAGTAAATTTCACAATTCCTTTCTTTGTAAATATTTTTTGTGCAGACAAATTAAAAACTAGTCCAATTGCACCCACTAAAAACATTAACTTTTTCATTTTCAGATATTTAAATTATTAATTTAATTATTTAAAGCTCCATCAGCAATCCATTTTTCAATCTTGCTGATATCGCAATCACTTAATTTTGATGAACCTTTTGGCATTGGAGAATAGCCTACCTGCTTTATTGACCCTAATAAAGAACCTGCTGTTGCATATTTTTTAACATTGTCGTATCCCTCTAATGATATTCCGCCCTGTAAGCTTGCATCGCTATGGCAACTGGTGCAATAGTCAGTTAATATTTTTTTAACTGTAACACTATAAGTTACATTTGTCGTATCACAACTTGCGGTTCCAAGCAACTCTTCTTCATTATTATAGTAGCATGATGCAAATAAACTTGTTACTACCAAAAGCATTAATATTTTTTTCATAAATTGTAGAAATTTTAATTAATAATTCAAAAATAAATGGATCTTCTTATATTCAAAATTATAAATATTTGAAACCGAAAAAATGGTATTTAAAGTAGTGTTATTTAC
>Ga0208695_1003187_pt1 | contig 11313 bp, 10 predicted proteins | sample AD_UKC111_MetaG_FD_184449 | JGI IMG/M metagenome (GOLD analysis project Ga0208695, IMG submission 184449) | Active sludge microbial communities of municipal wastewater-treating anaerobic digesters from Hong Kong - AD_UKC111_MetaG (SPAdes)... | ecosystem: Engineered > Bioreactor > Anaerobic >... | reverse complement strand
AAGGAGTTTCCGTTGCTCAGGTAGCTTTGGCTTGGTTGTTGCATCAGCCGGTAGTAACTTCCGTTATTCTCGGAGCAAAAAAGCCGGAGCAATTGAAAGATAACCTGAATTCTGTCAATATTGATTTTACGGAGGATGAACTTCAACAATTGGATGCCGTGAGCAGACTCAAACCTGAATATCCCGCTTGGATGATTGACAGGCAGATGACGGATCGCAAGATTTAATTTACAGGTTGTTTTAAATTTATCGTATGGAGGTGGAGAATGTTTTCTCTGCCTCTTTCGTTATATAAAACGATTCCGATTCAGATGGGATGATGCTAATTTGTATAAAAACAAACAAGGGAGAAAAAATCTCCCTTGTTTAAAAAATGGCTCAATTTTAGAAACGAATCAAAAGAAAATTTATTATCCGTTTTGAATCCGTATTATTCTTTCTTGGCACTGCTTTCAATATAAGCCAGCGATTGACCTTTTCTGACAATTTCTCCCTGTTTTTTCTCTATGCTTACAATTCTTCCATCGCAAAAACTTTTAATGGGTTCCCAACCGTAGCTGGTTTGAATAGTGCAGATAATTTCTCCTTCGTGAACGATTTTTTCGTTGACCGGTTCCATTGAATGGTCAATAAAATCCAATTCCCACAGTACACGACCAGTTGCCGGAGCTATCAAAGGTTCTGCGTTGGGATGCATCAATGCACGTAAGTCGGGAAGTTCAATATTTTGTTTGTTCAGTTTTTCTTTGATGGCGTTTTCCAGTTCGGTTTCGAAACGTTTTTTGGCTTCTCCCGATTTATAATCGCGATATTGTCTTTCGTGCATGGCAAATTCAAAGAGTTCTTCGTCATCTTTTCCTCTATCCCAGCCTTTTTCTTCCATCTCTTTAATGAAACGCGGTAATTCGTCGGGATAATTGTCCTGTGGATTCCCATCGTAAAATTCGTAATTGTGTTTTTTTGCCAGAGCAACGATTTCATCATCCAATTTTCCCGGAAGTTTACCGGCTTTTCCCAAAATCATATCCCAAGCATTTTTATCGATTACACTCCAGCGAGGTTGTCCTTTGATGAGCGAAAGGATATTCATTAATGCAATATTCTTCACATATTGGCTAAAAGGAGTTACCAGCGGCGGATTTCCCAATTTTGGCCAAATGTATTTAACTTCCTCAAAAAGCATAACCAGCAATTCGTCGAGGCTCAGTTCCTTTTTGTTGTGTTCTTTCAAATAAGAATTGATTCCTGCATGCACACCTTTCAAGTCGGCCATCAGAGAACCCATCATGCCGCCGGGCAATCCGCAGTCCACCAGCAGCGAAGTCATAAATCTGTTGCGTTCGTCGATAAAGTAGCCCAGAAACTCGTCAATAAAACTTTGGGTGAGCCGTCTGACTTCCATGTAAGCTTTCATGTTGATTTCCGGAACTTTGAATCCGGCATCCTTTAACATGGCTTGAATGGTTATAACATCGGGATGGGACATTCCCCACGAAAGAGGTTCCATTGCCACATCCAGGTAATCGACACCGGCTTTGGCGGCTTCCAACATGGACGCAACCGAAAAACCCGGGCCTGAATGACCGTGATACTGAACCGGAATTTCAGGATGGGAAGTTTTTATGGCACGAACAATTTTCCCGATGGTGGCAGGCCGGCCAATTCCTGCCATATCTTTCAGACAGATTTCGCTTGCGCCCGCTGCAATCAATTGTTCTGCCATATTGATATAGTATTCGGCCGTGTGAATTTCCGAATAGGTGATGCAAAGCGTAGCTTGAGGAATCATCCCGGCTTCTTTTGCCCATCCAATGGAAGGAATAATATTTCTGACGTCGTTCAATCCGCAAAAAATTCGGGTTATATCCACACCCTGAGATTTTTTTACTTTGTACATCAACTGTCTTATATCGGCCGGAACGGGATTCATGCGCAAACCGTTCAGCCCGCGATCCAGCATGTGGGTTTGTATGCCGGCTTCATTAAAAGGTTTTGTAAAAGTTCTAACAGTTTCATTCGGGTTTTCGCCATACAACAGGCACACTTGCTCCGATGCTCCGCCATTGGTTTCAACCCTTGCAAAACAACCCATATCGATAATGGCCGGAGCAACTTTTGCCAATTGATCTTTTCTTGGAACATATTTACCGGAGGATTGCCACATATCCCGGTAAACCAAACTGAATTTAATTTCTTTCATTCTTTATGATAGTTTAATGGTCATTGTTCAATTTATGAAAAAATTTATTCCTTCCCTGTTGTAAAAAACTGATTTACATTGTTTTACTTTGAGTTCGGAAAGCTTTTATTTTCTGTGCAAATATCAGGATATTCTTTTACAAATAAAAGAAATTAAAGAAATATTTCTTTAATTATTTATAAAACTTTTTTCTTGTATAAAATCTTCATTTTAAGTTGGAAATGAATAGAATTTAACCGTTTTTTGTGCAAAATTGTAAGTCCAAATTGTTTGGACAACAATTTTTACATGAATTCAATTTTTTTTTTGACTTTATTGTTTGGGAAAAGTTTAATTTTTTCTTGAAGTTTTTCTGCTTGATGATAAATAATCTGAATTTTCATTGATGTATTCGATAAAATTAGTGTTGCAATTCGGGGTGCGAAATTCAAAATTTTAACGATAGTCATGCAGAATTAAAGGGGAAATTCATTTGATTTTTTGGTGATCGGTAAATTTTCAAATTTGAGTTTTCTGGGTTTTGAAGTGCTAAGTTCAACTTAGAAGTGCGAATTCAGCAATTTTTTTTGGTAGAAATGTCATTGTAAGGAAGTTCCACCGACGAATAAGACTCAATAATATTCAATCATTTGATTATCATAAAATTTGTATTAAAATGAAGATTTATATACATTTAAAATTTCCCCAACAAATAGCTTTTGTAATTATCATCGGAAAATCAAATCGATCGATGCCAAAAGGAAAATTTGAAAAAACCCATTCATTTGGCAGACATCAAACCGAAAAATGAAAAGAAAACCGTATTTTTGCATGAAAAACAGATATTTCCTTTTGGTCAATATATTTATTTTAAAAAAATTGATGTTTCATTCTGAGAATTTCCTTTGAAATACCCGACTTGATTTTAAACAATATGAAAACCGTTTGCATATATTGCGCATCCAGCGAACAAATTAGAAAGAGTTTTTTTCAGGCAACCGATGAACTTGCCAAGAATTTGGTTGGGGCGGGTTATCAAATTGCTTATGGTGGCGGTTCACGCGGATTGATGGGGCAATTGGCCGAAAGTACTTTGCAGTCGGGAGGAAAAATTATAGGAGTCATCCCTCGATTTATGTGCGAAGAAGAGTGGAATCACAACGGTCTCTCCGAATTGATATTGGTCGATACCATGCACGAAAGGAAAGCCTTGCTCGCTAAAATGGCCGATGCTGTAGTTGCATTGCCCGGTGGTTGCGGAACGATGGAAGAATTGATGGAAATCATTACATGGAAAAAACTGGGTATTTTCACCAAACCGATAGTGATATTGAATATCGAAGGATATTTCGATGAATTGCTGTTCATGTTGAAAAAAGCCGTTTCGGAACATTTCATGCGTCCCGAGCATCAATCCATGTGGCAAGTTGTCGATCGTCCGGATCAGGTGGTTGAAGCCATTACAAATGCTTTTCAGTGGAATTCGGCTGATCGCCAATGGGCTGTGATGTAACCTTTTTAAAATTTTTATGTTTCAACCCGATACAACACATATTGTGAATACTTTGTCAACATTATCGGCTGATACCGATACTGTAAAAGCAATTGTTCAAAAATCTGCAGGTTTTAAAGTTACGGGAATTGCGGTTGATACTTCTCATACCGATTCGCTCATTCATTTCGATACTATTTCTCCGGTTCAACTTCCTTTTCAAGGCTTTGAGGGAATTCTTCACCCTTCCACTCCGGCAAATCAGGGATGGCTGTTTTTTTTGCTCTTGGGATTGTTTTTTCTGCTGATTTTTTTCCTTATCCGCTATCCTTTATTTATGAAGGATACCCTGCAATCGTTTTTAAAAATTTACGATCGTGGCCGCAACGCGAATGACGAACAGTATAATGTTGCTCCTTTTTCCATAGTCCTTTTTTCGTTGGGAGTGGTAAGCCTGTATGCCATTTCGTTTTTTTATCAGCCGCCCGAATCTTTCGAATTGAAGTCCTATGTGTATTTTCTTGTTGTAACGGCTGCTTTCTTCGTGTTTAAATGGCTGACTATCGAGCTGATTGGGTTTGTTTTTTTTGACAAATCCACTTTCAAACTGGCAAAATACAGTTATTTCAGATTGTTTTTTCTGCTGACAATCATATTGTTTCCCTTATTGATACTTCAAGTTTATTTGCCAAATTCAAGCAATTGGTCAAGTATCGTTACACTTTTTTTGTTTATTGTTGCCTTTATGGCGCTAATAATTAAATTTTTTCAGATTTTTTCAACTAAATTTGTAGCTTTTTTTTACATTTTTTTGTATCTTTGCACCCTAGAAATTTTGCCGTTGATTTTACTAATAAAAGCATATCAATGGATAGTTTAAAACGTTGAATTTTAAAAGGTTAAAGCATTGAAAATAAAAAAAATACTTGTATCTCAACCACAGCCTTCGAGCGATAAATCGCCTTACTATGATATCAGTCAGAAATATAATGTAAAAATTGATTTCAGACCTTTTATCAAGGTAGAACCTCTTTCGGCAAAAGAGTTCAGAGCACAGCGTGTATCCATACTGGATCATACTGCCATTATATTTAACGCTCGTCATGGAATTGATCATTTTTTCAGGCTGTGTGAAGAAATGCGCATCACGGTTCCTGAAGACATGAAGTATTTTTGCGTTTCGGAAACGGTGGCTTTGTACTTGCAACGTTACATTCAATATCGGAAACGCAAAGTTTTCTTCAGCCCGACAGGGAAAATGACCGATATGATTCCGCTTTTGAAAAAGCATCCGGATGAAAAATACCTGCTGATTACTTCCGATGTTCAGAACGAAGAAATTACTACGATTTTGAACGAGGCCAAGATTCAGTATGAAAAAGCGGTAATGTATAGGACGGTAAGTAACGATTTTGAAGGCGAAGAGCTGAATTACGACATGATAATATTTTTCAGTCCGGTAGGCGTTGCTTCCCTGCTTAAGAATTTTCCCAATTTTGTGCAGGGAGATATTCAGATCGGATGTTTTGGTAAAACTACGGCTCAAGCCGTGCGTGATGCCGGATTAAGGCTCGATCTCGAAGCCCCGCAGCCGGGTTTGCCGTCGATGACGATGGCTCTCGAACACTTTTTGAAAGAAAATGCCAAAAAGGAAACCAACAACAAAAAAGCCGAAAAATAAAAGAATTTGTCGTTAAAGTATTTATCCCGAAAGTAAATGAATTATTTTTCGTTACTTTTGGGATATTTTTTTGTGAAAATGGAGAGAACAAGATTTTTATTCCCCAAATCAGAGCGACTGAACAGCAAAATAAAAATAGATCGCTTGTTCACCGAAGGAAAAGCTTTTCTGGTTTATCCTCTGAGGACGGTTTATTATGTCTCTGCTGAAAATCCTGCCGGAGTAGAAGTCCTGATTTCCGTTCCCAAAAAAAAGTTTAAAAGGGCAGTTCATCGCAACCGTATCAAACGGCTGATAAGAGAAGCCTATCGTTTGAACAAAAACGAACTTTCCGATGTTGTTTTATCCGGACAACGACAAATGCAAGTTGCATTTCTTTATGTGGCCGACAAGGAAATTAACTTCCACGAGCTGAACGATAAAATGAAACAGATTTTGGAACAGTTGCAAAAAATAGCTTCTGAGCAATGAAAAAATTTTTTCGATGGTTGGTTTTGTTGCCGGTATATTTTTACCGGTACAGCATTTCTCCGCTTTTTCCGCCAAGTTGCCGTTACACACCCACCTGTTCACAATATACCATCGAGGCAATAAAAAAATATGGCGTTTTCAAAGGCGGATGGCTTTCCGTGAAGCGCATCAGCCGTTGTCATCCTTGGGGAGGCAGTGGCTACGACCCTGTTCCCTGAAAGCAAATCAAAATTCTTTTGTTCGAGTAAATTGCCGGTTGGTTTCACTTGTGGTTATTTATTTGCCCTTTCTTTTACCTGTCAATGATTTGTCGGTTTAAGTTTGTTTCAAATCAGAAAAATGGTATCTTTGCTCTCTTCTTTTTCAGAAAAATTTTGCCAATTTGAACAGAGAGCTCAGACATATTGCCTTGTATCCTTTTTCCCTCATTTACGGATGGGTAGTAGATATTCGAAATTGGATGTTTGACGAAAATATTTTTCATTCCGTCGGGTTCGATGTGCCAACCATTGTGTTGGGAAATTTAGCTGTTGGCGGGACGGGAAAAACGCCACATGCAGAATTTGTTTTGTCGCACCTGCAGCAAGAGTTTAAAACTGCTTTTCTCAGCAGAGGATACAAAAGAAAAACCAAAGGTTTTGTTTTGGCGGACGAAAATGCCTCTGCCGCTACCATTGGTGACGAACCTTTTCAAATTTTCCGAAAATTTCCCGACGTTAAGGTGGCAGTGGACGAAAAAAGAGTAGAGGGTATCAAACGGCTGTTGAAACTTTTTCCCGATTTGCAATTGATCGTGTTGGACGATGCCTTTCAACATCGTTATTTGCTTCCGGGTTTTTCCGTTTTGCTCACCGATTATTCGAGCCTTTACACTTCCGATTTTTTTCTGCCGGCCGGCAGTTTGCGCGAAAGCAAGGAAGGCAGCCATCGCGCCAACCTGATAGTGGTTACCAAATGCCCGGAAAACCTCAAACCCATCGACAAACGCATTATTGAAATGGAGCTGCATCCATTGCCTTATCAGCAAGTGTTTTTTTCTACTTTTCGGTATCACGATCCGGTGCCGGTTTTTCCGGAGTTGACTACTGAAAGTTGGACATTGAGCAAATTGAGAGAAGAAAATCCGGCCGTTTTGATGGTTACCGGCATTGCTTCTCCTCAATCGATGAAGGATTTTCTGAAAAATTATGTTTCGACTTTGAAAGAAGTTTCTTTCCCTGACCATCACAAATTTTCAAAAAATGACTACCAATTGATCCGACAGGAATGGGACGCTCTTCCGTCCGAAAATAAAATTATTATCGTTACGGAAAAAGATGCCGCACGACTTTATAACGACAAATATTTACCCGAAACGCTCAAGGCAAAAATTTTTGCATTGCCGATAGAGGTTAAATTTTTATTCGATCAAGAATCATTATTCATTCAAAAACTTAAAGATTATGTTAGAGAAAATTCAAGAAACCGCTGATTTTTTGTTGGCAAAAATGCCAATACGACCCAAAACAGGTATTATTTTGGGAACAGGATTGGGAAATTTGGTAACCCAAATGGATATTGAAATGGAAATACCTTACGAAACCATTCCCAATTTTCCCGTTTCAACCGTTGAGGGACACAAAGGCAAGCTGATACTCGGAAAACTCGGAGGAGTAGAAGTGTTGGCCATGCAGGGACGTTTTCATTTCTACGAAGGGTACGACATGAAAGCCGTAACTTTTCCCGTAAGAGTGATGAAAGCACTGGGTATTAAAAATTTACTTGTTTCCAATGCTGCGGGAGGCATGCATCCTGATTTCGAAATTGGAGATTTGATGCTTATTACCGATCACATCAATTTGTTTCCCGAACATCCGCTGCGTGGAAAGAATTTTGAAGAGCTCGGACCCCGTTTCCCGGATATGAGTGAAGCTTATTGCAAGGATTTTATTGTAAAGGCCAAACAAATTGCAGAACGAAATCACATTAAAGTGGTGGAAGGCGTTTATGTAGGAACCAGCGGCCCGACTTTTGAAACTCCTGCCGAGTACCGGTATTTTCGTGCCATTGGCGGCGATGCAGTTGGCATGAGCACTGTTCCCGAAGTAATTGTGGCCAATCATGCAGGCATGAAGTGTTTCGGTATTTCCATTATTACCGATTTGGGTGTACCGGGAAAAATTGTGGAAGTTTCTCACGAAGAAGTTCAAAAAATCGGAGATTCGGTGCAGCCACTCATGACACTGATAATGAAAGAACTGGTGAAAGAAATCTGATTTTTGGCAAATTTTTTCCATTGAACCGCGTTTTATCCCGGGTTGAGACGTAGCATGCTACGTCTCATACAAAAACCCAAATTCATTTGCAATGAATCGGAATTCCAAACGCAGAAAAATTCAGAAATGGTACTGTTATTTTTTCCATTAAACCACGTTGTATCCCGGTAGAGACGTAGCATGCTACGTCTCTACAAAATGCGGGAAAATGTTGTTGAAATGATGGAATGAAATGTAAATTCAATTGGAAAAAGTATGGTTTTTCCGTTGCCTGTGGCCATGATTGAAAATTTCGGGGTTTTCACTGGCAACGGAGACCTGTTCTTTTTGACAACGAACCGCTTATCGCTTGTCATTGATACCAAACTCTTTCCATTGCGATTGCGGAATTTCAAGCTTTACAAGTTTTTTGGCTTCGCTGTATTTCCCGGCCAGACCGTCCATGAGAGCATTCAACGACTCCGTCTTGCTCTTCAAATCTGCTTTTAACTTTTCCTGCTCTTCATTGAGCACTTTTACCTGTTTGGCCATCGATTCCATTTCGTCAACAAACGGTTGATCGATGCCACGTTTCGACAGCTTGTCCACATTGCTTTTCAATGCCTGAAGCATAATGTCTGCCTGCGAAATTTGTTCGGCGTAACTTGCTTTGACTTTTGCCATAATCATAAAATTTTAAGGTTAAACTATTGTTGTAATGGCCGGAAGTTTGTCCCTGCCTTTATTCTTTCATTGGTTTAATAAAAACGGATCGCTCGGTTTCAACAATCTGTCTTCAACGTATGGGGAACCACCCGACAACTTCGGGAAAGCATCCGACAACTTCGGGAAACGTTCCGACAACATCGGGAAAGCACCCGACAACTTCGGGAAAGCACCCGACATCTCCGGGGAAGTCCCCGGCAACATCGGGGAAGCTCCCGGTAACTACGGGAAAGTTCCCGGCATCTCGGGGAAAGCATCCGACACTTTCGGGAAACATTCCGACAACTTCGGGAAAGCATTCTTCACTTGGAGGGAAAAATACCCTGAAATATTGAAGCCTGAAAAGACCTTGTTTTTGCAAAAATAGAAAAGAAATGTTATTCTGCAAACATTTTTTAAAAAATATTTAAAAATGGGAGGGCAAGCTATTGGTTAGATGGACAGGGTTAAAGGGTGAAAATATGGTTTTTTTCTCTGTGTTCTCGGTATTAAAAGGTTTTTCCCTTTACCACAGAGAGCACGGAGAAGCACAGAGATTTTTTTCTCCGTGTGTCTTTGTGTTTTCGGTGTTGAAAATGTGTTTTTTCTTTAACACTGAGGATTAGTTTTCCAATTGAATGTTTTCGTATTCTTCTTTGCTCAACGGAAATTCGGGGTCAATGATTTTTACTTCCTCATAGGTAAGCTCGTAAAGACGAAAAACAAGGTTGTCAATTTGCTGTTCTAAGTCAGTGGTATCCATTCCTTGAGATTTTTTAGTGATAATTTGGTCTACAAAAATTATAATTTTATTTTGTCTTTCTTTACTTGCAATTTTTATTGGCAATGCTTTAGCGTCATCAGGGTAAAAATGAAGGCCTTCACTCAAAAAATTTAAAAAATACCAATTAATTAATTTTGAATTTAATATACCACATAAATAACTAAGATTATAATTTTTAGCAATTTCTATATCGTTTTCTTTAATAGCTCTTTTTGCTGATATATGAGTGGAATTAACAAGTTTGTCAATCCTAACACAATTTACTACAGTGTGACTATTGTAAGTATTGTTGTAATCTATAGCAAATCTTAGTCTTTCAGATACTACATTAATGAACATAATTTTTTCGTTTTCAAATAATTCAATGAACATTGGATTGTAATGTTCATTTGGTTTATAATTCAACCATTTAGTTTGAATAAAGATATATTTATCAATATCCTTTCCTTCAACAAAAGGCTTAAAGTTACTTTTTATTGTATCTGATATATAATAGTTTTTAGGTTTACTTTTGTCTGTTTTATGATTTACTCTTATTCCATATGCAACAAGACAAATTTTTCCTAATGGCAAACTTTTGTTATCGATTTTTTTCTTTAAATCAATTGTACTATTGAAATTTTTTGTTTCAAATCGAGTGTTTTTTAATTTAAGGAAATCTGTTGCAGATATTAACTTCTGTTTAAAAGAATTTAATTCAAAATCTGACGGTTCTTTTGCTATTTTTATTATTGTCTTTCTGTTATTTCTATTCTTTTGTATCCTAAGTATAATGTTCTTAACTGTTGCATTTTCAAATACATAATAATTGCTTGTGTCTAATATTTCTTGAATATAATAATTATTTACAAGTAAATTTCGTGAAGCTGTACCATAATTTTGATTTGTATAAGCATATGGAATAATTAAATTTATTAGCCCAGTATTTTTTATTAGACTTAATGATTTTTCAATAAATGCAATATATATATCAGTTCTGCCTTGACATGTAATATATTTAGTAAATAAAATTTTTTTTAATGACTCTTCAATTCTTTCAATATTTATATACGGCGGATTACCGATTACGATATCGAACCCGCGCCGGTTTTCGTCGGGTACGAGGTAGGGATTGAGCACTTCGGGGAAATCGAGCTTCCAGTCGAAATGGTGGAAAGGTTCATCGGGATGTTTCAGCAGGCTGTTGAGTTTGTCGATCAGGTTGTCGAAACGTTTAATTTCCAATTCGCGTTCGGTATTGTATTTAATGTCGGCAGCCGAAGGTAAAAATCCGCCGCGAGCAGCGGTTTTGTTGAGGTACAGTTCCTTATTGAACGATAGCTGGTTGATGAGCAGTTCTATTTTGAGGCGTCGTATGTCGTTTCTGATTTTTTCCTTATCGGCATTATCGGGGCTGAAATATTGTTTTTGCATTTCGGAAACCTCTTTCAGGAGTTTCTGAACGTTTTTCACGTATTGGTCGGCTTTTCCGACGCTTTGTCGGCGTTCCCAGTCAATCTCGATAATTTCGCCGTCGAATCGGCTGATGAGGCTGTCGCCCACCACAATTTTGTAGTCGAGGTTGGGCAGGGGTTTGGGCTTTTCCTCATCAATCACCAGGCTCAGCCAGAAACGGAGGCGGGCAATGTCCACCGCCCCTTTCTCGATATCCACGCCATAAATAGAGTTTTGAATGATATTGAGTTTGGCTTCGGCGGGATTCCAAGCTTTACCCGTTTCGTAGGCAATGAGTTCCTTCAGGCTGAGGATTTCGTGGAGCAAACCCAT
>Ga0208695_1003185_pt1 | contig 11319 bp, 23 predicted proteins | sample AD_UKC111_MetaG_FD_184449 | JGI IMG/M metagenome (GOLD analysis project Ga0208695, IMG submission 184449) | Active sludge microbial communities of municipal wastewater-treating anaerobic digesters from Hong Kong - AD_UKC111_MetaG (SPAdes)... | ecosystem: Engineered > Bioreactor > Anaerobic >... | reverse complement strand
TTTCTCATCCTTCTCTTTCATTGCGTTTTGATATTGCTTGATTTGCTTTTGCATGGAGTAATATTCTTCTTTCATCTTCTCGATTTGAAGTCTCAGCTCTCGCTTTTCAGCAGCTGCTGTGACGACAGAATCTTCTGCAGCAGTGATCTGTGCCCGAAGCTTGTCGTTCGAATCTCGTTCTACTTGGAGTTCTTGCCGCAACTCATCCACCCTTCTGCGCAGGTCTTCAAGCTCGACTTTTGTTGCGCTATTTTCTGCACTTACTTTTGACGTGATCAGTGCAGCTATGCTTCCGATGAGCGCAATCGCTCCGGTTACAATGGCGGTTATAGCTTCCGGTGACATGGTTACTTCACCGATTTAGCTGAGTTGAACTGACGGTAAACTGCAGCTTCAATCGCCGCATCAATCAGTTCGATATCAAGCATGATCCCGTGTTCGGCAAGCCATCGCTCAGCGATATCCATCGCATAAGCCTTTTTATCACTGATGAGCTTTGCAGCTCCAGCCTGCTCAGCGGCAGTTACAGCAACTTTTGCAGCTTCTTCAAGCAAGTCTGTAGCATCCGGATTCCATGATTTTGCTTTTTCCCATAATAACTTTGCCCACGAAACTAAAGCGCCAATGACCGCCACAGCAACAATCGGTAACAGAAATTCTAATAATCCCTGTAAAACTGCGGATAATATTACGTTATTTTCCATGACTGTAATCTCCTAATGAAAATGTTTATGCTTTCATTGTACATCAAAATTGCGAATTTTCAAAATGGCACTATTCATAAAAAACGAACACGGTGGAGATTTGTAGATTAGAACAAAATTTCTCCACCGTGTAAACGTTTACATTTGAACGATAATACCTTACCATATATAATTCATCACATTTGATATTATCGTTCAATCCTGCGCTTCTGCGTGCGTCACACGAAGTTTCTAATTTTTGTGAGGAATATTCCGAGTTTAGAAAGCAGCTCCCACGCCGAAAAGACGCCCATATTTTTGATACCAATCAAGACAGCATGGCAATTAGCGATCTTCTCTTGATCTTCCTCATCAAGTTTTTCGAACGCTTTGAGGTAACAGTCTAATATCTCTTCAGTGGAAAGATTTTTTAGATCAGCATATAAATTATTATTTTTCATAGTTCCTCCACGGTTGGTTTTATCAAATACAATATTGTAGAGATTATTTAAATTCAACATTAAAACTATTCTCCTTGTAGAATAGATTAATCTTTAGGAAGCTCATATTTTTCCACTACTTCAATCGTTATATCCATTTCATATCCTTCTACCGGATATCCGCAACTATGAAAAAGAAGTGGACAATTTTCGCAATTTTTGTGGTATTTATCGCAAATTAATGATAATTTTTGTAAATAAAGTTTAGCATCCATAATTTATCACTCCTCGATTAGAAATCTATTTTCTTCAGCAGAACAAATTTTATTTCAGGATACTTGTGAATTACCAGCTTGAATTTCAGTCTGAATACCTCAGTAGCGAATCCTTTAATCTCTTCCACTACCTGCTGGCATCCTTCTGCGACATATAGAAAGTCTCCGATATAGTGAATCGGTTGATACACTTTCCCAGAGTATGGGTCTTTGAATTTCTCTTGAAGCAGAAATCTCGGCTGCAAAACTAAGTTGCGGATGACGCCTTCCTGCTCCATCTGCTTGAGTTGTGTGTATCGTCTCGCTTCAAGACGTGACTGAAATTTTATGCCATCGATAGTGCACTCGATTGATTGTAGTTTTGATCGAGGATTCTTGAGAAATCGCCAGTGGCAGACTGGGCAGGTATACATGAGAAGATCGATATCAATTGGATCGGAAAACTCAGGTGCAATCTTCTTCTCTGCTTTGAATCTACTATGACATCTTGGACAACTGAGTGTAATTTTCTCCATGGATTACCCCGCACAATATAACTGCATTATTATTTTAGGTTTGTCGAGATTAATTTCTTTAACTGTGACGTCGTAATTACCCCAAACTTCTTCTTTGGGTGCGCCAAAGTTTTCTGCAACAGAATCTTTTAGAATCTCAATGACTTCTTCAGGTGATTCTGCAGCTACGATCGCTGATCCATATTCATCGTAGTCTACGCTATCGTTCCTGTAAACTAAATATAGTTTCATCTCATTCTCCTAACGTATTTAGAATATGGAAAGGACGTTGTACCATACTGCTAAACTTCTCTGCTGCTTCTAATGCTATTTTTACCCTATCAGCAGGTGCCAAATTCAATCCTTCCGTTGTATAGAGGCTACCAAGTGCGATATCTTCACCGCACCCAACAGCGCAATAACCGGATTCTGGCTCTAACACAGAATAATCCTCTTGTATTTTGAACAATTTATTATCGATTCCTACTATAAAAGTACCTCCGCGGTTTTGCTCTTCTTCTGATATGATCCCTTTTTTGAATAATTTGATCACATTTGGTATGAATACGGTTACCATATATCTGTGATCAATCGAAGTTTTTCTGTATAAATCAATCTCAGGAAACAGATCATTTGCATATCTCAGTAAATCAAGGTGGCGAAAGCTTGTCGTCCCACCTATGACTACATTTTTAAATAATTCGTTTCTGAAAATCTTCGGTGTATGCTCAACTGATTTTGAACACAGACTTGTTTCAAGGCTATCTCCACCGACCCATACGCAATGACTCACGTTATCAACTAATCCTACTATGCAAGTCATTTAGCCCGATCCTTTCTTATTTTTCTTATCGCACACTTCTTGGCACTCTTCTTTTGTCGCATATAACTGATCTTCGGAAAAGCTTTGCAGATATGGCGTATCCAAAGAGTATATAATATTCAGGCTCTTTTCCCTAACATAAATCGCAATTTCTACAATTTTTCTGGCGTCAGGAATATACTCATTTTTTTTAAAATCAAATCTGATTATCCAAACCGTATCTCCTGGCTTGAATTTCGTCTTGATATTCATTATTTCTCCTTATCAGATAATCTGTTTCCATCTGATTCGCAAATTTCTATCGAAAAGCCGCACGGATCCTCAGTTTTATTAATCGCATCCATCGCAGCATCAACATCGATTTTTAGTTTATCCTGTTGACTTTCAAGCTTCAACGGACAATTAAGCGGACGGCTGTTAGGATAATCGACCAAATTTACCATCTCATCTCGTGCGACACAAAAGCAATACATCCTTTTTCCTTCCGTGCTCCATTGCGTTAGTCGGCAATCGCTGCACGAATCTGGCAGGTTGTCGACAATAACAGATTTGATTTTCATTTCTTTCATTTCCAATCCTTTTCGTCATCCAATTTTACATATCTTCCTTCTTCCGGTGGATTGCATGGTGGATATCCGCCATAATGCCCATTCTCCCATTTGATTTCTATAACCCCGTCATCTCTGGTGATCATCTCACACCGGCAACCATAAAGGTTATCAAAATGCGTCCAATGTAAATCGCTTTTGGGACCAGCCACGGTTATAGGATAAGCGTCTGTAGAATCAAATATCTTATAAAAGTCTTTTGCGTCGATCCCCGGATTTAGACCGCGATCAATAATAAGCTGATCCCATGCGCGATATCGATCATAGCCACGATATTTATAATCCGCCGCTAAATCATGTACTGATAAATCGTTTAGATCTTTCATTCATTCTCCTCAGCGAAATTTTTTAACTCTTCAATGATTTTGTTCATTTGTTTCTCCAATTCGTTGAATCGGGCGCAGTTATCCTGATAATTTTTGCATAATTCTGGCAGACTTGCTTCAATTTCTCTATCCTGACGGTAGACCTGATTGAGCTTCGAGATAACATCAAATTCATTCTCCGGATACCCGTATTTCAGCTCGTCTATTAATCTTGATATTTCCAGATCGAAATTATTGTGCTGTATGATAGCGTCTTTATACCGCAATTTGCTTGCGTCGATATAAGATTTTGCCTCGATGAGGTCTCCATAAACATCAGACATTTTTTGTAACACTTCGTTTCTGTCGCTCATGATTTTTTCTCCTGTTTCTAAAATAAATATACCCATGCAAAAAATCATGGGTATTGAGTTCAACTACCAAACACCGGCTCCGGATATTCTCTGCCTGTCGCTTTTCTGACCTGGTCAACCAAACCAGCAGGAACTTCTTCGTCTTGCAAATCCTCAACAGAGTCATAAGTGCTAAAAGTAACTAAAATATCATAGAAAGAGCTTGGGTCGCTTACTTCTGCAAACATAACTAAACTTTTTGACGGAAGCTCATATACCCGCAACTCCCACCAGCGATATTGTGAATTAAAATTTGGCTCATCGCCTATGGAACACTTTCCAACAAGACGACCTTTGAACGTAACCTCGAAAGTATCCTTTATTCCGTCAGGAAACCATTCCCCAATTATTTCTATACATTTCATGTATCTCATTTTTCTCCCTTGCCGAACTTTGGTGCCGGCGGCCTTTGTTTTTGTTTATATACATATTATAATCTTGTCGAAAAATAAATACATGATAAATGTCATAATAAACGCATGACTTTTGTAATATTCAACCTACTTTTTCTTTGGTAGATTTCATCATTTTTCTGGTCGCAGGCTGCTTGGCACTCGTCTTCGATAGCATATATCTGATCCTCCCAGAAACCCTGCCACCAGCCGAGATAATATCTAACTTCGACATTTCCATCTTTACTGATTTTGATATTAATATGGTCTATCTGCCACGATTCCGGCATGAATTTTTTAGCTTCTGGATTGAACTCTTTAATCCAAATCGTGTCGCCTGCGTTAAATTTCGTCTCAATTTTCATTTTTCCTCCGCTTAATCATTGATTCACGAATCAACCTGCATAAATCATCAGTAGAAACGCCTTCTATTTGCTTAATATTTTCTATTTCCTCCACATTGTCGTAGATGTAGAGATTAGTGTCTAACAACCAATTTTCATACATTCTATTGTGGTTAGCAAAAACAGCTATTTTCTTAGACGGCAACTGGTAAACTCTCCAATACATGGTTTCAATGCTACGCAAAGATCTCGGCCATACGTCCTGAAAAAATTCACATACAAATTTTCCTTCAAAGGTGACACAAAAAGTATCACAGGTGCCATCCTTATAACCTTTTATTGCTGAAACATCTTGTTTTTCGAATGACCTTTGCATTTTTTTCTCCTTTTTAGAATTTCCTACTTGTATTCAGTGAATATCGGATAGTCCGGCAATTTCGTGAACAGTGCGTACTGTTTCGTGATCCTAATCCATATCACTAACTCTAAAATATTGCGGCTCCATAGCCTGGCGAAATATGCCCGTACCGCCCATTGTGTTTTTGGCAATCATCACGTTAATTGTTTCAGCTAATCTGCCATCTTTATCTCGATCCCTTTTAAGCATCACGACAAGGTTTGACTTGTTAGATTTCTCCGCTGTTCCGGTCATATCAGATGAATTCATGTCCTCGAATTTTGTATCTTTCCCGACTTTATTTAGTTGAGCAACCATCAGAACTGGTATTCCTGTTGATTCTGCGAAGTTTTTCAACTGTTCAACGTTGTCTGCTTCCCGCATGAATACGTTTGTTCCGAACATGCGCATCTGTCTTTGTGATGGTGCTATTTTTTCAAGATAATCAATCACAACAACGTCAAGCCCTTTCTCAGCGTTCAGCTTTCTCAATTCATCAAGCGTCCTGTCAATCGACCAACCAGGCGAATGTATGTAATCAATTGAACCATCCCAGCTCTCTAATTTGGGTCTGATCTCAGCAATGATTTGTTTCTCGATTGCGGTTAGATTACCCATCTTGATAGCACGAACCAAAATAGATGTATGCCGAGCGATTCTGCGCATCATCATGATCTTTCGATTCAATTCGTAATGGACAAATGCGACCCTGTTTTTATGCTGCGCCCAGTGTTCTGCAATAGATTCAGCGTAGATTGATTTTCCTTGCCCATCAGGCGCAGTGATTGTTGCAAGTAATCCAGCCTCAAGCGGGTCAATGAACTTGTTCCAGTTTGACCATGGCCAGTCAAGAATTTTACGCTGATCCTTTGGGATGCGCGCTTGTTTTTCGTATTCGTCAATCATTTTCTCGCAGAAATCGAATGATTGTTCCCATGTCATTACGGCTTCGCTGTTTTCTGCGCCTCCCATACGTGTTACCGTTTCGATGATCCATGAACGCAGTTCAGAAGCGTCTTCTTCAGCCAATACTCTGCGTAATATTTCTTTTGCCAGTGCTTCGATTGGTGCCAATTCAACAATGCTCATTGTGTGACCTTTCTGCGGAATCTCCGCTCTCCTTCCGGCGTTATATATGCTTCCAGCTCTCTAGTTTCTTCATCCGGAGGTATTTCTTTCACACGAAAAATAAATTCTGCCACCTGCCCCAGAGTTGGCGATTGTCCTTTCACACCCCGCCAGTCGTTTTTATTCCACCAAACAGAAAACTTTTCCAAATCAGCAGCCGTATATCCAGAATCCATCAATATCTTGATTGTTTTATTCAGATGTCCTCGTTTGATATTCGGATCGATCTTACAGATGTTCACCAACAAATCAAACATCTTTTGGCGTTCCTGTTTTTGTTCTGTGAATTCTTTCGATTCTTTATTTTGTTGTTTTCGTTCCAGTGATTTTTCTGGAACGGATGAATATTTCTTTATTTCTTTTAAATATTTCTTTTGTGTGTTCTCCATAGGTATACTGGTCTGGTTCTCCACAAGTATACCGGTTAGGTTCTCCGTAGGTATACCGGTACTCCACAAATATACCGGTTCTCCATAAGTAAACTGGCTGTTCTCCATAGGTATACTGGTTTGCCGTTTTGTTGATTTACATTTATCACCGAAATTTTTAGTCTGTCCAGCACGTCGAGATATATAAGTTTCTGGAAGCCATTGATCATAATATTTATTAAAGCCATATGAATACATCTGGCCTGCTGGTTCACGATATATAATTTTTAGTCTAACGAGATTATTCAAAGCTTTTATAACACCTATTCTATTCGCTCCTGTCGATTCGCAAAATTGTGAAATAGATATCACATCATTCTTTTTCTGATATCCATATGTTTTTCGGAAGATTACCATCAATAAAGCGAATTCAAGAGGTGCAAGTCTTGTTTTTGCTAACATCTCCAGAATTTCATTATGAATTCTTGTATAGTTTCCGTTTTCAACTTGGATATCTAATTCCATGAATATCGCTCTTTCTCTATGTGATATGTAAAATTTATATTGTCATATTTTTATAGATAATCTTCTTCATAATTGGAGAATTCCTTCAACAGTCTGTCAATTTCATCTTGTGTTATCCTCGGTTTGTTGCCATATATTCGGATTACTTTTATTTTGTCTTCCTTCCACCATCTTCGAATTGTTGACGGTGATATTCGAAGTAAATTTGCAGCCTCGAATAGAGTGTAAAGTTGGCGATTATCAATGTTGTCCATAATATTTTCCCCTTTCGTATTTCATGCTTTATTCATAGTATATCATACTGTTTCATTTTGTCAATAGCGGCTATTAAAATTACTTATTACATTTTTCAATTTATCAAGATATCAAATGTGTTGGTACAATTTCGTTAGAAATTTTTAGAGAATTATCTTTTAATTTATCTGTTAATATATCTGGTATAGATGTGCCATTTTGCAAATTTCCATTTGCCCAAAAAGGCAAATGGATTTTATATTTTATGCAATACAAAAGTGCCCTATAATAAGGCATTTTTACTATTATCATTGTTTCTCATTGCATTCTCCATCCATATTTCTTGGCAATTGCGAACACAGTTCCGATGGTTATCTTTCCGGTAGTATTTCCTTCTTCACTGAATGATTTGAATTTCTGTTTGACCTCATTCGGTTTTCCGTCTGCCCATGATTCTGCCAATGATAAGCCGGATTCTCCGAACTCAGAATGAATTCCCATCAAGACCTCTACCCACTCATCGTAACTTATCCCCCATGCTGGGATGAAACGCAACGCTTCAGACACTTTTTCCTGTGAAGTTGGGACTGTGAAATCTTTTTTGATTGTCCTCTTTAGTTCATTCGCTCCGGATGATAAGTAATTCTTGATAGTACGCTTAACCATTTCTAAAGGCAATATTCCGAATAGAAGAGCAAATTCACAACCAGGCGCACCGTAGAAAAATCGTGCTGCGTCTTTGCATTGCCGGTCAGCAGTTCCAAACATCCAAAGTAGTGCGGCTGCAGCCAGCGTGTAGTTTTTCGCCTGCATGATTGGTTCATCCAATAGAAAGAACACGCGTGCGCGCGGTGCTTCCGGCTTGTGACTGATGGTGGTATGAATGAATGTTCCGTATTTTGAAATAAATTTATCATTTGATAAATAATCGATTGTAGATGTATTATCTTCAGAATCAAAATCAAGTGCTAAATGCTGCCCACAGATAAAATTCTCTGATGACCGCCAGTTGTTCTTGTGTTGCGTTGTTACTGGATATCCAGAATAAATAGCGTCCACGATCCCCCTTGTATCCAGTTCACGGTTTATAAAACTTGCATTGAATTGGTTCCAAACTGGAGCTCCTGGCGGGATCTTTTTCATGCATTGGAACGTAGATATCGCTATTTTTGTAGGCATGATGAACACTCCATGGATTCAACTAATACGTATTCTCGTAACATATGCCGGTATAAATTAAGCTCCGAATTATCTTTCGCTTCCGGTGTTGTTGCGTTATCAAGTTCATCCTCCCAATGTAGAATGTCTTTCCGATTTACAGTTAATAAATGGATTATCATGCGTTTATCAATCGGAATTATTCTTTTTTTAGACATTATTATCTCCTATATTTTTCAATATGGTTTTTCTTTCATCGGTGTACGAATCCGGTCCAACTCTTCTTCAGTAATAAAAGGACGGCTGTTAGTCGGTAGATAAACGACCTTTACTTTTCCAGCCTTTACCCACCTTCTAACAGTCGTCAAAGTAACGCCGAGGATATCGGCAATCTGTTTTTGGCTGTACAATTTGGTATTCATATGTTCATTATATCCCACTTTTGTATTTTGTCAATATTACATTTTGTCAATCTGATTTGTTAGCCGAATCGTAGCCTAACAGTCTGTCCATCTCTTCTTTAGTTATCCTTGGCTTGTTTCCCAATATCCGGATGACGCTGATTTTGCCATCTTTCCACCAGCGGCGGACTGTCATCGGATCCACCCGTAAAATCGTGGCGGCTTCCTTGATAGTGTACAATCTTTTTTGCTCGATAATTTTGTTGTTGTTTTCGTCCATTTTGATCTCCTTGTAGATAATATTGTATGCTTATATTATAACAGTATTTAATCAATTCGAATAGCTGCAATTTATTATTAACATAAATTTCTTTCTTTTAATAATTGTTCAAGACGATCTGCGATCATTCTCAATTCGCTTGGAGTGGCATTTTGTTTTATTGTATTAGCTCTAAAACTAACTACAATAATATTTTGTGGAATATAACCTAATTCTGGAATAATTCTGTCAAGAGATGGACTGTAATCGTCGACAGCAGTATTATTTGTTTTTATTTGGATACCTAATAATGGGCAATAATCTGGTACTTTAATATCATCTAATGTTATAGTACAAGGTAATCCAAGTTTTTTTGATCTTGCTTTTGCATTATGAAGCAAATATCTAACAGTTTTTCCATGCCCTGGAGGTCTTGATTTCGCAGCGCATGATCTACATTTCTGAACGCCATCGTTTCTTAAGCTTCCTCCATCTACTTCATGGATTGCACCGCAATCGCATTTGCATATCCATCTTACGTGACCTGATTTTGAATTTTCAGCTCTGTCTATAACAACTCTGCTTCCAAATCGCTTTCCAATCATTTCATATACTGGCTTGTTTGGCATAATATCTCCAAAATAAAACCCGCTCGCCTCAGCGGTCAGACTGAAACGAACGGGATTTTAATAATGTTAGAACGGTCTGCTGACCCAGCACGTTTGATATATAAATTATATCATACAATTAAAGAAACGTAATCCATGATTGCTATTTTTGCAACGGTTAGTTTGTCATGAGTTTTTGATAACATAATCAAGCAGATTTTTCAGCTCCTTATTCTGTGCACGCAGATTTTCGTTGACCGCCAATACCTCATTTTCTGCAATAATAAGCTGCCTTATTAATCCAAACAGCGTTTCGTTGGCTTCAGTAAGCGATTTCACCCGCTCCTCAAGTTGTTTTATCGTTTCACTCTGTGTGACGTATCTTTCTTCTGTCTCACTCATGATGATCAGCTCCTTTCTTTTATCCCATCGATTCCGAATCACTGTTCGAGATTAATCGATTCAACCTTAGTTACATCACCTAATTGCATAGTGTGGGGATAATTCTTTTGAGTAACTGCAATAGCGTATTTATCAATTTCTGATGCGTAATATTGGTTGTAAACCTTTCCTGCTCTTTCAAGTGCAACTTGACCACAAGAGATACCATCAAATAGACTTACAACAGTATGTAAATAAGTTTCTGGAATGAATGATAATATATGGGCTATTACATCTACAGTCCAGCCATTGCCAAGCATTTTATATCTTTGTGTATTAGATATTGGTACTTCTTTTCCGTCAATAACCCCTATGGCAGTATAGTTATCTGGTAAAGTTTGAAGTCTTTCACATTCAATTGGGGTAAGTCTTCTTATATATCCTTCAACTACTACACTCGTTTGGTTTTGATTTCTATTCAAACCTCTAAAGTCAGAAGCACATAATGCAGTGGATTTATCAATTTCTTTGCCTAATCCAGTTTTTCGGCTGTATAAACATGTTTTAAAATCAACATTTTCATGAACTATATCTTTAAGCATTATTCCTTTATCTTCTGGTTGAGTAACTCCAGGAATATTAGTCCAATAAAGCCTTTTTCTATTCTGTGCAGATACCAAAGCAGAATTGATTTCTATTGGCTTTACACCTAAATGCTGTGTAATTACATCTTCGTATTCCTTCTTCATCTTTACATTTTCAAGTAAGAAATACTTTGGCTTTAATATCTCCAATGCTTTTACATAGTCGAAAAACAATTTGCTTCGTGGGTCAAAGAAATTTAATTGTTTGCCTGCAAAACTGAATCCCTGGCATGGACTTCCACCAAGTAATAAATCTATCATCTTGAACCTCCTTATTTCTTAACCACCATGAAAGTTGTTTGAAATGTTGTATAATTTTTTATGCTTATTTTTGTAAACCACCATCAAAGTTGTTTACCCGATTTTTTCAATAAAATATTTTTCATGGGTTTTTCCTCGTGTTGTGTAATTCTATATGTGTTTCCGGGTGAGGGAAAAA
>Ga0208695_1003168_pt1 | contig 11364 bp, 7 predicted proteins | sample AD_UKC111_MetaG_FD_184449 | JGI IMG/M metagenome (GOLD analysis project Ga0208695, IMG submission 184449) | Active sludge microbial communities of municipal wastewater-treating anaerobic digesters from Hong Kong - AD_UKC111_MetaG (SPAdes)... | ecosystem: Engineered > Bioreactor > Anaerobic >... | reverse complement strand
TGCGGCAAGAACGGATCCTGAATTTCTTTACAGGGTGATTGAGTCGGTGATCAATGCCGGAGCAAGAGTAGTTAATATACCGGATACCGTAGGGTACATGACCCCGGGCGAATTCGGAGGGCTTATTCGAAATATCAGAAACAATGTGGGCAATATTGACAAGGCAATAATCAGCGTACATTGTCATAATGATCTGGGAATGGCTGTGGCTAACTCTCTGGCAGCCATAGAAAACGGCGCTGATCAGGTGGAGTGTACTGTAAACGGATTGGGTGAAAGAGCGGGAAATGCAGCATTGGAAGAAGTAGTTATGGCGCTTAAAACCAGAAAGGATTATTATCCCGCCTATACCGGGATTGTAACCGAGAAGCTTTACAGAACAAGTTCAATGGTCAGTTTCGCAACGGGAGTTAGTGTGCAGCCCAACAAGGCAATCGTAGGAGTAAATGCATTTGCCCACGAATCGGGGATTCACCAGCATGGAGTCATGTCAAACAGTGAGACCTATGAAATAATGACTCCGGAATCAATAGGATTGAAGCAGAGCCGGATGGTACTCGGCAAGCATTCCGGAAGGCATGCCTTTGAAGAAAAACTTAAGGAACTGGGTTACAGCAACCTTAATCAAGAGGAGATCAACAAGGCTTTTATACTGTTCAAGGATTTGGCGGACAAAAAGAAACACATTATGGACAGGGACATTGAGGCATTGATTACCCAAGAGTCAAGCAAGGCTTCAGAGAAGTATAAACTGGAATATTTCCAGATTTCAAGCGGCAGCGGCAGTGTATCAACTGCAACAGTCAGGATCAGCAGTAAAGGTTGTGTAAATGAAGAAGCCGCTTGCGGGGACGGCCCTGTTGATGCCGCTTTTAATGCCATAGGCAGGGCAATCGGTGTGAAGGTAAAGCTGGATGAATACTCCATAAAGGCTTCTACGGGAGGAAATGATGCTCTTGGAGAGGTTACTGTGAAAGTATCCGGGGATAATATGAAAGCTTCAGGATACGGGGTCAGTACAAATATAATCGAAGCCAGTGCACTGGCGTATATAAATGCAATAAACCACCTGGAGTCCAGGCTCCAGGAATTCGGCAAAATAGAGAGAGAAGAATTCAAGCCCGTATCAAGCTGCAATTTCTTCGGCGCGGGGGATGCCGACGATTGGGGGTTTGAAATGTAAATGGGAATGACTATGACGCAAAAGATACTTGCAGCACACGCCGGGATTGAGGAAGTGCATCCGGAGCAGATGATAAAGGCCAGGCTTGACCTGGTACTTGGCAATGATATCACAACACCGGCTGCAATTGGAGAGTTCAACAGGATAGGGGCAAACAGGGTGTTTGACAAGAGCAAGGTTGCAATTGTACCTGACCACTTCGCTCCCAACAAGGATATTAAATCTGCGGAGAATTGCAAACAGGTCAGAGAGTTTTCCGGGAAAATGGGGATAGAGAATTATTTTGAAATAGGGCAAATGGGGATAGAGCATGCACTAATCCCGGAAAAGGGCCTGGCAGTTCCGGGGGATGTCATAATAGGAGCTGATTCCCACACCTGTACCTATGGAGCCCTGGGAGCTTTTTCAACAGGAACAGGAAGTACCGATATGGCTGTGGGTATGGCAACGGGAGAAGCATGGTTCAAGGTGCCGGGAGCAATAAAGTTCATATTGAAAGGCAAGCCGGGGAAATGGGTCAGCGGAAAGGATATAATACTCCATATCATTGGAATGATAGGGGTCGACGGAGCTTTGTACCAATCTATGGAGTACAGTGGGGACGGAGTCGGGAATCTTTCCATGGATGACCGGTTCACCATTGCAAATATGGCAGTGGAAGCAGGCGCAAAAAACGGAATTTTTGAAGTAGACGGCAAAACTCTGGAATATGTTTCGGAGCATTCAGAGAGAGCCCCCAAGGTTTTCAAGGCCGACGCAGATGCAAAATACAACAGGGTGATAGAAATTGACATGGGAACAATCAAACCGACAGTTGCATTTCCTCATCTTCCGGAGAATACGAGAAGTATAGATGAGGTAGGAGATATAAGGATAGATCAGGTTGTGATAGGGTCATGCACCAACGGCAGGCTTGAGGACCTCAGAATGGCTGCAAAAGTATTGAAGGGAAGTAAAGTGAGTTCAAGTGTCAGGACAATCATTATTCCGGCAACCCAGAAGATATATCTGGAGGCAATGAAGGAAGGTTTGCTTGAGATATTCATTGAAGCAGGAGCGGCAGTAAGCACCCCAACCTGCGGGCCCTGCCTTGGAGGCCATATGGGAGTACTGGCAAAGGGGGAAAGGGCAGTGGCGACTACCAACAGGAATTTTGTAGGCAGGATGGGGCATCCGGAAAGCGAGATATACCTTGCAAGTCCGGCGGTAGCAGCGGCCTCCGCCATTGCCGGCAAAATTTCTTCTCCGGAGGAGGTAATCAGATGATAAAAGGCAGAGTTTTTAAATACGGAGATAATGTGGATACGGATGTAATAATCCCCGCAAGATATTTGAACATAACCGATAAGGCGGAGCTTGCTTTTCACTGTATGGAGGACATAGACGGAGATTTTGTAAAGATGGTGAAGCCCGGAGACATAATTGCGGCAGGTAAAAACTTTGGCTGCGGTTCTTCAAGGGAACACGCGCCTTTGGTAATAAAGCTTTCCGGAATTAATTGCATCATAGCTGAGTCCTTTGCACGGATTTTCTTCAGAAATGCCATAAACATAGGGCTTCCCATACTGGAGTGTGCTGATGCCGCAAGGGATATGGAAAATGGTGACCGGGTGGAAGCGGACATTAAGACGGGGAGGATAACAAATATTACAAAAGGAAGAACCTATCAGGCTGAATCCTTCCCTGAGTTTATGCAGGACATAATGAAAGCCGAAGGGTTGATAAATTATGTAAGGGATCGGGGGAAAGGCTTATGAAAGTAGCCTTGATAAAAGGGGACGGAGTTGGGCCGGAGGTAACTGAACAAGCCCTAAAAGTGCTTGATGCAATATCGAAAAGGTTTAAATGCAGGTTTGAATACCGGGAGGCTTTGTTGGGGGGCAGTGCAATTGATGAGACAGGAGTGCCGCTGCCTGATGAGACTGTTGATATTTGCACGAGGAGCGATGCGGTGCTTCTGGGTGCCGTAGGGGGTCCGAAATGGGACATCCTTCCCGGAAACCTGAGGCCGGAAGCAGGACTTCTGGGCATCAGGAAAGCTCTGAAAGTGTTTGCCAATCTGAGGCCGGTAATGCTTTTTCCACAGCTTAAATCCGCTTCTCCGCTGAAGGAGGAGGTTCTGGCGGGTGGATTTGACATCATGATTATCCGTGAGCTTACGGGGGGAGCATATTTTGGTGAAAAGAAAAGGGTTGAAACAGCGGACGGAATCAAGGCATGGGACGTGACGGCATATACATCCCATGAAATTGAAAGAATCGCAAGAATAGCTTTTTGCGTTGCAAGAAAGAGGAGAAAGAGAATTACTATTGTTGACAAGGCAAATGTCCTCGAAAGCTCAAGGCTGTGGCGTGAAGTTACGGGAAGCATTATGAAGGATTATGCAGATGTGGAAACAACATATATGTATGCGGACAATGCGGCAATGCAGCTTGTCAGGAATCCGGGGCAGTTCGATGTGATACTCACAGAGAACCTGTTCGGAGACATACTAAGCGATGAGGCATCTATGCTTGCCGGCTCTCTTGGGATGCTGCCTTCGGCCAGCCTAGGGGCTTCAAAAGTCCGTATGTTTGAACCTATACACGGCTCAGCGCCTGATATAGCGGGAAAGGACATCGCAAATCCTCTGGCAGCAATACTTAGCTGCGGAATGATGCTGAAATACGGCTTCGGAATGGAGAAAGAGTCAAATGCAGTCCTTGAGGCTGTAAATAATGTTTTGGACAGAGGATACAGGACAGCTGATATTATGCAGCCGGGAATGACTTTAGTCGGAACGGAAAAGATGGGTAGTATTGTTGCAGAAGAAATATTGGTCTGATTTGGGGGTGACAAAATGAAGCTGAATGGTGCTGAGGCACTGTTGGAATGCCTGAGGGAACAGGGAGTTGATACGATATTCGGATACCCGGGAGGCACGGTAATAAATATTTATGATGCTCTTTACGGAAGGAAGGATATAACCCATATATTGACCGCTCATGAGCAGGGTGCAGCTCATGCTGCCGACGGATACGCAAGGGCAACGGGGAAGGTAGGAGTTGTCCTGGCAACTTCAGGCCCGGGGGCCGCCAATACTGTAACGGGAATAGCAACTGCATCCAGGGACTCAGTGCCTATAGTTGTAATCACGGGGCAGGTGGCAAGATCACTTATCGGCAAGGATTCCTTTCAGGAGCTTAATATTACAAGCATTACAAAGACTATAACAAAAAAGAACTATCTGGTAATGAATCCTGAAACACTTCCGAAAATTGTCAGGGAAGCTTTTGAGATTGCAAGGTCCGGGCGTCCGGGACCGGTACTCATTGATATTCCCAAGGATGTGCAGCAGGCTGTAATAGAATATGAGCCTGCGGAGGTTGATACGGGCTATATAACCGCTAACCTGACGGAGGTGTGCTTTGAAGTGAGCTTATTGCTGGATAAGGCAGTGGGATTGATAAACGACAGTAAGAGGCCGTTGATTTACGCGGGAGGCGGTATCAGGATTTCGGATTCCTGCCGGGAACTGCTGGAATTTGCAGAGAAGATAAAGGCTCCGGTAGCTTGCTCATTAATGGGTACGGGGGTATTTCCGGGAACTCATCCTTATTTTACAGGCCTGGCCGGCATGCATGGGTCACGATGCTCAAATACTGCTATAAGCAACTGTGATCTTCTCATTGCTGTCGGGGCACGGTTCAGTGACAGGACAATCTGCAAGGCGGAAGGCTTTGCTCCTTATGCCAATATTATTCATATAGATATTGACCCGGAGGAATTGGGAAAAAATATAGATACAGAAATTCCCCTTTGCGGTGATGTTAAGAAATATCTGAAGCTTTTACTGGAGAGAGTTGATGAAAAAAAAGAGGGTATCTGGAACAAACAGATACAAAGCTGGAAAGAGTCTTATACTGTCTCCTATAAAAGCAACGGACCCTTGAATCCCCAATATTTGATGAACAAGCTTTATGAGCTTACCCAAGGCAAGAGCATAATAACTACCGAGGTAGGGCAGAATCAGATGTGGACGGCACAGTATTATCCATTTACCGATCCCAGGACATTCATATCATCGGGAGGGCTCGGAACAATGGGCTACGGCCTTGGTGCGGCAATAGGCGCAGCAGTGGGAAGGCCTGATTGTAAGGTGATTAATATAGCAGGGGACGGAAGCTTTAGGATGAATCTTTCAGAGCTTTCTACGATTTCAAAATACAAGCTTCCAATAATCCAAGTGGTTTTGAATAACAGCTCTCTGGGTATGGTGCGTCAGTGGCAGAAGATTTTCCAGAGCCAAAGGTATTCCCATACAAGCTTTTCAGACGAAGTAAGCTTTACAAAGCTTGCCGATGCTTTTGGGATAAGGTCGGCGAAAATCACTGAAGATGCGGAAGCCGAAAAGGTTTTTAAAGAAGCTTTGGAGATGAATGAGCCTGTTGTAATTGAATGTATCATACATCCGGATGACCTGGTGCTTCCGATGGTTCCGGCAGGAGAGCCTATAAATGAGTGTATAGATGATATATAGAAAAACTGAGGAGATGTAATTATGAACGAATCATATGTTTTTTTCAATGGAAAAATAGTACCGGAAAAAGAAGTGAGTATAGGTATAAGAAGCAAAGTGGTCAATTATGGACTTGCCTGCTTTGAAGGAATAAGAGCATATTGGGATGAAGAAGGACAGCAGCTGTACGGCTTCAGATTTAAGGAGCACTATGAAAGGCTGCTTCAATCCTGCAAGGCTCTGTACATTGACATCCCCTACACGGTATCAGAGCTTTCCGACATCACTGCTGAGCTTCTGAGAAAGAACGGATTCAAAACTACGGTGTATATAAGGCCTCTGGCATATAAAGGCGGTGAAGGGTTGAATCCCACACTGCTGGATGATGACAACAGACTGCTTATTTACTGCCAGCCCCTGGGGAATTTTTCGGGCAAGCAGGAAATGCGTGTCGCATTTACTTCATGGCAGAGGCTTAGGGATAATATGCTGCCCCCAAGGACTAAGGCATCAGCGGCATACCTGAATTCGGCACTGGCATCCCTGGAAGTGCTTCGAAACGGATTTGATGAGGCATTATTCCTCACTGATAGCGGAAATGTATGTGAGGGGCCAGGGGAAAATATTTTCATGGTGAAAAAAGGAAAGCTGATAACCCCGCCGCCTTCAGACAATATACTTGAGGGAATAACAAGAGAAACGATTATCACTCTCGCAAAGGAAGAACTTGGTATGGAGGTAGTAGAAAGAAGCATCCCAAGGAATGAGCTTTTTTCGGCACAGGAGGTGTTCTTTAGCGGAACTGCTATGGAAGTAATGCCGATAGTTGAAGTGGACAGGAGGACTATAGGTACAGGAAGGCCGGGGGATATATGTACTAAGCTGAAGAGCCTGTTTTTTGAAATTACCGTAGGTAAAAATCCCAAATATGCCGACTTCTGCACTCCGGTATATTGATGCTTTAATTGACACTCTATTGCTATTCGTGTAAAATTAATAAGTCACGGAATGTGAGACTTGGGGCTTGATGAACAAGTTCAAAATGTAAAAGTATATACTGAATAACAGAGGAGTAATAGAATGCCGGTTGCACAACAGGAATTACAAAAGGAAATCAGAAGGCGAAGGACCTTTGCAATAATATCCCACCCTGATGCGGGAAAGACAACTTTGACCGAAAAGCTTTTGCTTTACGGAGGCGCCATTCGCCTTGCAGGCTCTGTAAAAGCCAGGAAAGCTCAGAAGCACGCCGTATCTGATTGGATGGAGATTGAGAAACAGAGGGGAATCTCTGTTACTTCAAGTGTAATGCAGTTTGAATATAACGGTTATTGCATTAATATCCTTGATACACCCGGACATCAGGATTTCAGCGAAGATACTTACAGGACACTTATGGCGGCAGACAGTGCGGTGATGATAATTGACTCGGCAAAGGGTGTTGAGGAACAGACCAGGAAGCTGTTCCACGTATGCAAAATGAGGGGAATACCGATTTTCACCTTTATTAATAAAATGGACAGAGCAGGAAAAGACCCATTTGAGCTGGTGGAAGAAATTGAGAAGGTGCTGGGAATTCAGTCATTTCCTATGAACTGGCCGATAAGAGTCGGAGGAAGCTTTCTGGGTATCTACGACAGAAAGATGTCTCAGATAGAGCTGTTTAACGGCGGTGATCATGGACAAAGCATAGTAGGATCCTCCAAAGGCAATGTCGATGATCCTGTCTTTTCTGACCTTCTTGGCGAGGATGTCCATAATAAGCTTATTGATGATATAATGCTGCTGGATGTTGCAGGAGACGAGTTCAGCAGAAGAAAAGTGCTGAAGGGGGAGCTGACTCCGGTGTTTTTTGGCAGTGCCATGACCAACTTTGGAGTTCAGGTGTTCCTGGAGCAGTTTCTTGAATTAACAACACCGCCTCTTTCCAGAAATGCAGACATCGGTGAGATAGATGCAGAGAAGGAAGAGTTCTCCGGGTTCATATTCAAAATCCAGGCAAATATGAATCCTACTCATAGGGACAGGATAGCGTTTCTTCGGATTTGTTCGGGAAAATTCACTAAAGGCATGGAAGTCAACCATGTACAGGGGGGCAAGATGATAAGGCTGTCTCAGCCGCAGCAGTTCCTGGCTCAGGATAGGGAGATTGTTGAAGAGGCTTATGCAGGGGATATCATCGGAGTATTCGATCCCGGAATTTTCAAGATAGGAGACACATTGTGCGAGGGAAGCAGCTTTAAGTTCGAAGGAATACCCGTATTTGCGCCGGAGCATTTTGCAAGGGTGTATACCAAAAATTCCCTGAAGCGCAAGCAGTTTATGAAGGGCATAGAGCAGATATCGGAGGAAGGCGCCATCCAGGTATTCCACCAAAAGGATGCCATAACCCAGGAATTTATTATTGGAGTTGTGGGTATACTTCAGCTGGAGGTATTGGAATACAGGCTGAAAAACGAATATGGCGTGGATATAAGCATGGAGCATTTGCCGTATAAGTATATCAGGTGGGTAAAGAATCCGGAATTTAACCCGGAAACCTTTAGGCTCACAACCGATACACTGATTGTGCAGGATCAATCTTTGAACCCTGTGCTGCTTTTCCAGAATGAATGGTCCATCAGGACGGTAATAGAGAGGAATAAAGGTGTAGATCTGGCTGAAATACTTGATAGGTAGTATTAATTAGATTTTAGGGCCTTTGATGCAAAGAATTATTTTTGCGTCATAGGCCTTTTTATGCTCATATATTGGGAAATGTAATAATTCAGGCTTATAGACAAATAATAAAATATTATCATATGGAGGGGATTTAATGAACCTGAACTGGTACAACAAGGGTATTCAGGCGATTTCCGAGGAGCTTTCGGTAGATGTGCAGAAAGGCCTTTCCAAAGAGGAAGCCGCCGGCAGGATTGAAAAGTACGGCTATAATGAACTGAAGGAAAAAGAAAAAGAGTCGGTATGGGTTAAAATTGGCAAACAGCTTAAGGATTTCCTTGTGGTAGTACTTATTATCGCCAGTATAGTCTCCGGCATGGCAGGAGAAATATCCGACTCTATTGTAATCATTGCAATAGTAATTGTAAATGCTGTCCTGGGGGTTGTGCAGGAGGGAAAAGCAGAGAAAGCCATGGAAGCGCTTAAAAAGATGTCGGCTCCAAATGCAAGGGCACTTAGAAGCGGACGTATTGAGATAATCCCCGCAAAAAACCTTGTACCCGGGGATGTCGTATTTATTGAGGCGGGAGACAGTATACCTGCCGATATGAGGCTTATTGAAAGCTCTAACCTTAAAGTGGAGGAAGCCTCACTTACAGGGGAATCAGTACCGTCGGAAAAGGACGCAAGCAAGGCCCTTGATAATGAAGTTTCAATAGGCGACAGGCTCAACATGGCATACATGAGCACCATAGTAACCTATGGCAGGGGCAAAGGAATAGTGGTTAACACAGGGACAAATACTGAGATCGGAAGAATAGCCGAAGCAATTCAGACCTTCGAAGATGAAACAACCCCCCTGCAGCAAAAGTTGAATGAGCTGGGTAGATGGCTGGGGATGGCCTGCCTTATAATATGTATCATTGTTTTTGCAATTGGATTTATGAGAGGCGGCGATATCCTGGAGATGTTCCTGGTTTCAGTGAGCCTTGCAGTTGCTGCAATACCTGAAGGATTGCCGGCTGTTGTCACAATTGTACTGGCACTGGGAATGAAGAGGATGGTACAGAGAAATGCCATAGTCAGAAAGCTCCTTGCGGTTGAGACTCTTGGATGTGTAACAGTAATATGTTCGGACAAGACCGGTACTCTTACACAGAACGAAATGACCGTGGTGAGAGCCTTTACGGATGGAAATGTCTATAAAATATCGGGGCAGGGATACAATCCGGCAGGAGAGATTACATTTGAAGACGAAAAAATCAAACCTGAGGAAGAACCAGGGTTGAAGCTACTGCTTTCTGCAGGAGTATTATGCAATGACTCCACCCTAGAGCAGAAAGATACTAAGGAAAACCTCTGGGGGATAGTAGGCGATCCTACCGAAGGAGCGCTTGTTGTTGCAGGTGCAAAGGCAGGCTATGATAAGGCAAAAATGAATGAGGCCTATGTCAGGATTGAAGAGATACCCTTTGATTCCGAAAGAAAAATGATGACTACATTCCATGATAATTTCATTGAAAACAAAATAGTGTCTTTTACAAAGGGTGCTCCCGATATAATACTCGGCAGGTGCGACAAAATGCTCCAAAACGGCAGCGTGATTGACATGACCGAGGCTTTGAAGCAGCAAATAGCCAAGGTTAACAGCGAGTTTGCGGGAGATGCCCTTAGAGTACTTGCTTTTACCTATAGGGAATATGATAAGCTGCCTGAAGCAATAAGCTCGGATTCGATAGAAAAGGATCTTGTATTTATTGGGCTTATGGGTATGATTGATCCTGCCAGGGTTGAGGCCTTTGAGGCGATAAAGACATGTAAAGAAGCCGGAATAAAACCGATTATGATCACAGGGGACCATAAGGACACTGCTGTGGCTATTGCGAGGGAGCTTGGGCTTATGGAAGAGCATTCCGGCGTACTGACAGGTAATGAACTTGATAAATTTTCCGATGAAGAGCTTTTCAACAGAGTTGAGAATACCAGTGTTTATGCAAGAGTATCTCCCGAGCATAAGGTGAGAATCGTGGAAATGCTTAAGAAGAGAGGGCATATTGCGGCTATGACCGGGGACGGAGTTAATGATGCTATGGCTTTAAAGAAGGCAGATATAGGTGTTTCAATGGGGATAACCGGCACTGATGTTGCCAAGGGTACCGCAGATATAATACTTATGGATGACAACTTTGCTACAATAGTATCGGCAGTTGAAGAAGGCAGAATCATATACAGCAATATAAGGAAGTTTGTCTTCTTCCTGCTGTCCTGTAATATTGCCGAGATATTTATTATTTTCTTAACCATATTGTTTAATATGCCTATACCTCTGGTACCTATACAGCTTTTATGGCTTAACCTTGTGTCAGACAGCTTTCCGGCTCTTGCCCTGGGTACCGAAATGGGAGAGCCCGGCATAATGAAGAAAAAACCGAGAGATACAAAGGAGCCGATTCTGAATAAAAGCCTTTCAACAGGGATATTGATACTCAGTATAGCCCAGACAGCGGCTGTGCTTATAGCCTTCCGGTGGGCTTTGAACAATTATAATAAGGATTTGGAAATTGCACGGACCTTGGCTTTTACAACTCTTGTGGTTGTTGAGCTGCTTATGGCTTTTACCTGCAGGTCTGAGCGATATCCGGTAATAAAGCTTGGGATTTTTAGCAACAGGGCGCTGGTATTGGCTTTTATAACATCTTTTGTGCTTGGCTTGGCAGTTATTTATATTCCGTTTCTGCAGCCCATATTCAAGACTGTTTCATTGGGAATCAGGGATTGGGTTATGATACTGATCCTCAGTATTATTCCGGTGCTGACCGGCGAAATATACAAGCTAATTGTTGGCAGGGCGGAGAAAGCAGCACAATAGAAGAATAATGCGACGGGGACATGGGGACGTCAGACTGTGTGATAATTCACCAAATGCATAAAAAATATCTATAAGGAAACTCTTTTTAAAAAGGGTGGGGCTGATGACAAAGTCACCAGCCTTTTACATTATATGGATATCGTAGAATGCAAA
>Ga0208695_1003164_pt1 | contig 11379 bp, 9 predicted proteins | sample AD_UKC111_MetaG_FD_184449 | JGI IMG/M metagenome (GOLD analysis project Ga0208695, IMG submission 184449) | Active sludge microbial communities of municipal wastewater-treating anaerobic digesters from Hong Kong - AD_UKC111_MetaG (SPAdes)... | ecosystem: Engineered > Bioreactor > Anaerobic >... | reverse complement strand
TCAGCGCCCTTATGGCACATGAGAACAGCATCTCGAGCCCCTGCATTGTTGGCTCGGCATGAAACTCAGGCCTCCATTCCAGATAAGCAAGCGTATCGGATACCGAAAAACAGGATGCTATAGGGATGCTGCGATATTTCGCTACTGCAAAGAGCGCAGCTGCTTCCATATCCGCTACGAGGGCTCCTCCATTACGAAAATATCGCACCTCGAGTGATGTTTCGCGATAGATCGCATCGGTGGTCCATGTTGGGCCTTTTGCATACGCGAGCCCAGTTTCCTTTAGCGAATTTTCAAGTGCCTTTGTTAGTCTCACATCGGGGTATACTAGTACATCGCTGTCCAGATAGTGGTAGGAAGTTCCCTCGTCGCGGAATGCGCTATCACAGAGTACGAGTGTTCCAGGCGGAACATCCTCGCGCAAAGAACCGGCAAATCCAATAGAAATGAATTCTTTTGCTCCCCATGCTATAAGTTCCTCCAGCATGACAGCAGCAGCTGGCGCTCCAACACCGAAATCTGAGGCGATAGCGATGGTCTTATTGCTTATCGGCGAATCTCTATCTGGTATATCTGCCTTTGATATATCTATGTAATGTACGAAGCGGCCAAAATAGCCTTTTGCCCGTTCGCAAGGATATGTAGCCTGAATAAAATCGGAAAGGCTCTTCTGGTAACTTAGGATAATGGCGTCGGGCGCTGGTTTGTGGGATAGAGCGATGCCGGTTTTCTCTAAGTAAGCCAGAAAATCGCGAGGTTTGAAAAGGGCTTCGTCTTCGATCTTTTGAGATACGATTGGCAAGGACATCGGTACTCCTTCTTCTTTTGATCTATCTTATATTGTACTATTCTCTTCTCAACTTGGAGTATTGTATAGGCATATTCGTAGCATAACTGCAAAAAGCGGAGATTACAAAAGGAATAAGCAAAAACAGAATGGTTTGGTTTATGGACAAAAATCACCAATCCCAGCTAAAATATCTACGGAGTTAAGAATGAAAAGCATGCATAATGTGGTTTCAAAAGTACAACTCTCGGAAGAGGTATTCCGAATCGAAGTGGAGGCGCCTCTTGTTGCGCGCGAACGCAAGCCAGGTCAGTTTGTCATTGTGATGTGCGATGATGAATATTCGGAGCGCATCCCGCTTACTATTGCGGACGCAGATCCAGATCGAGGAACAGTGACTTTGATTTTTCAGACTGTCGGTGCTAGTACGCATAGGCTTGCCCTAAAGAATCCAGGAGACAAGATAATACTGCTTGGCCCCTTGGGAAATCCAACGCATATCGAATGCTATGGTTGGACAGTCTGTGTGGGTGGCGGAATAGGCTTAGCTCCATTGTATCCAATTGCAAAAGCTCTAAAGGAAGCGGGAAATAGGGTTACTGTCATCTCGGGGGCTCGAACAAAGGATCTTCTTATAATGCAGAACGAGCTCGGAGCAATTGCAGATGAACATATCATGGTAACGGACGATGGTTCCTTCGGACGAAAAGCGCTGGTAACCGAACCACTCGACGAGCTTTGCAAGAGAGTACCGCCACCGGATCTCGTCGTCGCTATAGGCCCACCCATCATGATGAAATTTTGTGCAGAAACGACTAGGCCTTATGGCGTCAAAACGCTCGCCTCGCTCAACACAATTATGCTCGATGGTACAGGCATGTGTGGAGGTTGCCGTGTCTCCATTGGCGGGAAGACCAAATTCGTATGTGTCGATGGGCCTGAATTCGATGCACATCTTGTCGATTGGGATGGAATGATGATTCGGCTTGCCACATATCGAGACATAGAAAAGGAAGCTCACAATCGCTGTCATCTGGAGCTTCAGCTCGAAAAGCTAGAAGCAGGAGAGATTTCTGCGTCTACTCTCAAGGAGTCAGCAAAATGAGCCATAAGGAAGAACCCACAATGGAAGATGCCGAACTTGAACTTTCTCGGCTACGCTCTGGACCAATTACGCCAAAGATAAGAATGCAGATACCTCCTCAGGATATGCCTACCCAGGATCCAATCGAGCGTCGCGGCAACATGAATGAAGTCGCTCTGGGATACACTTTCGCGCAAGCTATGTTAGAAGCAGAGCGCTGTCTGCAGTGCAAGAATGCTCCTTGCATTGCAGGCTGCCCAGTGCGAGTCGATATTCCAGGGTTTATCGGCAAGATCAAAGAAGGAGACTTCCTCGGTGCTGCTAGAATAATAAAGAGAACCAATTTGCTTCCTTCGATCTGTGGACGTGTTTGTCCTCAGGAGACGCAATGTCAAGCACCATGTACGGTTGGCAAAGCTCTCCATAGTGTTGAAAAAGCGATTCAAATAGGCAGGCTCGAGCGTTTTGCCGCGGATTATGAGCGCAGCCATGGCGCCGTGGAAATACCTCATGTTTCGCAAAAGACTGGTAAAAAGGTAGCAATTGTTGGTGCAGGTCCCGCGGGCCTTACCTGCGCGGTCGATGTACGCAGAGAAGGCCACAGTGTCGCGATCTTCGAGGCTTTCCATAAACCAGGAGGCGTAATGGTCTATGGAATTCCGGAGTTCAGACTTCCTAAAGTCCTTGTGCAGGCTGAAGCAGAGGTCCTCGAATCGATGGGAGTCGATTTTGAGCTCAATTTTCTTGTTGGGAGAACCCGTCCGCTTCTTTCTCTAATTAAGGAAGATGGTTTTGAAGCAATATTCATAGGCACGGGTGCTGGCTTACCCAAATTCATGGATATCCCCGGAGAAAACCTAGTAGGGGTTTTCAGCGCGAATGAATACCTTACCAGAACTAATCTTCTCAAGGCCTATATGAAAGGCAAGGCTGGTACCCCAATATATCCTTCTAGGCATGTCGCTGTCTTGGGTGGAGGCAATGTGGCCATGGACTCGGCCCGTATGGCGCTCAGGCTAGGAGCGGAGGAAGTACGTGTTCTATATAGACGCACTCGGTCTGAGATGCCTGCACGTGCCGAGGAAGTAGAACATGCCGTGGAAGAGGGAATAATCATTGATTTTCTAAAGAGCCCAACGCGCGTTGTTGGAGACGATAGGGGGAAAGTCGCTGCCCTCGAGGTGCTCTCTTATGAGCTAGGAGAGCCCGATGAATCGGGCAGAAGAAAGCCGGTTCCTATTCATGGCAGCGAAGAAATAATTCCCTTTGATACAGTGATCGTAGCTATCGGCAACGAGTCCAATCCCCTAATCTCGAAAACAACTCCCGAGCTCCAGGTAGATCGTCATGGCCATATAATTGTCGATGAACGACAGAAGACGAGCATCGATCGTATATATGCTGGTGGAGATATCGTTTTGGGTTCTGCTACCGTGATACTAGCCATGGGCGAGGGTAGGCGAGCTGCGCAGGCTATAAACGAAATCTTGCAATGAAGGAGAGGAGGAGAGTGGAGTGTCACAGGGCAGAGGGCATCTATTTATAGCAGGATATTATTTGGTTTTTCTTGTCTGCGTATGGATAGCCATTGCAATTCTGCCTCTAGGAGCACAGGATAGCTACAACGCAGCTCTATCACTTTTTTGGGATGGCCGTCGCCTCGAAATGGCAGAGACTCGCCAAGCTGAAAGCCAGCTTGCCTTTCAGCGTTCTCTTGCGATGACAGATCGCTTGTTAGCTACAGACCCTTCCAATTCTGACTTGCAGACACTCAAAACTTGGAATCTCTTTCGCCTCCATCGATATATAGATACCGTTGTCTATGCGCAATCTGTGTTGAACACAAGACAGGATTATCGTATTCTCGAGACAATGGCTGAGGCGCTCTTCTTCCTCAACAAGAATGAGGAAGCTCTTTCGGCCTTCAGCCGCTATTTTGCGATTGCTCCGGAAACTGATGATCGGCGTTCCAGCGCATATTATTATGTTGGGGAAATTTATTTTAGGATAAAAAAATATGAGCATGCAGACATAGCATTTTCGACAGCTGTCGCACTTGAGAAGAATATGTATTACTGGTGGTATCGCCTCGGACTCGTCAAGGAAATTCTTGGCCAATACCGGCGCGCCTACGAGGCCTTCAATGCTTCTCTTGCTCTAAAATCGAATTTCAAGCCTTCGCTCGAGGCAAGAGAAAGGGTAAAAGCGAAATCTTCACTTTGAGCATAATTTTTGGAACAACAATATGAGCGGATTATTTGGAATATCTCTTTATAGAATATTAATTTCAAGGACTTGCCATGTATAAAGCCGTGATTTTCGACTTCGGCAATGTGCTCTGTGCCGTTGAACGAGAGAATTTTGTTCAAAAAGCTTCCATTCATGCAAAAGCACAGAATGCCCAGGATCTTTTGCGCAGCCTCTGGGGTACACCAATCGAATATGAGTTTGAGACAGGCAAAATCGACTCACGTGAATACTTTAGACGCGTACAGACTCTTGTAGAGCTCGAACCCAGCTATAGGTACGAAGAATTTGTAAGAGACTATCAATCCATTATCGTGCCCAATCCAGATGGTGAACATGCTCTTGAGACCGCGGCAAGCATGGGTGCCAGAACTTTTGTCTTATCCAATACCTCCTTTCTTCATGCCTCGGTGATCTTCGACAATGAAGTGCTGGGTACCTATCCTGAACTCTATATTTTTTCCTACAAAATAGGAGCCATGAAGCCCGATCCTCGTATCTGGATGAAGCTATTTGAATACATTCGCCTCGACCCTAGAGATTGTCTATACATCGACGATATCGCGGATTACTGTAAGGCTGCGCAAGATCTCGGGATGGATGCTTTTTGTTACGATTTTCGGATACATAATCTCCCACTAGAATTGGAAAACATGCTACAATAGATAATGTAACCAAAATGCACATTGCGGCGCGATGGGTGTCTAGAATGGCAGCCGCAGGTACAAGAGGAGGTTTTATGAAACGATTTGGGATCGCGATTCTTTGTCTGCTTCTTGCGGCATCCGCATGGGCAGCGGGTAACAAGGTTGTGGTCTACACGGCGCACGAGGAGAGCATCATCAATGCCATAGTGCCCATGTTCGAAAAGGAAACCGGTATTACTGTCGAATATGTCAAGATGGCTTCAGGTGATGTGATCAACCGAGCCAAGGCTGAGGCATCAAGGCCACAAGCAGACGTCATCTGGAGTATAGGTGGCGAGCAGCTCGAAGCAGAGAACTCTATTCTTGCCCCATATACCCCGAAGGATTGGGATAAGATCAACCCCGTATACAAAGTTGGAACGAACTGGCTTCCCTACACCGGCATCATGAATGTATTCGTAGTCAACACCAAGATGCTCACGCCGGACAAGTATCCCAAGACCTGGACCGATCTCACAGATGCGAGATTCAAGAAAAGCATCTGTTCAGCCAGGGCCGATAAATCTGGTTCATCCTACATGCAGCTATGCAACGTCATTGCTATCTATGGTGATAAGGGATGGGACATCTACAAGGGCATAATGAAGAATACGGTCATCTCAGCCTCGTCGGGTGCTGTGCCCAAATTCGTAAACGATGGCGAGCAGGCGGTTGGAATAACGCTCGAAGACAACGCGTTTAGATACTTTGCCGGCGGTGGCCCCGTAGCTATTGTCTATCCTGCAGATGGCACTGTTGCGGCCCCAGATGGCATTGCTCTGCTCAAGGGAGCTCCAAACCTCGAAAATGCCAAGAAATTCATCGATTGGTGCCTTTCCAAGCCAATCCAGGAGTATCTTGTCGATGCAATGGCCAGACGCCCCGTTCGGATAGATTGCAAGGACCCCAAAGGCTTGCCTCCACTTTCGACAATCAAAACCATACCCTATGATTTTGCATGGGCGGCAAAGAATAAGGAAGCCTTCATCGAAAAATTCATGGATATCGCGATGGAGCTTGGTCTCTGAGATGATGCAAAGCCGCAATTCTTTTTCCTGAATATTTTTTGGAATTGCGGAAGACTGAGCCGCCAGCAGAAGAGCTGGCGGCTTTTTTGCTATTTGCCGGCAATCGCTATATATCATTATCTAACGATGCGGACAAGATTGAAGAGAGTCGCATAGTTAGATACAATTTTCTAAACTTTGATAGCGAGAGGTAAGCATGACCTCGATACGAATCGTGGATTTGGAAAAGCGCTTTGGGGATCTTAGAGCAATCTCCGATATCAATCTAGAGATTGAAAAAGGCGAGTTTTTTACGCTACTTGGCCCTTCGGGCTGTGGCAAGACAACACTCTTGCGGACCATTGCTGGTTTCTACAAGCAAGATCAGGGCGATATCTACATTGATGGGGAGCTTATAAACAAAGTACCTGCATATCAGAGAAATACCGCCATGGTGTTCCAGAATTACGCTGTATTTCCACATATGACGGTGTTCGACAATGTAGCCTATGGGCTTCGTGTCCGAAAGTTACCGAAGGATGAAATCTCACGTAAAGTTTCAGCGGCGCTCAAGAGCGTCCATCTCGAAGGCTATGAAAAGCGCACACCAGACAAGCTCTCTGGCGGACAGCAGCAGCGCGTAGGTCTTGCGCGCGCCATGGCAATTCAGCCCAGAGTTCTTCTATTCGATGAGCCCCTCTCTAATCTCGATGCCAAACTTCGCATAGAAATGCGCGAGGAAATCCGCGCTGTGCAGAAATCACTCGGCATAACATCGATATATGTCACTCATGATCAGGAGGAAGCACTCGTAATCTCGGATCGCATTGCCGTCATGGAGCAAGGAGTCATTCAGCAGATAGGCAAACCCTGGGAAATCTATACAGACCCAAAGAGCACTTTCGTTGCATATTTTGTAGGGAAGATAAATATGCTCAGTATGCACCTTCTAGAAGGGGCAGAAGAAGGACTTCGCAGAGCAACCCTAGGAAATCTCTCCCTTCTTGTTCCCGCCGAAGGCACTGAAGGTCTTTCCGAGGTGATAGTCGCATTTAGGCCAGAAGATGTGATCGAGGCTGCGACCGAGGCAAGCCAGAATAAGGTCATGGGAATTCTAAAAACCGTAAGCTTCATGGGATCTGTGGCTCGTTTCGAACTGGAGGTGGAAGGTCAGGAGATAACGATCGATAGGCACAGGCCTCGCGAATCCGATATCCCTCAAAAGGGCGAACATGCCTTTTTTGCCGTACCGCCAGATTCTATGCTCATTTTTGATCCAAAGACCGGCCTTAGAATAGGCAGAGGAGCCCAGAAATGAGCCAGAAAGCTGAAACTCCTTCTATTCGGCATAGCCGAGCCGATATCTGGTCGTTTGTCATTTTCTTTGGTTTTGTCATTGTTATCTTATTTCTCATCTATCCACTATTCGACATTTTTCGCTATAGCTTTCTGGATAAGAAAACACAGACTTTTTCTCTATCGAACTGGAAGACTTTTTTCTCCAAAGTCTATTACCTGCGTGCCTTCTGGCACTCGATGGTGATCGCTATTTTGACGACATTTTTTTCGATGATTTTAGGGATCCCACTTGCTTTTTTTACCACTAGGTATCGCATAAAGGGCACCAACCTCCTGAATACGCTATCGGTACTGGCTTTACTTTCGCCAACTTTTATTGGTGCGTATTCCTGGATTACCATGTTGGGACGAAATGGATTCCTGCGACTTTTGTTCCAGTCTATAGGCATCAATCTGCCGCCTATCTATGGTCCGCTCGGAATAGTGCTTGCTGACACGCTCCAGTATTATCCTTTCATATCGCTTATGACAGCGGGCGCTCTTATGACCATAGATCGCTCACTCGAAGAAGCATCCGAAAACCTGGGAGCCCGTTCAATAAAGACATTTTTCAGCGTGACATTGCCTCTAGTTCTGCCTTCGGTTACAGGCGGAGCTCTCATTGTATTCATGATGTCACTTTCCAATTTTGGAACTCCGATGATCATAGGCGGCAATTATCTTGTGCTGCCGACACTGGCTTATAATCTATATACAAGCGAAATCAGCCAAACTCCAGGAATGGCTTCAACCGTATCCATAATCCTAATGCTCTGTGCATCGGTTGTGATCGTGCTGCAGCAGTGGGTTTCCTCGAGGCGCAAATATGCCAGCATGCTGGTGAATAGGCCTGTGATAAAGCAGATCAAAGGCGTAAAATCGGTGCTCGCCCATATATTGTGCTATGGTATTGTCTTTTTCTCGACACTTCCGCTTGCTGTGATCGTATACTTTAGCTTCCGAAAAACCTCGGGGCCAGTCTTTAAGCCAGGTTTTAGTCTGGACAGCTATAGACAGATTTTTTTCGATGTTCCCAAAACAGTGACGAATAGCTTTTTATACTCCTTGATAGCCGTGCTCCTTATCGCCTTTGTTGGGACACTTTTGGGATTCGTAATCGCTAGAAAAAGAAATGCCGCGGTCAGGATACTCGATCCGTTGCTCATGATTCCATATATGGTTCCTGGTACGGTGCTGGGCATCGGGTTCATAGTCGCATTCAATAAGCCACCTATAATCCTGGCTGGCACTGCGACCATAATCATCCTGACTTATTTTATTAGGCGTTTGCCCTATTCGGTTCGCTCCGCCGCCTCTATTCTCAAGCAGATAGATCCGGCTCTCGAAGAAGCTGGTATCAATCTAGGCTCTCCGCCAGGGCGGACATTTAGAACTATCACCTTACCGCTTATGCAGGGCGGAATAATCTCCGGCGCAATAATGAGTTGGGTTACCTCTATGAATGAGCTATCCGCTTCGATTCTTTTGTACGTGGGAAAGACCATGACAATGCCCATAAAGATCTATCTTTCGGTGGCGGATGGCTATTTTGGTACGGCTAGCGCGATGTCCACCATTCTTCTTTTTGTGACAGGTATAGCAATGTTTATAGTAAACAAATACTTCAACCAGGGAAGTGAGACATTCATCGCTGCTTGAGATCTTATAAGGTTCCATTGATTGAGAGCCATCAATCTAGAGGATGAGATGTATCCACGATTCGAGCCGAACTTTATTCTTGATTCGCATCTTATCGAGGAATTGCAGGCATTGAAAGCCGATGGGGATTTTTTTGCTCTTCTCGATCATGATTTCGAAGTCTTTATTCTTCGTCATGGGCAGAGCGAGGGCAATGCACGCAATACTTATCAGGGGCGATATGATTTTCCCCTATCTGCACAGGGCGAAAAAGAGGCTAGGCAAGCTGGAGAATGGTTGAGCCAATTCAAACCTGATTATATCCTGGCAAGCCCAATGCTGCGGGCTAAAAAATCAGCCGAAATAGTCGCTTCAGCAATAAACATAGACCGTATTGAGTTGGATGATATTCTCATCGAGGTAGATACTGGTATCTTTTCAGGCCTTGACCCCAATATGGCGGCTCAGCGGCATCCAGAAATATGGAAGGATTTCTATAAACGAAGCTGGGATGCCATTCCCGAAGCCGAATCTTCGCAATCAATTTACTCACGAGCAATTATGGCTTGGCAGCATATTCGCGAGATCGCTGCCATGGGAGCATCTCGCATAGTCTGCATTACACACGGTGGTCTCTTGCAATGGCTTATGAGATCGACCCTCGGAGTTCACGATTGGTTGCCTCTTCTTCCAATATCTAACTGTTGTATTTCCAAATACGAGATAGAAATCATAAAGAGGGACGCCGTAGCTTTTGCTCAATGGACATTGATAAATTTCCATCCTTTGGAGTCTAGCTCTAGAACCAAATAGGTTTTCCAAAAAATCTTAAACTTTGAAGCACATTCGTACCTTTTCAGCGTCTATACAGTGAGGAGGTGCTAAATGCGCACAAAAAAAGCAATCTTAATCGCTGCATGCCTGCTTTTAAGAGCAGTATTGCAGCCCTTCGCCTTCGCAGTGGAGGGCGAAGCGTTCGTCCCTGTTATGCGGCTTCTAAATCTTGGCGAACCCCTTGACCAAGATGAGTGTGCCGCTGTGATAGGAGGGGATGTGCGTATGTCGCTGAATCAGGATCGAACAAAGCTCAAAGTAAATGTCATCGATAATGAGTATGAGGCAAGATTGGGGCGAATTCCTCCAAAAGAGGTGTTCGAAATCGATGTTCACAATCGAGTCGTAGACACAAAAAAAGCGCCTTTTATGCCGGCAGATGCAGCTGGGCGTAAATTCGCATCATCTGGGCCGGTAACAAGCAAACCCTCACAGTTTCCAGAAGGTTATTGGTCAGTAACAGACATAAAGCCTCGAGAGGACAAATATGGGCCTTATATGATCTCTACAAATGCGGTTGGAAAAGTCGAGACTTATGTCAATGATGGCAAGGGAAATTATAAGGCTAGCGGTGTGTATAAAGACACTGGATATGCCGTGCACTCGAATACGAATCCTTTCGATGCGTCCAAATCGTATGGATGCCTAATAATTAAACAAGACGATTTGTCTAGAGTAGCTGGAGTTCTAAAACAAGATAGAGAAGAGAATCCAAAAGCTGTGCAGAAAATATTGGTTAGGCCACCTGTAAAGAAACCGCATAAATTGTTTGGGAATCGAGATGACTTGTAGAGTGAGGAAAATCGATATATGAATATCGAATAAAAAATGTATCCTTGCCGCCATCTATCGGCTCAAGGGGCATATGGCAGAGAAGATGGCGGCTTTTTAAGGTGGCTTTTAATAATTTACAATGTAACAAATTAGATACGGCTCTTATTTGAGCTGAAGGAATGTAGTATAGTTATATATGCTTAGGGGAGGCATTGTATGAAAAGGAGTTTTCGTTTTTCAAGCGCTCTGTTTCTGATCTTGATGATAGCCATGGTCTTTGTGGTTATATCATGCAAACAAACTAAAGTCGTGGAGAAACCTCTAGAAGGTGTAACTGCCAAGACACCTGCTAAGACCGATGCTGCTCAAAATGTTGTCACCATGCCAGGACCTCATCCTGAGGCAAGTGCCAACCTGCCAGAGATAAAAAAGCAAAATGAGAATATCCTCATAGTCTATAAGCACACGGGCCCAGGATATATGGAAGCTTATGGCTTCGATACATATATATTCCGTCTTTTAACAGACGGATCAGGCCAGATAGTAGGTGGTACTTCATATCAGCGTACAGCAGGAGGAGAAAAGGAATTTGCGCAATACAATGCGAGTGTTTCTGGCGATACAATATCGCTAGCAGCTTCGAGCGCGGAACAAAAACCCTGGTCCTATACAATAAAGAATAAAGGAAATAGAGTCGAAGTCTCAGGAGCACACAATGTTGTTGTGACTTTGGATAAGTCACTTGTATTTTCTTCGCCTGATGGAACCTATAAGGAAGTCTATTCCAGCGATCCATCCGAGGAGAATCTTCCCTCAGAAATACGAAAAGCCAATGCAATTCTAGAAAAAGGCTCATGGGCCTATCCCGAGAAGGGAAAGGCCGTGTATAACCAGACAAAACCAGAGGATACCGAGAACATTGAAGGATTCCAGATAACCTTATGGTATCAAGACAAAGGAGATTATCGCTTTGCTACGGAAGGC
>Ga0208695_1003163_pt1 | contig 11380 bp, 7 predicted proteins | sample AD_UKC111_MetaG_FD_184449 | JGI IMG/M metagenome (GOLD analysis project Ga0208695, IMG submission 184449) | Active sludge microbial communities of municipal wastewater-treating anaerobic digesters from Hong Kong - AD_UKC111_MetaG (SPAdes)... | ecosystem: Engineered > Bioreactor > Anaerobic >... | reverse complement strand
TTACAATGCTTTAGGTGGAAAAATCGGCAAACTGACCTATTATGGATACTTTTTCAATAGAACATCGGATGGTTATAGGAAAAATTCAAATTCTAAATCAAATGCCCAATTCGCTAGTCTGAATTATGCAATTAATTCAAAATTAAACATTAGAGCTGAGTTGGGCAGAAGCACCTATATATATCAAATACCTGGACCACTCACCGATAGTATGTTTGCCGCAAATCCGAGGATGAGTACGAGATCAAGAAATTATTTTTCGCCTGAAATTTATGTACCTTCCATCAATCTGAGCTACAATCTATCTAAAGATTTTAAATTGAATTGGATAATTTCTGGAGTATTCGGTACAAGAAATTCTGTATTGTTTGATGCTTTTGCAAATGTTCAAGATATTATTGACCCAGCTACAAATCAATTTAAAAATAGAATTGTTGATATTGATCGATTCAATTCAAAAACATCGGAGCTTAGATTGTTGAAAAACTATACAATTGGTAATCTCAAAAATACTGTGACACTAGGCATTCGATATTTCAATAATGATCTGAACCGACGACAAAGGGGTAAAGGAACTACAGGATCAGATTATGACTTATCAATTATTGGAGATTGGGGAAGAAATCTCCATTTCAAAAGCCAAAGTATTGCTGTCGCATTAGAAAATTTGGTGTATTTAAGTAATGATTTTACAATTTCTGCTGGAATAAGGTATGAAAAAGGAAGCTCTAAGATGACTGGAACAATTCTAAATTTGGATCCAGCTAACATCCCAAACACCATTCAGCATAGTGTTCCAGTTTTGGGTATCAATGCAAAATACAAATTGAAAAATATTGATCTATATGCAGGATTTTCACAAGCCTATCGTCCAGTATTGTTTAAAGATATTATTCCTGGCTCTATACTTGAGGTTGCAAATAAGGACTTAAAAAATGCTTATGGCTATAATGCAGAAATTGGTATAAATGGTAAAATTTCCGATCATTTCAAATATGAATTTACTGGATTTTTGATGCAATATAATAACCGATTAGGAAATTATGTTATTAATGAAAATGGACAAAACCTGATTTATAAAACGAATATCGGTAATAGCCAAACGACTGGGTTGGAAGCACTTTTGGAGTGGAACATAAAGATAATGAATAATTTACATATTACTTTTTTCACATCAAATAGTTTAATGAAAGGAGTTTATCAAAATGCAGCCATTGCCAATGGAACTTTGAATATTGATATTAGTGGAAATGAATTGGAAAGCGTTCCACTTATAATAAGTAGAAATGGAATTACATTGTATTACAATTCTTATGTACTTTCTATCTTAGGTAGTTATGTAGCTCAGACCTTTTCAGACCCAACAAATGTGACTGTTCCAACTTCAAATGGTGCAAAAGGACTTGTTCCTTCATATTTTATAGCCGATTTGAATTTTGCTGCAAAACTAACTAAAAATATTAGGGCTAAATTTGGAATAAATAACCTTGCCAACCTTTCCTATTTCACCAAAAGACCATTGTTTTACCCAGGTCCTGGCATTTGGCCATCCGATGGAAGAAGTTTAAGTTTTTCACTAGAAACAAAATTCTAACAAAAAATAACCTTTTTTACAATTTGAATCCATGATAATGATTAATTTTGATTCATATTTTTTGATTCATTTTGTTCGAAAGAAATAAATATAACAAGTATAGATTAAAAGCAATTATCGTGTTAGCTGTCTTTTTGCAAGCTTTCACTCTTCAACTATTGCATACTTATCACCATCACGATGCTGAAAATACAGTTTGTGCATCCAAAAACGAACAACATATTCATAGTGACGAATATGGACTTCATCATTGTCAGCTATGTGATTACATATTTGCAAATCCATTTATACATCCAGATTTACTTTTAATCTTTTCCACTAAAAAACAATTAATCAAATTTTACGAAGCAATATATTATTTTAAGAAACGTAATGATTATCTTTTCTATTCAAATATTAATTCAAGAGGTCCTCCTACCAATTTCATTTAATTTTTTTCTTATTTAATATTGCTTAACTTTTAATCATCATTCTAACAAAATGTATGAGTAAATCATCTTAGTATTTATGAAAAAAATATTCATAATTCTATTATTTTCAAGTATTTATCAATTATCATTTTCCCAAAATAAAATTAGTGGAAAAGTCATCGATAAATTAACTCAAGAGCCACTTATTGGAGCAACAATCTATATAACAAATTTGAAGAAAGGGACAAATACCAATTTAGAGGGAAATTTCTATTTTGAAAATATAAAAAATGGCAACTATCTCATAGATGTTAGTTACATAGGTTATCAAACTTTTATCCAAAATTTACTTTTACAAAAAGACACTTTTATAATAATTTCGCTTTCTGAGGCTCATAAAGAGTTATCCGAAGTGATAGTAACTGGTGTAACCCGATCAACAGAACTGAAACATAGCCCAATCATTATCAAATCATTAGATAAAAATCTGATGAATCAAAATAGTTCAACCAACCTAATTGATGCTTTGAAAAATTTACCAGGAGTAAGTCAAATTACTACAGGAGTGGCGATATCCAAACCAATTATTAGAGGGTTGGGTTATAATAGAATCATCACTTTGAATAATGGAATCAGGCAAGAAGGACAACAATGGGGCGATGAGCATGGAATAGAAATAGATGAGTATAATATTGATAAAGTTGAAATTATTAAAGGACCTGGTAGCCTATTGTATGGCTCGGATGCAATTGCTGGAGTTATAAATTTTCTTGCACCAAGAATGCCAATCAACAATGAAATTAAATCACAATTCTTAATTAACTATCAGACAAACAATCAGTTAGTTGGATATTCATTATCGAATGTAGGAAGTAAAAAAGGAATACAATGGAATGGTCGATTGAGTAATAAAATAACCAGTAATTATCAAAATAAATATGATGGTAAAGTATATAATTCTGGTTTTAAGGAATATGATGGTAGCTTGACATTGGGCATCAATAAAAATTGGGGACATTCTTCACTCACAATTAGTTCATATAATTCTTCCATAAATCTCGTTGAAGGAGAAAGAGATAGTATGGGGAAGTTCTTATATATCAATGAAAATGGGGATGAAATTGTAGCAAATGAAGATAATTTAAAAGGTTATAAAATTGGGTTTCCACATCAAGAAATTAGTCACTTTCGAATAGCCTCAAATAATTATTGGGCAATGAAAAAAGGAGTTTTTCAATCAGATATTGCCTATCAAAATAATATTCGAAAAGAATTTGGCGACCCAACAATGCCAAAAGATATTGCCTTATTTTTCGACCTAAAAACTATTAATTATAATTTTAGATATAATTTAGAAAAAGTAAAAGGCTGGGAATCATCTGTTGGAATCAGTGGAATGTACCAATCTAATCTAAACAAAGGGTTGGAATTTATAATTCCAGAATACAGATTGTTTGATGTTGGGGCATTCATTTTCACTCAAAAATCTATAAAAAATCTTACAATTGCTGGAGGATTACGATGGGATAACCGTTGGCTTAATGCCCAATCCCTCTTTTTGGACTCCATTGGTCTGCCAACAAATAATCCTCATGCAACTCAAAAATTTGATTATTTGAACAAAAATTTTAATGGATTTTCGGGCAGTGTAGGGTTGACCTATCAAATTAACTCGAATTCAACACTGAAGTTTAATTTATCCAGAGGTTTCAGAGCTCCAAGTATTGCAGAGCTATCCTCAAATGGTCGTCATGAAGGGTCTTTTAGATATGAAATAGGAAATTCGAATTTAAAACCAGAGCTAAGCCATCAAGTTGATATCGCTTACTTTTACAATTCTGATCACATATTATTTGAATTCACACCATTTATTAACATAATATCAAACTATATTTTTACTGAAAAACTATTGACAAACAATGGCTTAGACAGTATTTCCGATCCAAATGAACCAGTGCCAAGCTTTAAATTTACAAAAGGAAATGCTAACTTATTTGGCTGTGAACTTTATTTTGACTTTCATCCTCACCCTTTAGATTGGTTACATCTTGAAAATTCATTTTCTCTAGTTCGAGCCATTCAAAATAATCAGACAGATAGCACTAAATATCTACCATTCATTCCTTCACCAAAATACCGAGGAGAAATAAAAGCAACATTTAATAAATTAAATAATACATTTTCAGATGCTTATATAAAATTTGGTGTAGATTATTATTTCCAACAAAATCAGTATTTCAAAGCATATCGTACAGAGACTGCTACCCCTGATTATTTACTCTTGCATGCAAGTCTTGGAGTTAATATCAAAGCATTTAAAAGAAAAGATGCAATTAATCTTAATTTTGTGGCTGAAAATATTGGAAATGTTGCCTATCAAAGCCATTTGAGCAGATTGAAATACGCACCAACAAATCCATTTAATGGCAGGACAGGTGTTTACAATATAGGAAGAAATTTTAGTTTTAAACTGATTATTAATTTTTAAAAATTAAATTTATGAATCCAACAATCAAAGATTTCAATGAAAAAATGGAGCCTAATGATCAAAAAATTTGCGAATATTTATCTCAAATTATTGATATTGAATTAGTTGAAGCTGATAGTAAAATTTGGCATGCTCATCCTGTTTGGTTTTTTAGCGGCAACCCTATAGTTGGTTATAGCAAACAAAAAAACGGAATTCGGTTGATGTTCTGGAGCGGTGCTGATTTCCAAGAGCCTAATCTAAATATTGTTGGTGGAAAATTCAAAGACGCTTCAATTTTCTATAATTCAGTTACTGAAATTCTTCCAGATGAACTTAAAAGGTGGCTAAAAAAATCAAGAATTATTCAATGGGATTATAAAAACTTAGTGAAAAAGAAGGGGTTATTGGAAAAAATAAATCTTTAATTTATCATTTTATAATTGTCATTTTCCGATCATAAGATAATCCAGTAAATATACCAATAGGGTTTGCCGAGCCTGACACATTAGAAGTAATGGTTGATGGTTGAGCAATGATATTTCCATTACTGGCTTTTGCAATATTTATTGTTCTGAAAAAGTCAAAATAATCTTTAGTCATATGAAATATTGTATTAAATATTGTGTCTCCTTTCACATAATTATATCCAGTGCCATAAGCCACTAGCTCCGTATCATATAACTTATCATCGTTAGCAAAATCTTGTCGTGGTAATGAATCCAATGACCCTTCATTCAGCACTCTTCTATAATAATCTTCAGTTAGTTTTGAGTCGGTAAGATAAGTCAGAACTCTAGCAAAAGTATCTTGATACTCTACAGCTATGCTATCAATTTTCACAATTGGAAGGATTTTCGTTACTCCATTGATTAACTTACCTTCTTTTGTAACGATTTTTAGGACAAACTCATTAGTATAATCCGCAGGAACTAAATCTTGACTTGCATAATTACCCAATTTGTTTGTAGTAGGGTCGATGTATAAAGTTTCTTTCAATTCATGAACCACTCCATTATGAGTTATTGTAACTTTTGCACTATCAGCCAACAAATCTTTCAAATATTTTGCAGGATCAAGGCTAATGGAATCAAAATAAGAACTACTTTTTGTCAGTAACAAATTGAATGGTTTGCCTGGCTCCAAATAACATTCCACAACATACTGTCTTTCGTAAGCTGGTAATACTATTTCTACTTCTTTTTCTAAATTACAGGCAATCACTGAAATAGAAAGTAAGATTGCAATGCCGATATATTGAATTAATTTTTTCATACTCTAATTTCGATCTATTAAAATTTAAAATTCCATGTTATAGATGGAAGTATAGGGAACAATGATATTTGTTTTGCAGCTATTCTAGTAGGTATTTGGATATTCACACCACCTTGATTAACAGTTTGATATTCTGGTTCTAAATATAAAATATAGGTATTTCTCCTGTCATAAGCATTATATACACTAATTGTAAGGTCGCTTTCTCCCCATTTGTGCCAAAATCGAATGACCATTCCCAAATCTAAACGATGGTAATTTGGTAATCTGAATGTATTTCTATCGCCATAAACAGGTATCACAGGATCGAATTGTGTTCCAGTAGTGTTTTGGAAAGTCAACCTACCTGAAGGCAACCAACCCACATCTCCTGAGCCAAATACGAAAGCACCTGTCAATGATATTCTTCTATTTAGTTCATATATTGCCACTACAGTAAGATTGTGTCTTCTATCGTATTTTGGTGAAAAATATCTACCTTGCATAATGTCTGGAAAGCCCCCTTTCTTCACCCAAGCCAAAGTATAACCGATCCAACCTGTAAGTTTACCTTCTTTTTTCTCCAGTTCCCACTCCATGCCATAGGCGTATCCTTTTCCGAATGAAAATTCGTTTTCTATATTGTCATTTGCAAACAACTGAGCTCCATCTTTATATTCAATCTGATTGCCAAGCCATTTGTAATAATACTCATTTGTTAATAGCCAATGTTTTCCTAAGAGCCATGAAATTCCTCCTGCTATCTGATCGGATGTTTCAGGTTTTACTTTAGCAGTACTCGGATACCAAATATCTGTTGGTAATGATATTCCTGAATTTGAAATCAAATGAACATATTGATACATCCTAGAATAACTTGCTTTCAAAGAAATTTTGTCATTTACTCCATAATTTAATGCCAATCGAGGCTCCCAACCCAAGTTGCTTACATTTCCACTGCTGATGAAACTTGATAATCTTAGTCCTGCATTTATTTTCAAATTTTTTAGAGCTTGATATTCATCGGCTACATAAGCACCCATTTCAGTACCATTAAAATCATTCCCAGCTGAGAAAGATATTTTCCCATCCGTACTACCTGCTTTCAACCTTCCAACTCCGAACTGATGATAAGTTATATTTCCGCCAAAACGAAGATTGTGATTGGTATTCAAATTATTATGAAAATCAAATTTCAAATTTGCATCTCTGATATTTGAGTTGGTATTGAATTCAAATCCCGTTAGTTTATTGGATATATTGTATTGATAATCAGAGTATGTAAAGGTGGTATTTAAGAATAGCTTTGGATTAAACACATGGTTCCATCTTGCGGTACCAGTGGCATTTCCCCAATTAAAATTGAAATTAAACGTCTTATTAGAGAAATTAAATACATCTCTTCCAAAATATCCACTAACAAACAATCGGTCTTTCGGACCCAATTCGAAATTAACTTTTGTATTCAAATCATAAAAATAATAGCCTGGTATTTTTGTAGCACCTTCTTTATTTTCGTTTGCTTTATTGATTGCATTAGTAAAAATATCGACATAAGTTCTTCTGCCAGAAACTATAAATGAAGATTTTCCTTTTTGAATTGGTCCTTCAAGAGTTAGCCTAGAGGCAATTAGCCCAATTCCACCACTTCCTGAGAATTTTTGGTTATTTCCCTCTTTCAATCGGACATCTATTACTGAGCTCAATCTCCCACCATATTGGCTTGGGAATCCACCTTTGAATATCTTAACATCTTTCAATGCATCAGAATTAAAAGTGCTAAAAAAGCCAAACAAATGTTGAGCATTATATACAATTGCTTCATCCAATACGATTAAGTTCTGATCAGCACCACCGCCTCTCACAAAAAGACCCGTGCTACCCTCAGAGCCACCATTCACACCGGGTTTCAATTGGATTGTTTTGATAATATCCACTTCGCCAAATAATGCAGGCAATAATTTTGCTTCTTTCACATTAAGTGTTGCCACACTCATTTCTGTAGATTTGTTCTTTTCTTCCAATCCATTTGCAGCCACTACCACTTCACTTAGAACTTGCCCCACAGGTTGCAATTTGATATTTATTACAATATTTTTATTTGCAATAATAGTTCGAGAGATAGTTTGATAGCCGATATAGCTATATTTCAATACAATAGAATCAGTTCCTTCTGGAATTGTGATTGAATAAAAACCATATTCATTGGTTGTAGTACCAGATTGATACTTAGGTACCTCAATGGTAGCACCTAACAAAGTTTCCCCATTATCTGCATCTTTTATAGTGCCATTAATGGTGAATGTATTTTGACCAAATAGAAAATTAGATAGGAACATTATTGTTCCAATAATAATATACTTCATAAAATTAGTTATCGCATTCCAAAACGTAAGAAAGGTAGATTAAGTTGATAAAATTGTATTAAATAAATGGATAAAAATTAAGATTTTTTAGATAAAAGTAAAACCTTAATTTGTCATTAACACATTGAGAATTCAACATATAATTTTAATAAATTACCAAAATCCTAATAAATATTCTAATTATTTACATAAAACCAAATTCCTATCCCAAAAATCTGCCATTTATCCCAATTATTTTTTAGTTTTTTTCATCCTCCATAGATTTGTTCTATCAAAAATTTAATGCAGAAAATAATAAATCAGCATTTCGAAATCAAAATATATAAAAAATTACAAATGAAAAAATTAGGATTTTTAAAACCATTTACGCCAACTACCACTTACACTTGAAGTGAGATTATGTTGGTGATATAAGCCAAATGTTAAAGACAATAACTCTATAAGTCATTATTAAATAATCTATTACATAATTAAAAAATTCATTAAAATGAACAATTTAAATTTACTTTATTGCTTACTATTCGGATTAATTTCAATAATAGCATGTAAAAAAGAAGCAACTCCAACACCTACACCAACACCAACACCAAAAACTCCATTAGAGCTTTTAAAAACAGGAACTTGGAAAATAAAATCTTTCAAAGTTGCAAATATTGAAGCATCTTCAGCCTGCGATAGAGATGATACAATGGCTTTTGGAACTCAATTAACATATAACTATGGTACAAATAGATGCGATCCATCTGAGCCAGTAGCTGATTTTTTTGATTATTCATTATCGTCTGATGGAAAAACATTAGATATTGTAGGACTTTATACTGCAAATGTTACTACTCTTACTGCATCATCGCTAGTTATTGAGGCTCCAATTAATGGAGTAGAAACAGTTTTTACAATGAGCAAATAATCCATTTGCCCTCCTTATGGTTTGATTATCAGACATATTAGATTCGATTAAATAATAAATAATTCAGAAAACTACAATTATCAAGACAAATAGTTCTAATTCTTAGAATTAATCTTTAATCAATTTTTTTACTTTTAATTTTTTACAAATGAAATTTTTTAAATTAATGTTCACAATAGTGTTCATCACAACATTATTTTCTACCCTAAAAGCACAATTCGATCCTAATTTCAAAGGGTATTACAGACTCAAAACTCAATTCAGAGGAGATGGTGAATGTTTGGAGGGGAATCAGATAAAGGGAACAGTGAAAAATGGCGTTGCTTTCATGGACAAATGTCAAAATGTTTCTGGTCAAATGTGGAAAATTGAAGATGCTGGAAATGGATATTTTAGATTTAAGACCAAATTCAGAGGAGCTGGAGAGTGTCTTGAAGGTAATGAATATAATGGAAATGCTAAAAATGGTGCAGCATTTATGGATAAATGCAAAAATGTTTCAGGTCAACTTTGGAAAATTGAAGATGCTGGGAATGGCTACTATCGCTTAAAAACTCAATTTAGAGGGGATGGAGAGTGCCTTGAAGGTAATGAAAAAAATGGAAGTGAAAAAAATGGAGGAGCATTTATGAATCAATGCGATAATGTCTCAGGCCAATTATGGAAGTTTGTAAAAATATAATTATTTTATTGATTTTAAGTATTTCATACAACATTGTTTTAATAAACATGAATTTTTAATAAGGTAAATATCCTTATTTTAATATTGAAATTCCTATTTCAGCTGAATTAAGAAAAAAGTTTTGGCTGAGATAGGATTTCAATAAAAAAAATATAAATCAAGTTATAGATAATTCTTGTTTAGTCAATATTATTATTAAAAAGTCAATCAAATCGCAAATACTTTGTTTTACATATATAAAATACTAAATTTGTTTATATTACTTAAAAGTAATTAGTATTGAATTATTAAGATTTTTCTAAAATATTAATTAAAATAGTTACTATTTCTTTAATGTACAAATGCTTTTTTACTGTTTTTATAGTTCTTTTTTCATTGGATTTTGGATCAGCACAAGATGTTAAAAGTTTCTACAAAGGGTTATATGAAATAGATAGTTTAATAGATTTTAGTAATTTTCATGAAGCAGAAATTAAAATAGATAGTCTTCAAAATATGATAAAGAATAAGTACTTTTCTGATTTTGATGAACCAAAGTTATATTTAGAATTACAAAAGAGTATCGTTATATTAGAAAAATTAGACTTTAAAACATCTTTATCAAAACTGTTAATTATTCATTCTAAGGCAATTAAATTTAATTATCACAAGATTTCATGTAGAGCAGACTTATATATTTCTTTGATACACGAATCTAATTCCAATTTCGCAGAAGCCTTTAAATATATAAAATTAGCTGCAAATGATTGCAAAAATTATAATATAAATAATCTTTATAGTACAGTAAATATTAGGAGGTCATCTTTAAGAAGAGTTATGGATAGTATAGTGACTATTCCAAATGAATACTTAAAAGATGGATTAAGTGCTGGGGTTGATTCAACAATTCATGAAATAGAAATAGCAATTGATTCTGCACAAAAGTATAATAGGAATAGAGATATTAATGATGGTAATTTATTACTTGGAATCATCTATTCCAATTACAAATATGATTATGAAAAGAGCAACAAATATTTTCTAATGACCATCCCACTATATCTGAAAATAAATGATCCTACAGCAGTAGCAATGACAAACATAAATATAGATCGAAACTACTTGAATCTTGGTGATTATAAAACTGCATTGATTTACAATAACGAAGCATTGAAATATTATAACCAAATTTACGATTTTAGTTCAAAAAGTAACATTTTGCAGAATAGAGCAGATATTTTCAAAAAATTAAATCAATATGAATCTGCATATTATTATCTGAAATTAGCAGTAAATGAATTAGACAAATCTTATGGAAAGCAAATTGAAGAAAATGCAAAAAAATTAGAAACTGAGTATCAAAATGCTAAATACGAAGAAAGATTAAATAACAAAAACCGACAGATACTTTATATATTTATAATATTTATATTATTGTTAATCACTTCAATATACATTTTTAGTAAGAATAATAAAATTAGCTCCCAAAATAAAATCATTAATAGTCAAATTGCAGAATTAAAAAAATATCTCGGTCAAAAGCAAATTCTATTATCAGAATTGCAACATAGAGTAAAGAATAATTTACAATATGTGATCAGTATTTTAGAAATTCAGAAAGAATCAATAGATCATAGCAATATAGACGACCTTATTAGAAGCAACCAAAACAGAATACATACTATTGCCTTATTACACAAGAAATTGAATGTATTAGATAG
>Ga0208695_1003161_pt1 | contig 11383 bp, 10 predicted proteins | sample AD_UKC111_MetaG_FD_184449 | JGI IMG/M metagenome (GOLD analysis project Ga0208695, IMG submission 184449) | Active sludge microbial communities of municipal wastewater-treating anaerobic digesters from Hong Kong - AD_UKC111_MetaG (SPAdes)... | ecosystem: Engineered > Bioreactor > Anaerobic >... | reverse complement strand
GGTAGCAATTCTATTTTTGAGATTTTCTGCCCCTGATGGCATCAAGAATTTTTTTAAAAACCCACACAAATGTGAGAATAATAACTATAGGTATAACCCAGGGAATATGAGGTGAAAATTTCATAATAAAGCATTGTTTTAACAAATATAAGAAATTTGCTAAGATATCTGGATTCTATCTTCTACTTTTTATTAAATGGGATTCTCTGTAAAATACATACCTAACATCATTATTATCCAGCAGATAACGATAAAAGCAAGTATTCCCCTTACTAAATTTTCGGATTCTATCAAATATTCCCCACCTTCTGCATATCTATGAATGCTAACATATAAAAGTTTTTTCTGCTATGCTGTACTTTGTTTCTGGTAGGGAGCACAGACAAGAGCGTTTGTTGTTATCTGTGTTCTGCAAAATGGGTACTGACAACAGGGATAAAAAAGTCAGGAGCTGACGGGTATTTTGAGGCGAAAACAGGTCCCTGTTAACAGAAGGTTTAAAGAGAGAGAAAGGTGTACAGTACTCCAATTCCTGGAACTCTTCTGTGCCGGGGATATTAAGATTACTATAATATAAGGAATTATATCTAATTGAAAAATACCAGCTAAACTGGTTGAATAAATTAAAACTTACTGATTATTCTCAGGAGCCTGGAATACTGAAAATAGGAATAATTGGCTGCGGTTTTATCGGCGGACAGATCTGCAGGGCAATTGACAGAGGAGAGATTGATGCAGAGTTATATGCCCTCTGTGACTCTTCTGAAAGCAAAGCCTTTGAACTTGCATCATCCCTGAAAACATGCAGGCCTGCATATATGAAAATTGAAGAACTCATACGCAGTGTGGATCTTGTTATTGAAAGCGCTTCCCAGAATGCCGTCAGGTTCATTGTACCTCAGGCCCTTCAGGCCGGACGTAATGTGATGGTATTGAGTGTGGGCGCTTTTGCTGATAAAGAATTGAGGGAAACCCTTTTCGGGCTTGCAAAGCAGCACAACTGCAAGCTTTATTTCCCTTCGGGCGCAGTTGTCGGAATAGACGGAATAAATTCAGCATGTGCAGCCGGGGTTTCCTCTGTCACCCTGACCACCAGAAAACCTCCTTCAGGCCTTATGGGAGCCCCTTATGTTGTGGAACAAGGCATAGAACTTGAAAAGCTCGAAAAAGAGACCGTGCTTTTTGAAGGGACTGCCTCAGAAGCCGTAAAAGCCTTTCCTGCAAATGTTAACGTGGCAGCCACCATAAGCCTCGCAGGAATAGGTTTTGAACGGACGATGGTAAAGGTTATAGCTGATCCTTCTCTTTCAAGAAATGTGCATGAAATTACCGTAGAAGGAGCATTTGGAAAGTTCTGCACAAGAGTGGAAAACCTTCCCTCTCCGGATAACCCTAAAACAAGTTATCTTGCAGCTCTTTCTGCGATTTCCACCCTGAAAAAGCTCCTTAACCCTGTTCAGATAGGAACCTGAATCTTTTAAAATTTCAAGCTTGAAGATCAAAATTTCTATTTGATTTTCATTTTTTTCCTGTTTTTTCTTTTTCTTTCTCAATCCGGTCCCCTGTGAACTTTTCAGGACAGAAGGCTGGCTGTGTTCACAAATATTATATAGGACGGAAGAGTTAAGCAGGTACATCCAAGGAGACAGCGTATGTGCGCGAAAAAAAGCTTTATGGATAAATCTTCCTTACTGCACTTTTTTACGTTTAATATGCCCCCCTATTAAAATACCAGTAAATCAAATATCACGCGAGCTATTTCCGGAGTTTTAGATTCTTTCCGTTAAAAATATCTCTGGTTAACTTTCAGCTTAATTTCCTCTAACATTTATGGTGGTCCCATGCAGCAAGCAGACCTTATAAAAAGGATCAAAGAATTGAAGTTAAAACGAAACGCAGTAATTCTTTCTCATTATTATTCCCGCCCTGAAGTCCAGGACATTGCGGACTTTGTCGGAGACTCCCTTGCCCTTAGCCAGGAAGCCGTAAGCCAGGATGCGGAAGTTATTGTTTTTTGTGGCGTCCATTTTATGGGAGAAAGCGCTGCAATTCTTTCTCCGAATAAAACGGTTTTGTTGCCTGAAATTGATGCTACCTGCCCTATGGCAGATATGGTAAACGTAGAAGGCCTTAAGAAATTAAAAGAAAAGCATCCCGATGCCCCTGTTGTCTCTTACGTGAATAGCTCGGCTGCAATAAAAGCAGAATCCTATATCTGCTGCACATCTGCCAACGCTGTGGAAGTGGTAAACTCGCTGGACGCTGAAGAGATCATCTTTGTGCCCGACAAGAACCTGGCTGCTTATGTCGCAGCCCGGACTGATAAAAAAATCATTCCATGGGAAGGGCACTGCCCCACCCACCACCAGATCCTCAGGGAAGATGTCCTGAAAATGAAAGAAAAGCATCCTCAGGCTAAATTCATAGCCCATCCAGAATGCCGCCCAGAAGTCCTTGAACTTGCAGACCATGTGGCGAGTACGCGGGGCATGATTTTATACGCAAAAAAATCTCCTGCACAGGAGTTTATAATAGGCACGGAGTGCGGGCTTATTCACGGGCTCCTCAAAGCGGCTCCGGAAAAGAAATATTACTGCATCTCTGAGTTTGCCTGCTGCCCCAGCATGAAAATGGTCAACCTTGAAAAGGTCCTTGCTTCTCTTGAAAAAATGGAACGCAAAGTAACCGTCCCCGAAGACGTAAGGGTCAGAGCAAAAGAAGCCCTGGACAGAATGCTTGCAGTAAAAGTAAAGTGAACGTTTGAATTTTTTCCCTTTTTCTCGTTTTCTTTGCCTCTCTGAAGGGGCAATCTGTTTTATTCTTTTTAAATGCCTGTGAAATTAAGAATTTAGAGTAAATGAGGCAAGAAGCCTCGCATACTTTCACGCTAAAAGTGGATTTTTAGATCTTTTTCTTTAATACACAATATCCTGCAATAACCATAAACAACGGTAGAGCAATTGCTAAAAATATTTTAGCCATTTTCATAGGTTCTTTGGCTATGCTGCCCTTTCCTGAGCCTGTCAGGGCCCTCAGAGTTTGCTGCAATTGAGTTTCTTCTTTATCTTTCTCTGCATTGTATTCCGTTATTGCAAAGAAGGAATATCCAGGGGTTTTTGATTCGAAATAAACATATTTTTCGTCTTCTCCGGTTTTTTCTGTATCAAGAGGCTTCCAGCCTTTGCCTTTCTCATACCGTTGAAGTGTTACCAGGGATTCACTGACATTATTCTCTTCAATCCATGCTTTTTCAACCCTGAACCCTACCACTCCGTTTTTAAGGGAAGTGGGAAGTCCTGCTGCATTTTCTCCTACCCAGATATTCACGTGTTTATATATTTCTCCGGGAGGAAGTATAGGGACAAGAGTGGATTTTCCTTTAAGAACTTCTACTATTGTTGTCGTCTTCCTGAATGTCCTTGTTGCATCGTATTCGATATGAGTTATGCATGTAACGTTTTCCGGGAATTTGTATTCAATATGATAGCCGCTTATTACGTTTCTGGTAGCAAGCTCTTTAACATCAATGTTTTCTGCCGGCTCTGTGGAGATGCCGCTTCCCATGCCGCTGGAACCTGAGTCCGAATCTGAACTGGAACCTGAATTAGAGCTTGAGCCTGAATTTGAGGTAGAACTGGAACTGGAGCTTGAACCTGAATTTGAGGTAGAACTGGAACTGGAGCTGGAACTCTCACTTTCTGCACTGTTTCCTGACCCTGAATCATCAGTTTTTGAGTTATCGGTTCCAGTATCAGTTCCTGTATCAGTTCCTGTATCAGTTCCTGTATCGGTTCCAGTATCGGTTCCAGTATCGGTCCCTGTATCAGTTCCAGTATCGGTTCCTGTATCAGTTCCTGTATCAGTTCCTGTATCGGTTCCAGTATCGGTTCCAGTATCGGTTCCAGTATCGGTTCCAGTATCGGTTCCAGTATCGGTTCCAGTATCGGTTCCAGTATCGGTTCCAGTATCGGTTCCAGTATCGGTTCCAGTATCGGTTCCAGTATCGGTTCCAGTATCGGTTCCAGTATCGGTTCCAGTATCGGTTCCTGTATCGGTTCCAGTATCAGTTCCTGTATCAGTTCCTGTATCAGTTCCTGTATCGGTTCCGCTGTCATCACTAATGTTATCTGCAGCAGACGCCATGTGGGGAGTCATTCCAGGAATTATTAGTATTACAAGCATTACATAAATTAAAGAACTTAAAAAATGGGGTTTCATTTTTGGTCTCCACCAGCACGTCCATAAATAGAAATCTCTGCTGTACGTAAGTCATTAACAACTTATTATATTATTCATAATAAAAAAGTTTAGAATCTTTTTCGAATAAGTTTCTTCGATAAATCGTAGATCTAAAAGAGTGACACTTTTTTCGGGTCTACAATAGCCTTTAATTTTCCTTGAAGAGAAACGGAAGGGAAGTCATGTTTTATACACTATTTCTTTTGACAGTCTGCTCAAACATTTAGCTTTCCCAATAAAGGCAGAGCTATTTCATGTGAACTCTCAAATCTAATTTTACTGGTATTCTCCTCCTGTTTTTTGGCAAAATTTTAATACTTTATAATGCTGTTTCTACTGATGTCTGTCGGAATACGAACATATCTGGAGCTTATGAGGTACGGAAACTGCCTTATGGCAGGCTTTGCGGCTGTGATCGGAACTTTGATAGCGTTTAATATCCTGATCTCTGGACCTTTAAGTTCAGGTTTTGAGGGTACTTTTCCTCTTCTTAATGCAGGTCTCGTGTTTCTGGTAGTATTTCTTGTTTCAGGTGCAGGAAACGCGATTAATGATTACTTTGACATAAAAATAGATTCTATCAACCGCCCTGAAAGGCCCATTCCATCCGGGAGGGTAAAGGCAAAAGAAGCCCTTTACTTTTCTTACTCTCTCTTTGCCGCCGGGACTTTGCTGGCTTTTACTATAAATCCGGTCTGCGGGCTAATTGCCCTTTTTAACTCTTTGATGTTGATCCTTTATGCAAAAACCCTTAAAGGTACACCCCTCTTGGGAAACCTGAGTATAGGCTACCTCACTGGTTCTGTTTTCCTGTTTGGAGCTTCAGTTTTCGGTCCAGGGGGGATTAAGGCTCTTTCCGTGCTTTTCCTGCTTGCGGCTCTTGCGATTACAGCCCGGGAAATTGTAAAGGACATTGAGGATATGGAAGGAGACAGTAAGGAAGGAGCAGACACCCTTCCACTCAGAATCGGGGCGAAAAAAGCAGGTTACCTTGCGGTGCTTATAGGGCTCCTTGCAGTAATCTTAAGCCCTCTACCTTATTTTATGTCTGTCCTTGGCCTGCGTTATATCTACCTTGTCTTACTGGCAGACCTCGGGTTTCTTGCAGCCATTAACCAGCTCCTTGTGCGGAACAACCCCACAAAATCCTCTAAAATGTTTAAAATAGCCATGCTCTTTGCCCTGATAGCTTTTATTGCCGGGGCATGAACTGAATAAATTTAAAAAAACTCTGTCTATGCCGGCCCTGGTTACTACCTTTATTCCATGAGACAGAATTTCCCGGCAGACAGACACAGCAGACAGATGCCATATAGATTCGCCAGCTAATTGTCAAAATCTTTCTGTGAAGTTACTCGTTCAGCATACAGGTCTTTTCCCTGCTGCAAGTTCCATAGAGAAGGAATGGATGTTTTCAAGTTCTTTTTCTATAACTTCTGCCGCTTCTTTTTCTACATCACCTGCGGCACCTTTTTTCATAATCAGCTGGGCAGTTGCAATCTGAGGCTGGTCAATCGGGGTCCCTATTTCACTCAGGAGCCAGACATATACCTCTGAGACATCGGGAACTTCCCTGTATATTTCAGATGCTATCCTGTGGGAGAGGAGATTATAGATTTTTCCTATGTGGCTTACAGGATTTTTCCCTGCTGCAGCTTCACTGCTGACAGGGCGGTTTAAAGGAATTATCCCGTTTACGCGGTTTCCGCGCCCCACCTCTCCGCAGTCTGCGTCTTCTGCAGAAGTTCCGGTAACCGTTGTGTAAATCCCTTCCATCCCCCTTCCCGGCATGTCCAGGGTATTAAGGGAAGCAGTGGGTCTTGCACATATACAGGCTTCAAATTCAGCTCTTTCTTTTTCTGCGAATCCGGCAGTAAACTCTTCTATCCTGTCGTGCAGTTCCATCTTCTTTTTAAAATAATCCTCTTCAGACCTGACATACCTGTCCACAAGAGGTGCAGCGACCGTGAGGTGCACATCTTCTTTATTCCTGAGTCCCATAACCTTTATGTCTTCTCCGGATTCCGGATATTCTTTCTTGAACCCTTTTGAGTTGAGATACCGCTCAGTCTCGAGGACCAGCCTTTCCACAGGGCTCAGAGGTGCATATCCGACTGCTGCAGATGTGTCATTTGCCCCGAGTACCTTTCCTCCCCTGCTGAAAATATCCGTGAGTTCTGCAGAACCTTTTTTAAGTTCCACCTGGTAAATGACGCTTTCAGCGTCTACAAAACGGAGTTTTTCTGAGAGCCACTCTTTTGCCGTATTAACAGCAATCCCGGAAACATCGATTTCCACTCCCTCATATTCGAAGGTTGCCCTATCTCCTATTATCAGCCGCATAGGGCCTGTAACCTTTCCCCCTCCAAATTTTCCTTCCACTTCCCCTGCAACAAGCATTCCCTTGTCTATGTTGTGGTGCAGAATGGTTCCGAAGGTCTCAAGGTATTTCTGGCAGAGGTTTACTGAAATCTGTTCCATAATCGCGTCGCAGATGTAGTCCGGGTGACCGAGCCCTTTTCTTTCAACAACCTCTACTTTCTGCCGGTAAACTTCCGAAGCTTTCAACTCTTCGATAACAATATTTCTCAAACTCTTTCCCCCCAGATTGCCCTTAAGGGCGTGACAGATGCGGTTTGAAATTATTAATGTAAGTGAAGGCGTTCATTTATATTTGTCAATACTTATGTTTGTCAATAAAGTCTCTCTGGCTCACCTGAAATGAGCAGGGCTTCAGATAGAAAAACCATAAGCGCCTGGTAGATCCTGTTAGAGCCTGTTAAATAAAGTCTACGTTTTCTGAATGATCCTTCCTCTTTTTATCTTCACTCTCCAGTTCTTTTATGCCTTCCGGGCTGTGCCTCAGGTACTCTTTAATCATCATAGGGAAGGTGTTTGCAGGCACGAAGCGGACTCCAAGCTGTTCTGCCCATTTTTCAATTCCGTAGTCACTTGCAACTACAGCCGCATCAAGTTCTTTGGCAAGGATCAGGACATCAATATCCGGTGCACTGTCAAGAATCCCATATCTTAGAGCTGCCCTGTATTTGTTCCTGAATTTGCCGATTATTCCCCCAATAACCTCTCTTTCGACCTCTTCTCTGTACTCTTTTTTGTTAGTCTGAGGATTTTCCATGAAGAGGCATTCAGTTGCTGCCTCCCATATCGCATCCTCTGCAACCCCCATCCCGCGGTTAATTCTCTCTCTCATATAAGATACATATTCGTGGAAGATCTGTGAGGTTACATCCACTCTATAGCGGTCAGGCGATTTTTTTACAAGCCAGGTATCTATCTTGGCCACTACCTCCCTGTCACATCCGTTACGGCTTGCGAATTCGTACATCTCCTTGTACACCGATGGATAGGGAACATAACAGCTGATCCCGAACTGCAGGCGGGCATCGGCTATGAGGTCAAGTATTGCTTTCATCCCCTCACAGAGGGATGTATAACCCATAACCTCCCTGGTCTGCAGATCTGTTAGTGCCGTGGTGTCCAGCACAAATCTCTGCTTAAGCATTTTTTCGAGTCCTTTTATGATCTTTTTACCCTTCTTATGTATTGATCAAGGGACAATAAAATTCTTTGTTTTATGCTATTATTCGCTTGATCCGATCAAAATGGATAACTGTATATAGTTTTAACACGAATAATTATATAGGGAAATTAAACCAGAGCTGAAAAGCGGTTTGAAACACATTTTTATAAATCGTTTTCTAGGATTGTTTTTGCCTGGATGCGTTAAGTATTTCAGGGGAAACATTTTAATAAAATTAATTATGTTTCTTACCGTTTTGCCTTTGCTCATTCTCGGGCAAAGCTTCTCTGATAAAACCCGGAAACCTAACATTATCCGGCGGGTGTAGGATTCGAATAAAAGGTGCGGAAGAACTGAGCCTGAGCAGAAATCCTGGAAAATGGATTGGCTCGGTATTATGAAAACAGGATAAAATGGGGAATTAAATGAGTGCGAACACGGAGAGTTTGAAATCTGTAGACTCAGCACAGGGTTTTGTGAGGATTCCTCTTAAGAAGGGAGGCGGCACGATGAAAGAATACTGTAATATCTGTGGTCGGGAACTGCTTGAAGATGTGCTAGTCGTGGATACCAGTCTCGATATGAAACCAATCAAATTTAAGGACGTTCACGGTGATAAGTCTGATCTGATATGCATTGAATGTGCAATTGATTCGGTTGAAAACCCACCTTTTGTGTGTACAAGGTGCGGACAACCAATTGAGTTTAATGAAAAATTCTATGTATTCAGGGAAGCGACCACAAAGCCCGGTGGTCCAAAAGTAGATTTTAAAGAGACATGTATGGGAGACAAATATATCTGCTGTACGTGTTTCGATGAAACCATGAACCCTGAATATGAAAAGGAAGAGCTTTGACGAGAGGTCTGGTATAACGCCTGAGGTAGAGTTCTGTTCTCTGCCCCCTCATTTTTTAATATCCTGATTCTTTATTTCATATTTTATGCTATTAGAGGCACTCTTTCTAAGGATGGTAATTTTTAATGCTATGAAGGCGTAAATATTGATGAGCATAATGTAAAAGCTCTTTATCCAGGATATTTCATCAAACTTAAGTACGGATAGACTCAGAATTCATTCCATTTCACTATTTTAGGGGGGAAGCTGGTTGAACGGAAGCAGTATTATTGAACTTGAGGATATGACCTGGGGGCAGCAGGTAGAAGAGTCTAAAAAGCCTGTTGTTGTGATGTTTTACAGCCCTGTATGCCCTTATTGCAAAGCTATGGAACCATACTTTGAAGATTACGCCAGAGAATATGGAAATTCGGCAGTTTTTGCCAGAATAAATATAGCAGCAAACCCGTGGACTGCAGAAAGATACGGGGTTCAGGGCACTCCTACGTTCAAGTTTTTCTGCCACGGAAGGCCTGTATGGGAGCAGGTAGGGCAGATCTATCCTTCCATACTGAAAAATGCAGTCCGGGATATGATCCAGTACGGTGAAGAATGCGTAAGAAAAAGCACTCCAGTAGGGCAGGATATTACAGGATACGTATGACATCCAGGTCAGGTACAGTGTGATCTGCACATTTCTTTTTTCTTTCTCTCTGGAAATCTCTTTTACAAATCCGTGATCATCAAAGCAGGTTTTCTTTCATCCCCTTTAAGAGAAAGTTTATCTATACTTAGGTGTTCACATCAATCGTATTATAGTTACCTTGCGCTATGATAGGAACTATTATCCGAAGTTTAAAGCAACCGTTATCCTGAAAATAAATAGATTCTCAGGATGTTGTGAAATCTTTAATCTTAAATACAGATTTGTTTGCAGGACAGATAAGCTTCAAGTTCGGTTGCCATCGTATCGAATTTGTTAACTGGTGATAAGCTAAGTACGCACGCTGACGTTCTGTATATCTATTTCAGCACATACTTTAACACAACTATATTTTAATAATCTTATAATCTCTGAGGAACAAAAATGGATTGTGGAGCTTCTGCTAAAAATCTTACTACTCCGGTCAAAGGGGCAAAAATAGTCCCGAATATGACAGTAGACGATCTTGTGAGAGAGTACGGCGGCTGTGCCTTTGGAGCAGGCAGGCTTGCTGAAGCCGTGGACATCTATTATGAGATGCTGGCTTCCGAAAATACAACGAAATTTTTCGGGCTTGCGGGAGCAATGACTCCTGCAGGCATGAGAACTATTGTTGCAGACCTTATCCGTGACGGACATATAGATGTGCTTGTTACAACAGGTGCCAATATGGTCCATGATACCGTTGAAGCCCTTGGACTTCACCACTTTAAAGGTTCGGACTGCGCAAATGATATTCAGCTCAGGCATGAATGTATTGACAGGATTTACGATGTCTATCTTCCTGACCAGCATTTTACTGACCTTGAAGAGTTTCTGCAGGGTGTTTATGCGGGGCTTCCTCAGGAAAAACTCTCTATCCGGCAGGTCCTTACCGAAATCGGAAAGAACCTGGACGATGATTCTTCAATCCTGAAAACCGCTGCCGAAATGGGTGTGCCTGTCTACTGCCCTGCTCTTCAGGACTCGGTAATCGGGCTTCAGGCCTGGCTCTATAAGGAAGGAAACCCTCTGCATGTGGATGCCTTTGCGGATATGCACGAGTTCATGGAAATCTGCTATGAGGCTGAAAGTGCAGGCGCCATGCTGCTTGGGGGTGGAGTTCCCAAGAACTATATCCTCCAGTCCATGCTTGTGACCCCCAAGTCCTTCGAATACGCAATTCAGCTAACAATGGACCATCCTGAAACCGGAGGGCTTAGCGGTGCAACTCTCGACGAAGCCAGGTCATGGGGAAAAGTCGGGGAAGATGCAAAATCCGTAACCGTGTACGCAGATGCAACAATAACTCTTCCGCTTATCGTTTCGGCTGTAAGGACACGCCTTTCAAAGAGGTGATCTGATGGAAAAGAAAACCCGTATGATCCTTGCCCTGGACGTAACCGACAGGAAAGAAGCGCTGAAGATTGCAGAAGAGGTCAGTGGATTCGTGGACGCAATAAAGGTGGGTTATCCTCTGATCCTTGCAACAGGGCTTGGAATTATCAGGGAACTTGCCGAATTCACTCCGGTGATAGCTGATTTTAAGGTTGCAGATATCCCTAACACAAACCGCCTTATCTGTGAGCAGGTCTTTGAAGCAGGGGCTGATGCGGTCATAGCACAGGGCTTTACAGGGAGGGACAGTCTTGATGCCTGCATTGAAGTTGCTTCCAAATACGGAAAAGATGTCTTTGTCGTAAGCGAAATGAGCCACCCGGGCGGAGCCGATTTCATGCAGCCGGTTGCAGAATCAATTGCAAAGATGGCGCTTGAAGCCGGAGCTTTCGGACTTGTCGCTCCAGCCACACGGCCAGAGAGGGTAAAGGAAATCCGGAAAATTATAGGAGACAAGCTTACTATCATCTCTCCCGGAGTGGGTGCCCAGGGAGGAAAAGCTTCTGATGTAATTGCTGCAGGGGCAGACTGGGTGATTGTGGGCAGGAGTATTTACAAAGCAGAGTCTCCTGAAGAAGCTGCCCGTGAGATTGCTGAAGAGATTCAGGCTGAGCTCCGCGGAAAATGCTGAAGGATATTTTTCTTAAAAGAGGCAGCTATTTTAAAATACACTTATAATCTCAATTA
>Ga0208695_1003158_pt1 | contig 11394 bp, 10 predicted proteins | sample AD_UKC111_MetaG_FD_184449 | JGI IMG/M metagenome (GOLD analysis project Ga0208695, IMG submission 184449) | Active sludge microbial communities of municipal wastewater-treating anaerobic digesters from Hong Kong - AD_UKC111_MetaG (SPAdes)... | ecosystem: Engineered > Bioreactor > Anaerobic >... | reverse complement strand
TCAGGAAAGAAAGAAGAAGCGGAAGTTACAGCAGAAGCTTCTATGTTGAAAATGTAATTGAAAATCAAATTTCTGCAAAGTTTGAAAATGGCGTATTATCAATGGTACTTCCCAAGAGGGAATCGGGAGTAAGCAGGAATAAGAGAATAGAGATTCAATAATGCCAAGGTTGTACCGCAGTTGAAAACTGCGGTACAACCATTTTTTGAAGGAAATCCTGCATATTGACAAATTAATAACTATTACAAATTAATCTTGATTTTATTTATCAAATAATTCATAATTGAACTAACATTCAAACACGAATGGAGGGATAATATGGATGTCAGGATTACCGATAAAGCTAAAGCGGAACTGTCAAAAATTGAATCCAAAAACTTTAGAATAGCATATGATAATGATTGCGGATGACTATCCATGGCTTACAGCCTGGTTCAGGATGAGCCAAAACCGGATGACATCATAGTCCGTGCAGAAGATAGAACCTTCTATGTGCAGAATGACATATCAGACAATGTAGATTTTTTTGAAATAGACTTCCATAACGGATGGTTTCGCAAGGTATTTGTTGTTTTTCCCAATGGAGAAAGCTATTAGACATTATGAAGAGCAAGGCGAATTAACGAAACTGCCCTGATGTTTTATACATCAGGGCTTTCTTTCACCTAAAGACTGATTGCTTTGCTGCTTTCCCACAATCCGTGGATATTGCAGTAAGACAATGCATAAATTATTCCGGATTTTTTAATTTTTATCCGGGCCAGCCCTGCCGGGTCGGTAAAGGTCTCCCCTTCTCCATGAGCCGAGAAGTTGAAATGAGCGATTTCTGCAGGAAATTTTGAGCCCTCCGGCTGGAAAAACACCTTTATCCATACTATATGGTGCTCAAAGGTATTGGGATGGGGTATTGCATCACCGATTGTAACCTTTACTTCAAAGGGGGTATCCGGCGTTACCTTTTCAGGGCAGTGAATTACAGGAACATGTTTTTCACCTTTCCAGTCACCTGATTGAATTGTCTGGCTTAATGGACTCATAATTATCACCCTCCCAAATTTATTAATTATAATTATATATCATATAGAGCGAATAAATCCAGATGAATTTTCCATAGAACCTTTGTATTAATATGTAGAAAAATGGTGTCTGAACTTGCGATTAAAATAATGAAGGATACCGCTGCCGAATATAGAAATTACTAGATTATAGGTTATGAGTCTGAGATGCGGGTTTCTTAATTAAGTGAGTCTTCAGATGGATTTGGGGTGAATTGGATGAGGGAATCCGGCAGGGCCATTGATAAATATCAGCCTCTTTGGGGGTCATGGAAGGTGGATGAGCTTATTGGGCAAGGGGTTGACTGTGAAATATACAGTGTGTTTAAGGAGGAATGGGGGAAACGGTATATTTCCACCGTCAAATTCATGAGCTTTTCTATAAGCAAAAATGATATTTCTGAGGCCCAGGCCATAGGCATCAGCAGGGCAGCAATGCCTGAATACTTTAAAAGCCTGTTGGTCAACGTACAGAATGAAATTGAGCTAATGTACAAGCTGAGAGGGAACAGCAATATTGTAACTTACGAAGACCATGGGATATATGAGAAGAAAGGAAATCCGGGGTGGGATGTTCTTATCAGGATGGAATCTCTTCAGGCATTGCCCGATTTTCTTATTGGAAGAAAACTTGGAAGGCTTGATGTTGTCAGGCTGGGGATTGATATCTGCAAAGCTCTTGAAGCCTGTGGAAGGGAGAATATAATACATCGGGATATTAAGGATTCCAACATATTTGTATCCCCCAGGGGAGAATTCAAGTTGGGCAGCTTCAATATGGCAAAGGAGCTTTTAAAGGGCGGGAGGACTGTTTTGACTGCACTCAATCCTTTATATATGGCGCCGGAACTTTATAAAGAGCAGGCATATGATTTCTCTGTTGATCTATACTCTTTGGGAATAGTAATGTACAAGCTGCTTAACAAGGGGCGGCTGCCATTTCTGCCGCTGCCTCCGGAAGCTATTACCGTTGATGATACCGAAAGGTCGGTAGCCCGCAGGATGTCAGGGGAAAAGCTGCCGCTGCCTGCAGATTCGGAAGAAAATCTTGGGGTTATTATACTCAAAGCCTGCAGCTATGACAAGAAGGACAGATATAAGTCGCCGGCAGAATTCCGGCAAAAGCTTGAGCGCATACTTAAGGCAGAGGTTAAAACAACGGTGAGTAATCAAGAAATTCAAATGCCGGAGGATAAAGAGAGCATTGAGATTTCAAAAAAAAGCGAAGTGGAAGCAGAAAGAGCAGCGGTAGCAGAGATTGCCGCATCGATCAATAATACATCAGGAGGGTCAAAGAGAAGGTTTTTTTCTGCTGCAGCCATGATCGTCGCTGCAATGGTACTGTCATTTTTCATCGGATACATAATGAATTATGAAGCCTTACCGGTCACAGAGGAGCAGGCTTACGAGGAAACTGCCGAGACAGCCGAGGTAATTCCTGCACCGGCAACAGCAACAGTATTGACTCCTGTACCTACTGAAGAGGCAGTTAAAACGGAAAGCCGGATCAAGACAACAAAAAAAAGAACTGAAGCTGAAAAGCTAAAGGAAAAAGCATTGGAATATTATGAAAAGCATGAATACGGAAAGGCAATTGAAGCTTTTTCGGGACTAATAAAAGTTGATGCCTCTTACAGAGGTTCCAGTCAATATTCTGATTCGTTTGTACAGCTTGCCAGGGAACACAATCTGGCCGGAGTGAAGCAGTATAACGAAGGCAGGCTTGAACAGGCAATAAAGGAATTTGAAAATGCGCTGAACATGCTTGAAACTATGAAAGCAAATACAAGCAATTATGATACGGAACTTTATTCCAGCCTCAAGGAGCTTTTTACGGGAAACAAGGACAGGATGCTTGAAAAGGCTGAAAAAATAGATGCATGCTTCAAGCTGGCCAATGAATGCAATTTAGCCGGGGTAAAATATTATAATGAGGGTTCCTTTAAAAAGGCAAAGCTTGAATTCGAAAATGCAATAAAGCATCTTTCAGAAATAAGGCTGTTGGTTTCCAAATACTCCGGCAACAGCTATGAGGGCTTAATGGAAATATATAAGGGAAATCTGAGCCGCACGGAAGAAAGACTATGAATCATCTCGAAAAATTTAATATTTAATCCAACAATAACATGTTGACACGGTTAATTTTCTTTTGTATAATGATAAAGTCGATTGAGTAACAGAATAGACGAAACGTGCGCCATTAGCTCAGCTGGTAGAGCAATTGACTCTTAATCAATGGGTCCCGGGTTCGAGTCCCTGATGGCGCACCATAAAAGAATGTAAACACTGCAATTATTTGCGGTGTTTTTTTATTTTTTTGAAAATTGTAAGAGCAATTGGTGAGTATTTAAAAAAACTATTGACTATTAACAGGAGCCGATGTATATTAATAAATAATTAAAATTTTAAGTATTAATTAATTAAGTATTTATTAAAAAAATTGAATCTCTATAAAATTTGTCAAGGCCGGGGTAAATGAAAGGAGTGTCTCAATTGGAATATGGGTTGAGGGAAAGTATCTTAAAACTGCACAAGAGCAGCTATGCAAAGGAAAACAATGTAATTGAGGAACTTTCGCATTTCACAGACTGTTCGTCAGGAATCAATCCCTACGGTTTTTCCAATGAAGTAAAAAAAGCCCTTGAAAATTGCCCTCTGGAAATAATCAATCTTTATCCCGAATCCGGTGTAAGACTGAAAGAAGCGATTGCTGAATATTGGAGGGATTATGCTGATTTAAAGAATGACAATATACTTTTCGGCAGCGGTTCAATAGATATTATTTATAAAATCAATAAGCTATTCATGGACAGCAGCTCCAAAGTGTTGGGATATTCTCCGCAGTTCAGCGATTATATAGATGATATTAAAAGCTATGACGGTATATATGATTACTACCTGATGTCTGCGGAAGACAATCATAAATTCAACCTCAAATTGTTTTTGGCAAGGATGAACAAGAAATACAAGCTGATTTATATTGACAATCCTAATAACCCGACAGGCCAGGTTATCCCCATAGCTTCTATTGAGGAAATAATAAGAAAAGCGCAAAGCTTGGGAATATGTGTTGTAATTGATGAAGCTTACGGCGATTTTATGGATAACTGCAATTCAGCAATTTCTCTTATCAACAGATACGATAATATTTTTATTCTCAGGACTTTTTCAAAAGGCTTTGGATTGGCAGGTATCAGAGGAGGCTATCTGATAACTTCGGACTTGCTGGCAAATCATTTCAGCAAAGTATCCAACCCCTATTCCATGAACGGAGTAGCTGAGCATTTAGCTGTTGCCGCATTAAAAGATACACAATTTATAAGTGACAGCATGAAAAAGGTAAGAGAAGCAAAAATCCGGTTAATTGACAGTTTACATAAGTTCCAGGTATCGGAGACAGATATGAATGTTCCCATAATGACCATAAAGCATCCCGATTCAGAAGTGAATCTCGAGGAACTGCTGAGAAGCAAAAATATATTATCCGTATCAGGAGAAGGTTTTATTGGCCTTGATGAAAGCTATGTCAGACTAAGGATACATCCGGATATTGAATCAGTAATTAATGCTTTTGAAGAAATTGAAAAATCCATATAAATAATATGCTTGTCTGCTGAAAAGGGGGAATCAATATGAGTTCTAAACACAATAAAAGCTTGGAGCTGGTAGAAAGAGACAGCAAGGTATACCCAAAGCTTGGAAGGATAGCCTACTATCCCATTTCCATAAAGAAAGGTTATGGGGCTACTATAGAGGATTTTGACGGAAATAAATACATCGACTTGCTTTCCAGTGCCTCTTCATTAAATACAGGCCATTGCCACCCCAGAATTATACAGGTCATGAAAAACCAACTGGATAATTATATCAGCTATACTCCGGTTTACTCGTATTCAGAACCTTTAATAAAATTGGGAGAAGAGTTGTGCAGAATAACCCCCGGGGACTTTGACAAGAAGGTGCTTTATGGCCTTACCGGTTCTGATGCAAACGACGGAATGATAAAGTTAGCCAGAGCTTATACGGGAAGAAAAAAAATCATATCCTTCATAGGCGCTTACCACGGATCAACTTTCGGTGCAATATCCCTTACCGCTCTCAGCTTAAATATGAGAAGGAAAATCGGTCCCCTTCTTCCTGAAATTGAGCATATAAGGTATCCAAACTGCTATCGCTGTGCTTTTAAATGTGATAAAGAAACCTGCAGCCTTGAATGCCTGGAGGATTTTAAAGCAGCCTTGTCCGGACATATACCGGCAGATGAGGTTGCCGCAATCGTAATGGAGCCTATAGCAGGAGATGCAGGCCTGATAGTTCCTCCCGAAAAGTACATGAAGGCCATACACAAATTGTGCAAAGAGAACGGGATATTGTTTGTCAGTGAGGAAGTACAGCAGGGAATGGGAAGGACAGGCAAGTGGTTTGCCATCGAGCACTTTGATATCGTGCCTGATATTATCGTAATCGGAAAATCTTTGGCTTCGGGGACTCCTTTAAGTGCTATAGTCGCAAGAAGTGAAATCATGGATGCACTCCAACCTCCGGCTCACCTTTTTACTATGAGCGGAAATGCTTTATCCTGTACGGCAGCTGTAGAAACCATAAATATAATTCGTGATGAAGACTTGCTGAATAAAGCTAATGAGCTGGGCAGGATTGCCAAGGGCAGATTTGAAGAAATGAAAGAAAAGTATGAAATAATCGGCGAAGTAAGAGGCCTTGGGCTTTCCATCGGCGTGGATCTGGTAACAGACAGAATTACTAAAAAAGGCAACAGGGATGCAGCTGCAAAGATTTGTTACAGGTGCTGGGAAAAGGGAGTTATTTTGATTTTCCTTGCAGATGGTGTACTGAGAGTCCAACCGCCTTTGGTTATCTCAGAAGAAGAGCTCAACAGAGCTTTAGATATAATAGAGGAATCCATGCAGGAATACATAAACGGCCAAATACCTGATGAAGTCTTAAAAGTGGCTAAAGGCTGGTAAAAATAAGCGGGTAAAGGAGGGATGGGAAGATATTATTTTGAGTAAAGAAATCAAGGGGTCGGAGGATTAGCCCTTGAAGAAAAAAAGGAGGAAAATAAGAATGAGTTTTATGCAATCTCAAACGTTCAAAAAATATTTTGTACCGGGGATTATTTTTCAGTCGGTAGTTATAGCCGGAGGATACGGTACAGGTAGAGAAATAGTGGAATTCTTCTTAAATTATGGTGTTGTGGGCGGATTTATTGCAATGATTGCAATATCCGGTGTTATGTGGTCTGTGGTGTGCGCAGTTACCTTTGAGTTTGCAAGAGTTTTTAAAGCTTATGATTACAGGACATTTTTTTCAAAACTATTAGGCAAGGCATGGTGGATTTACGAAGCATGTTATTTTGTTCTGTTATTAATAGTTCTGGCTGTTATAGCATCATCCGCCGGAACTATAATGAATGAGCTGTTCGGACTTAATTATTACGTTGGTGTTGTGGGAATGATGGCAGGTGTTGGTGCACTGGTATTCCTGGGCTCCGAGGCTATAGAAAGATTCCTGTCTTATTGGTCCTTTGTTCTTTATGCGGTATATATTATATTCCTTATAATTACATTTACAAAGTATGGTAACGCTATTGCATCTGCATTTTCCCAGGGGACTATGGAAAGCGGCTGGATAACAGGAGGCTTTAAATATGCATTTTACAATTTGGGAATCATACCTGCCGTATTATTTTCCGTTCGCCATATTGAAACCCGTAAAGAAGCAATTGGTGCAGGCATATTGGCCGGAGTAATCGGCATAGTACCCGGAATACTGCTCTTTGTTGCAATGGTTGGTTTTTATCCGGAAATTCTGAGCATAGCTGTTCCTGCAAATCATATATTGAATGCTTTAAATATGCCGTTCCTTCAAATAGCTTTCCAGATTACTCTTTTTGGAACTCTGATTGAAACCGGAACAGGATTCATATTTGCGGTAACTAATAGAATTGATTCAGTATATGTAGAGCAGAATAAGACTACTCCCGCATGGATCAATACTACCCTGACAATAGCACTGCTTATTGCAGGAGTTTTCATAGCACAATTCGGACTTATAGGATTGATTGCCAAGGGGTATGGGACTATAACCTGGGGATTCTTTGTATTCTATGTTATTCCTGCACTTACTATAGGAATTTGGAAAATTAAGAATCATGACAGTACAAAGCTTACCAGCAGCATGTAGCTGTCGAATGACAAAAAAACCCTTGATTCTCTAATATTAAAGAATCAAGGGTTTTATATGGCATTTATCCGGTATGTTAAAAAATAATTGCAATGAAGCAGGATATTCCCGATATTTAGTGAATTACTTATCAATGATATGTTTTTTCAGCACTGTCATGGTTTGTCGAATATTCAAAATTAGAGAAACATATGCTATAATTAATAATGTTTGAGAATGCGATCATGAAGAGGCAGAGCTATTAAGGAAGTACAAAGGGGGAAGGAAAAGAATGCACGGATCCAAGATTCGTGAGATCAGACAGAGCAAGAATCTGACTCTTAACGAAATAGCGGAGAGGACTCAATTGACGGCGAGTTATCTTTCGCAGATTGAGAGGGATATAATAGAACCTTCTATATCATCGTTAAGAAAGATATCGGTTGCATTGGAAGTTCCTATATACACCTTCCTGGCATCTGAGAATAAACAGCATGTTTTGATTAAAGCTAATGAAAGAAGGAAGCTTGCTTTGCCCAACAGTGAGATCCAATATGAATTTATCAGCCCTATGGCGGTTGAGGCTGGCAAAATCGGGAATGTCAGAATGGAAGTCATATATTTTAAACTGGATCCACAGGGATGGAGTCATGACGATTTTATGGTACATCCTGCTGATGAGTGTATTTTTGTTGTATCCGGAGCAATTGAAGTATACCTTGATGAGGAGAAGTTTATACTTGAAAAGGGAGACAGTATTTACATTACTGAGAATGTTCCCCATAGGATGTTTAATTCCGGCGAAAATGAAGCAATAGGAATTAGCATTATCAGTCCGCCTATATATTGATTTGACTGGGAGGCCGGAGTGAAAGCCAATCAGGTCAATTATTATGATAAATATGAGGCATGGATTCATGAGAATCATACCGGAAAAAATTTATAAAGAGTTGGAAAAGAATATCTACAATGGCATAAGCCTGCCAAAGAGCGCAATAGTGCTCTTTTGGACGTTTTTGTGTCTTTATTTTGCTTATATGAGGACAAGCCGTTTATATACTGTTTTTTTTGGCATTTTATTCTATGTTTCCCTTCTGGCCTTGTGCCTTATACTTTTCAAGGATATAAGAAGATACTTGAGTTTTCCGAAGGAAAATAAGATACTTCCCCGTTTTATCGGATACAAACCGGACATAATATTTACCTATCCGATTTTTTTGATGTCTATTATTGGCGCAATAAACAATTTGCTGATTGCATCAGGATTTTTCCCCGAAGCCGTTCAGAAGATGAGTGTAGCGGTAAGTGACCCCGTTGAGTTTTTTGCTAAGATTATGACCTTGCCTTTAGTAGCATTTACAGAAGAACTGATCAATCTGCTTCTGGTATCTTTAGCTTTTAATAAAATGAAATTTCCCGGCAATTTCAGGCTTATTATCAGCATACTTCTGGCGGCCTTGACTTTCGGAATTCTGCATTCTATCGGCTGGGGGCTAAAAACTGCACTTCTTATTGGAATATCTTACATACCTGTGTTTTTCGCCACCTTATATACAGGTAACATTTGGATAAGTTTTCTGGCACATTTTTATAATAATTTTATTTCCTTATTTAAATCTTATTATGGCAATTTTCATTTTATTATAGTGGCTGCAATTTGTCTCATACCATTTGTCTGGGCAATAAAGGCCATAGTCAGGAAGAGTGGCTGACATCAGGAAGTTCTATTACAAAGTTGTAAAAATCCTCGTAATTTCCTTCATAAGTGCTGACAAAAGCTTCTTTTGTCCTATGAATCATATTATCCTTTATCAGAAAGGTTTTGATCCCAAGCTTGAGAGCAATAAGATCCTCCTGAACATCGTTTCCGACCATTAAGCACTGCTCCGGCCTCTTGCCTATGATATCCAGCACCTCCTTGTAGAATTCAGGCTGGGGCTTGCAGAAATGATTGTCTTCATATGAAGTTATGTATTCAAAATCTTTCAGATCAAGCCCTGCCCATTCAATCCTATGGTGTATCGCTTTGCGGGGAAACAACGGATTGGTTGCCACCACCAGCTTGTAGTTTTTCTTCTTGAGGATTGAAATACTTTCAATTATTAATGATTGTCTTTCAGCAGCCTCTTTTGTTTTGTGGAACAGGGTATCATAGAAGTAATCGAATCGTTCCTTGTACTTATTGATATCACCGTCAATAAGCTTTGAAAAGCAATCCATGAAGACCTCTTCGTTTGTTTTGTATTCAGTATTGCCAACCATTTCTAAAGTAGCAGTCCATATATGTTTGGCAAGCAACTTCGGATCTATCATATCCTTGAACATATATCCCATTTCATAGAAGTAAATCTTAGTGAACTTCTCCATATCCAGAGGCAGCAGGGTTCCGTCCAAATCAAAAAGAATAGTATCTGTCATTGGTATTCTCCTTTTAATATAATCTGTAAAGCAATCTTTCAAGGTATAATATATATAATAATCAGGGAAATGTAAATGCAAATGATGTGAAAGAAGGGCAAACAATATGCGACATTTATAGTTTCCTATAAATGTCGCATTCTTTAAAATGAGGGGGAGGAATAAAGAGTAATAGCACTTATTACTATCTATATTCTTATTATATTCAATAAGGATACATAAAGATATAGTCTGAAGCCAGTTGTTACAAAATGTTTACAACTTTTAAGTACTTTATGTTTACAAGATATTAAAACTTGTCTCCGCCTAATTCACCCAGCAGGCTTCCGAGTCCTCCAAGCATTTTGCCGCTGCTTCTGTCCTCAGGTGAGGATTTTGTTGCATTTCTGAAAAGTGTTCTGGCAAGGGATGTGATGTTCATGCTTTGGATTAATACTTTTCCGTTTCCTGAAAGAGTGGCAAGGAAAAGGCCTTCACCGCCGAATAGGAGGTTCTTTGCAACCTGCCCTACACTTCCGCCTACCCATTCAATGTCATAGTCGATATTTTTATCAAAAGCTACCAAAGCACCGGTGTCTATCTGTATTTTTCCGCCGTAATCCGCGGGGTTGAGTTCTATGAAATTACCGCAGGAGCCAATAAAAAGGGTTCCTACATCACTGAATTTTTCCAATATGAAGCCTTCACCGCCGAAGAATCCGGCACCTATTTTTTTTGTAAGTGCGATATCAAAGTCCACAGTATTTTCTGCAGCCAGGAAGCCGTCCTTCTGAACATACAACACGCCGAAATCTTCAATATTTATTGCTTTGATCTCTCCAGGAATAGTCTGGGAGAAGGTTACCAACCCGCTCTCTCCATGGGTGACATTAAATACCTGAAAAGCTGCGGATTCACCGGCAAGCTTTCTCTTGCCAACCTGAACAGCGGTATCCATGAACTTGCCCATGAAGCCTCCCCCGCTTTTTTCTTCGAAGTGCCCTTTTTTGTCACTAACATTGAAGGAAGTCTCAAACTTGATATTGTCGGTTTTCCATAGGAATTTTCCTGCCTCACTGTACATTGTCTGGTTTGCACCCAGTTCGACAACTACTTGCTGCATGGCATTGCCGACTATTTTGTAATTAAGCATACATAACCCACCTTTCATTTTAATAATACGGTATTTTAGTGCTTTAATCACTGTAATACGATATAAGCAATATATATATATTGTATTATAAAACTTCCGGGATTTGAATACGAAATTGTTATATTTTAGTTAATATAGCAAAAATGAGGTATAATAAAAGCAATTATTATATATTTATCTAAAAGCCCGTGTGATTTTTTGCTCCGCAAAACGCACATGGCACAATCATAAATCCTTACGGATTTATGATATAATCATCTATATAGGTGCAAAGTAATATGTTCGGTGCGTAACATACGGATTGGAGGTTTTGGTTATGCAGGAAATGATAACTCTGACATTCCCCGATAATACTAAAAGTGAATATCCCAAGGGCATGAAGCTTCAGGAGATTGCAAAAGATTTCCAGCAGTATTTTAATTCAGATATAGTCGGAGCAATAGTAAATAATGAACTAAAGGAATTGTGGGTTGAGCTGCGGCGGGACTGCTGCCTGCAATTCATCGACAGGACCACTGTGTATGGAAGCAGGTTTTACTCCAGGAGCTTGGCTTTTCTTTTTATTATTGCGGCAAAGGAAGTCTTTGAAGGCTGCAGGGTTACAGT
>Ga0208695_1003155_pt1 | contig 11395 bp, 10 predicted proteins | sample AD_UKC111_MetaG_FD_184449 | JGI IMG/M metagenome (GOLD analysis project Ga0208695, IMG submission 184449) | Active sludge microbial communities of municipal wastewater-treating anaerobic digesters from Hong Kong - AD_UKC111_MetaG (SPAdes)... | ecosystem: Engineered > Bioreactor > Anaerobic >... | reverse complement strand
ATGATCAACCAGCCCGGCGGCACCGTGGGCACCAACCCGAATGCGCCGCGCGGCATGGTGCCGGGTGCGATGGCGGCGCCGGTCGCCGCTGCTGCCGCCGCGCCGGCCGCAGCACCGGCGATGGAGTTGATGAACCCGGCGCAGGTGGCGCAGGTGCTCGGCGTGGCCGAAAGCGACGTGCTCGCCGAGCTCGATTCCGGCGCCCTCAAAGGCCGCAAGATCGGCACCCAGTGGCGCATCACGCGCGAGGCGGTGGATACGTTCCTGAGGGGCTAGCGCTGCGCGTTTTTGGCGGAACACTGCTGGTCGTTGGTTGCGCCGGCGCGATTTACGGCGGATACCTGTTGATTGAGCACGACGTGTGGTGGCGTCTTGGAACGCTCCTTCTGCTTGTCGGAGCGTTCCTGGCCAAGTGGGGATGGAATTGCTTGCGTGACCGTCACACTATCCATTAACTTTTCGATGAAAGCGCCACTGAACGGGGACCAGCCGCCGATTTGGCTTGATGTCGACTTTGCGCGATTTGCCAGATTGCTCCCGATGCAGCGGTCGTTCTGGACAAATGCTGACTGGAAGTTTGCGCCCTCCGCGGCGTTTAAGCATCATCGGATCTCCCTGCCATGAATCCACCCACCGCCACCCACACCGCTGCCACCGCCCCTGAAAAGCAGGCCCGCAGCAAGTACACCTGCGTTGCGTGCGGCGGCGAGGCGGTGTGGAATCCTGCCAAGCAGAAGCTGGTGTGCGCCTTTTGCGGTACCGAGGCGCCGATGCCGAAGGAGTCCGAGGCGATCCCGGGCATCCAGTCCACCGACGTCGTCGAACACGATCTCGTCGCCGCGCTGCGCGACATGCAGGGCGAAGCGCGCGGCTGGGCGCGCGCCACGCGCATGATCAAGTGCCGGCAGTGCCAGGCGATCAGCGTCTTCGACGCCTCGAAACAGGCCAAGTCCTGCGAATTCTGCGGCGCCTCGGCGATTGTCGATTACGACGAATCGGGCGACGTGATCCGGCCGGAAGGTATCCTGCCGTTCCAGGTCAGCGAGCCGCAGGCGCGCGACCGCATCCGCGCCTGGTACGGCAAGCTCTGGTGGGCGCCGAACGCGCTCAAGCGCAAGGCGATGACCGACACCGTCAAGGGCGTCTATCTGCCGTACTGGACGTTCGATGCGCTGGTCGATGCCCGCTGGCAGGCCGAGGCCGGCTACTACTACTACGTCACCGAGACCTATTACGAGAACGGCGAGCAGAAGACGCGGCAGGCGCAGCGCGTGCGCTGGGAATACGCCTCCGGCAGCCTCAACCATTTCTTTGACGACACGCTGGTCTGCGGCTCGAGGGGCGTGCATCAGGGCCTGTTGCGCAACATCGAGCCGTTCCCGACCACCGAGAAAGGCACCGGCGCGCTCAAAGCCTACGACCCGGCCTATGTCAGCGGCTGGACGGTCGAGCGCTATCAGATCGACCTGATCGCCGCCGCGAAAGCCAGCCGCGAACGCATGCTGGACGACACCCGCACGCTCTGCTCGCAGCAGGTGCCGGGCGACACCCAGCGCAATCTGCAGATCAACGCCAACTTCTCGCGGCAGACCTTCAAGCACATCCTGGCGCCGGTGTGGCTGCTGACCTATGTCTATTCCAGCAAGGATTTTCAGGTCATCATCAACGCCGTCACCGGCAAGATCGACGGCGAATATCCGAAGAGCTGGATCAAGATCGCGCTGGCGGTGATCGCTGCGCTGATTGTGGTCTTCGTCGTGCTGGGCGGGCTGGGTGGCGGACGCCACCGTTGACGCGGTCGCGCTGGCGGACGTCCCGCCAGCGCTGTTCGGGCACCCGGCATTCGCGCCCTATCGCGATGCGATGGGTTCGTCGGCGCCGCAAGCAATCGGCCCCACGCTCGTCCCGCCGCCGCCCCGCGCGCTCGGCGCACTTGAATTCGAGCGCCGCCTGGTCGAGCGCAACGAGCTGATCGTCCGCCCGGGCAATTTGCACGACACCGTCAACGCACTGGTCTGGCGTGCTTTTCCGCAATCGAAGCGCGCCATCAGCGAAGCCCACGTCGCGCTGGGCGCCGCGGCGACTGCCAACGGCCGTCCGCGCCGGCGCGACATCCTGACGCTGTTCGACGAAGCCGGCGCGCTGATCGTCAGCCAGCGCGCCGATCTGCGCGCACTGCACGAAGCGCACGAGTGGCGGCGGCTGTTCGTCGAGCACCGAACGGCGTTCGTTCGCCACTGCCGCGTCATCCTGTTCGGCCACGGCACGCTGGAGCAACTCGCCAGCAATCCGCATCGCGGGCTGACGGTGAAGGCGCTGTGGGTCGATCGGTCGCCCGCCACGCCGCTCGCCACGCTGGACCGGCATCTCGCCAACGGAATTGTTGGCGGACACCTGCTCGCTGCCGCCGAGCATCGTCTGCCGTTGCCCATCCTCGGCGTGCCGGGCTGGTTTGCCGAGAACGAACACCCGGACTGCTACGACGATCGCGCCGTGTTCCGACCCCGGCGTTTGCGTGATTGAGTTTCCTCATACTGGCGACAACCCCCTCTGACATCAGACCCTTCGCTTCGCGCAGGGCGAACGGTACCGGCGGGCCGCGAATTGTGAAACCCTCACCTGATTAGTTGCTTGCGTTCATTCCGTGTCATTCCCACGAAGGCGGGAATCCAGACCGTAGAACTCAGCCGAACGCGAAATAGATGGCACGGCGCAGGTGTTTCGGTCTGGGTCCCCGCCTTCGCGGGGACGACAGTTGCCTGAGGCAGGTAACCAATCGGAAATCCTCAATAGCCATACCGCACCGCCCGATGGCGCGCGTATCATCACACCCTCTCGCTCATCGAGTGGACGCCATGTCGAACCTTGTTCGCCAGATTCCGTTTACTGCCGCCGACTACTTGGCCTGGGAGGCCGATCAGCCCGAGCGGCATGAATTTGTCGGTGGTGAAGTGTTCCAAATGGCGGGGGCGGAAGACCGGCATGTCACCGCCGCTGGCAATGCCTATATCGCCCTGCGCGAACACCTGCGCGGCACGCCCCGTCGCGTCTACATGGCCGACATGAAGCTGCACGTGCGTGCCCGCAACGAATATTTCTATCCGGACGTTCTGGTCACCTGTAGTGACGCGGATCGCGATAGCCGCCTCAGCAAATCCGAGCCCGTGCTGATTGTGGAAGTGCTCTCGAAGTCGACCGAGGCCTACGATCGCGGCGTGAAATTCGCAAGCTACCGCGCGCTCGAATCGTTGCGCGAATACCTGCTGGTTGACCTTGAGCGCCGTCGGGCTGACCTGTACCGGCGCGGTGGCGATGGCTTGTGGGTGCTGCACCCCACCGAGCTGGCCGACGACGCGGCGGGGCTCGCGCTCGACAGTGTGGCGTTCACGCTGACGGCGCGGGCGTTGTGGGCCGACATTGAGCGCGACGCGGCGCCCGGCGCGACCGTGACGGCGTCGGCCTGAAGTGTGGCCTGTGGGAGCGGGCTTGCCCGCGAATCGCCTGCCTTCGCGGGCAAGCCCGCTCCCACAAAGCAAGTCAAACATTGCGCTGCCGATTCGGCAGGGAAACGTTTTCGATGTGTTCCCAACGCGCAGCGCGCCTAGCGCTGACTGCCACGGGCAGCGTCCTGCCGCAAATTGGCAGTTCGAACGGTGGCGCGGCTCGCCAAATTGGCGACGTCGTGCTCAAAGCAGTGCCGGCGAGAAAATAAATGTCTATAACAATCAATGCCTTACAAGCGCTTTCGCGGTTGACGGCCGCGGTGGCACGGCCGCTGCATATTGCCGACCATGCAGCGCCAGTCGCTGAAACATCAAATCCCGATTCCGGGGAAGGACATTGAAATGAAACGTACCGTTCGTGCAGTACAAAAGGGTTTCACCCTGATCGAATTGATGATCGTTGTGGCGATCATTGGTATTTTGGCGGCGTTGGCGATTCCGGCGTACCAAAATTATCTGATCCGCGCTCAAGCGTCTGAAGGGCTGACTATGATCACTGGCCTCAAGACGGATATCGCAGCCTTCTATGCGGATCGCGGTGCGTGGCCTGCGAACAATGCTGCTCTGGGTATTGCGAACAACCCTTCTAGCAAATTGGTGGGTAGCGTGACTAGTGCGGGTGGTGTGATTACTGTTACGTACGGTGGACAATCCAATGCGGCGCTTAGCGGCACGCTTTTGACGGTTCGTCCTGCATTGAGCACCAACAACGACATTTCGTGGATCTGTGGCAATCGTGCGGTACCAGCTGGCTTGACTGTGGTTGGTACCAATGCGACGAACGTCAATGCTAACTACCTGCCGTCGGTTTGTAAGGCGTAGTGACTTCCGCGGCGATGGTGGGCATGTTGTGCCCGCCATCGTACGGCGGCAGCTTTGCTAGTGTGCTGCCGCCGCGCGAAACACCGCCTTCGGGCGGTGTTTGCTTTTGTGCGATTCGTTTTTCTCATCGATCTACTTTGCCATGACACGTTTGCGTGCCGCCGCCATTCACTTCGCCCTTTCAGTGCTCGTTGGGGCAACCTTGCTTGCGCTGTTCTGGTTCGTCTGGTATCCCGCGCCGTTGTTCCGCGCGGTCGGCGGGCTGGACATCTTTCTGATGCTGTTAGGTATCGACGTGGCGCTTGGCCCGCTGATGACGCTGATCGTGTTCAACCCGGCGAAGAAGTCGCTGCGCTTCGACCTGGCGGTGATTGCAACGGTGCAGGTCGCCGCGCTTTGTTACGGGGTGTACACGCTGCTCGCAGGTCGACCGGTGTACGTCGCCGCGCTTGGGCATCGCTTCGATGTGGTGCAGGCCAGCGACGTGGCGCCCGAGGAGTTGGCGAAGGCCGGCCAAGGGCTGCCCTGGTGGGGACCGGTATGGGTGGGCACGCGGTCTCCGGATGACGCGAAGGAAAAAGAGCGCGTGATTTTCTCTGCGCTCGCCGGCGCCGATATCGGGCACTTTCCGCAGCACCACCAAGCCCTCGCCAACATGCGCGAGGAAATCCTGCAACGCGCGGCACCGGTCGCAATGCTTGGCAAGTTCAATCCCGGCAAGGCAGAGCAGATTCGCGCGTGGCTCGCATCGCATGGTCGCACGGAGTCCGATACGGTGTTTCAAGGCCTCAAGGCCCGCAGTGAAGACATGACCGTGATGCTCGACAAGAAAACCGGCGACGTGATTGGTATCGCACCGTTCAAGCCTTGGCAGTAAGGCGGCTCGCATCAAGACGACCGTCTGCCGGTGTGAGCGCAGGTTTGATCGCGCGCTGGCGGCAACCAAACGCGGTCGGACGCCGTAGTCACCATGCTCGCCGTAGGGTGGGCAGCCGCGGCCCACTCTGTGCCGCAAAGGCCGTTCGCTGCCGAGTAGCGATAGCGGATGATCCGGTGAGTCGACGCGCGACCTGCAGGAGCGGGCTTGCCCGCGAAGCCTCCACCAACATCCGAACTTTGTGGTGGCGTACGCCCCCGTGAATCGTCTGCATTCGCGGGCAAGCCCGCTCCCACAAATCACCGTAGAGCAGCATGCATGCGGTGCCGCGGGCCGCGGTTGGGAAACGCCATTGGACGAAGGCGTTGCAGGCCCTTCGGCTGCGCCGCAGCGAGAACAGCGGCGGGGCCGCGTTTACCTACAACGCGACCAAATGCCCGGGGGTCGCGCCGATGACAGCGGTGTAACGAACGCGGGTGTCGAGCGTGACGAGGCACCCCGAGTGACGTACCGCGAGCGCGAGCAGGTAGAGGTCGGTGAGTGCACCGGCCGTGATGAGTGCGCCGTCGTGCAGCACGCCAACGCTTGCGAGCGAAATATCGTCGGGCCAAAACTGATGGTTTGCGCCAGCCGTGGCATGCGCGAGGCGCGGTCGCAACACCCCAACCGGCGCCGGGTTGGGGTAGCGAGGCTGTGAGACGATGCGCAGCAGCCCGTTCTGCGTGATCGGGCAACTCGCCCAGCCGTCGGGGTTCGCGGCATGCCACGCGGTGGCCTTTGCATGCTGGGTGTGCTGTGGATCAAAGAGCGCAATCAGGACGTTGATGTCATAAAGCGCTCGCACTAGACGCCCTCGTCGTCCATCAATTTCCGCACCATCTCGCTGGTGACGACACCACCACGATGTGGCAATGGTCGAATGCCGCAGATTGGCTCGGGTTCTTCTGCGGGGAATGCTGGCGACGGCGTGCGTTGATACGGCTGCGTCAGCGCTTTGCGCGCCAACTCGGAAATGACTTGCCCGGCCGTTTTGCCGGCCGCTTTGGCCAGCTCTTTGCTGGCGCTGAGGATGTCGTCGTCGATGTCGAGCGTGGTGCGCATCGAAGCTCCATTAATGCGGAGGTTTGATGCGCTGATTCTAACGCATCAGATGCGTGATGCGATCTCCGCCGCCAGGGCGCGCGCCAGCGCCAGCTTCCCCATCCGCGGTAGCCGCGTTGCGCCTTCCGCGCCGCGCTCGTCAATCAGCGTCACCTGATTGTCATCCGCTCCAAACGTGCTCTGCGCGTGATTGGCGATGAGTAGCGGGATGCCTTTGCGGGCGCGCTTTTCGGCGCCGTATTGCTCGACGTTTTCGCTTTCGGCGGCGAAGCCGACGCAGAACGGTGGCGTGCCGGTTCGCGCCGGATTGGCGCTGCGGCGCGCGTGTCTGGCGATGCGGGCGAGGATGTCGACCGTGGGCTCGAGATGGATGTTGAGCCCGGCGTCGCTCTTCTTGATCTTCTGTTCGGCGCTGGCGACCGGGCGGTAGTCGGCGACGGCGGCGACGGCGATGAAGATGTCGCTCTCGTCCACTTCGGTTTCGACCGCGGCGAGCATCTCGCCGGCGCTGACGACGTTGACGCGGCGCACGCTGCCGGGTTCGCCAGGCGCAACGCCTGCGAAGGGCGTCGATAGATGCGTCGGCCCGCTGACCAGCACGACCTCGGCGCCGGCCTCGGCGCAGGCCTGGGCGAGGGCATAGCCCATCTTGCCGCTGGAGTGGTTGGTGATTACTCGCACCGGATCAATCGCTTCCTGCGTGGGACCGGCGGCGATCAGCACGCGCTTGCCGAGCAGGGTTTTCGGTTGCGCCCAAGCGTCGAGCGCGGCCATGATTTCGGCGGGCTCCAGCATGCGGCCGTCGCCCACTTCACCGCAGGCCTGATCGCCGTTGCCGGGGCCGATGACGTGCACGCCGTCGGCGCGCAGGGTGGCGACGTTGCGCTGGGTGGCCGGGTTTTGCCACATTTGCAGATTCATCGCCGGCGCCACGATCAGCGGAATGGTGCGCGCCAGCACGGTGGTCGACAGCAGATCGTCGCTGCGGCCGTGCACCAGGCGGGCGAGAAAATCGGCCGACGCCGGCGCGATCAGCATCACGTCGTTATTGCGGGTGAGCTCGATGTGCGCCATGCCGTTGTCGGGCCGTGTGTCCCACAGATCGCTGTAGACCGGACGGCCGGACAGCGCCTGGAAGGTGGCCGGGCCGACGAATTCGCGCGCCGCCGCGGTCATCGCCACGGTCACGTCGCGGCCGGATTTGACCAGCAGCCGCGTCAATTCGGCCGCTTTGTAGGCGGCGATGCCGCCGGTGATGCCGAGCAGCACGCGCTGCGTCGGTTTGACTTGAGCTTCCATGCGCGCAGTGTAGCCGCCGTCGCGGACGCGCTATGAGGCGATCAACTTTTCGCTGAAAGCCTTATCCAATATGGGCTCATGGCATGATTGGTCTAAAAGTCGACTATTCAGTATTTCGCGTCGCTAGCCCAATGCTGACGCCATTTGCCTGAAAAGCTGTTACGAAAACGCTGATGATCAAGTAGGAACCGTTCGCCCTGAGCCGAAGGCGAAGGGTCTGAAATCGGCATCCAATGGTCGAACCCTTCACTGCGTTCAGGGCGAACGGGAGCTTGTAATCAGTGTGTGCTCAGCTCCGATGCTCACCGACGCGGACGACTTTCAGCGCGTTGGTGCCGCCGCTCTTGCCCATCGGTTCGCCGCAACTGAGCACAACGAGATCGCCGTCGGCCACGGCGGCGCGCGATTTCAGCGCGTCCTCCGCCGCTTGCAGGGCGCGGTCGCGATCGGCGTCGAACGGCACTACCACCGGGCGCACGCCGCGGTACAGCGCGGCGCGGCGGGCGGCGGCGGCCTCCGGCGTCAGCGCGTAGATCGGCACGCCGCTGTCGTGCCGGCTCATCCAGAGCGCGGTGGAGCCGGATTGCGACAGCGCGGCGATCGCCTTGGCGTTCAGGTGGAACGCGGCGAACAGCGATGCCATCGCGATGGCCTGGTCGACCCGCACGAACTGCTGGTTGATGAAGTCGCGGTCGAGCTCGTACACCTGCGAGCGCTCGGCGGCGAGCGCAATGGCGGCCATCGCCTTGACCGTTTCCACCGGATACTTGCCGGCGGCGGACTCGGCCGACAGCATCACGGCATCGGTGCCATCGAGCACGGCGTTGGCCACGTCGCTCACCTCGGCGCGCGTCGGCACCGGCGCGGTGATCATGCTCTCCATCATCTGCGTGGCGGTGATCACCAGCTTGTTCTTGTCGCGGGCGCGCACGATCATGCGCTTTTGCAGCGCCGGCACCGCCGCGTTGCCCACCTCGACGGCGAGATCGCCGCGCGCCACCATGATGCCGTCGCTGACGTCGATGATTTCGTCGAGCGTCTGCGGCACGATCGCCTCGGCGCGCTCGATCTTGGCGATCAGCCGGGCCTTGCCGCCCGCCGCCGCCAGCACCGTGCGCGCGGTCTGCATGTCGGCCGCGCTTTTCGGGAACGACACCGCGAGGTAGTCGACGTCGATGTCCACCGCCGTCTTGATGTCAGCGAGATCTTTCGCGGTCAGCGCCGGCGCGGTGAGGCCGCCGCCGAGCTTGTTGATGCCCTTGTTGTTGGACAGTTCGCCGCCGTGGATGACGATGGTGTGCACGGCGTCGCCGTCGACGCGGGTCACCGTCAACTGGATCAGCCCGTCGGCCAGCAGCAGCGTGTCGCCGGGCCGGACATCCTGCGGCAGTTGTTTGTAGTCGAGGCTGGCGCGTTCGCCGTTGGACAGCGGCGCCTTGTTGTCGAGCGCGGCGTCGAGGATGAACGGCTGCCCGGCCTCGAGGTGGGCACGGCCGCCGTCGAATTTGCCGACGCGAATCTTGGGGCCCTGCAGATCGCCCATGATGCCGACCTCGCGGCCGCAGCGGACGGCCGCCTCGCGCACGCGGTTGGCGCGGCCGGCGTGATCTTCCGGCGTGCCGTGCGAGAAGTTGAGGCGGAACACATCGGCTCCGGCCTCGATCATCGCGGCGATGATGTCGACGGTATCGCTCGCAGGCCCGAGCGTGGCAACGATTTTGGTGGCTTTCATGCGGGCGAGTGTAGTCCCGCCGGATGTCTGTAGTGTGCCGTAGTGTCGGGCCGGCGGCGCCCGCGTTCAGCTCTGGCAGTCGCCCGCGCGCACGGCGCGGATCGTTTCCTTGCGGTGCTGCTTTTCGCCGAACTTGGTGCCAATGGTGTCGACTTCGGCGGTGTATTCGGTCGGGCTGACGATGGTGATGATCGTCGTGTTCTCGCCAGCGATGAGTCCCAGGCGACAAGTCGCATGCACTTTGTAGCGATTGTCACCAATCTTGCTGTCCTCGGTCTTGCACAGCAGATTGGTGACCGCGAGCACGCGCGAGATTTCCTTGCGCGGGCTGGCGCAGTATTCGGTATTGCGGGTTTCGTACTCGACCGGGTTCAGGTCGAGCTTCTCGATCTTGCGCTCCACCTTCCACAGACCCGGCTGCAACTGGTCGAGCGGGATGGAATCGATGGCCGCAGCGGGCAGGCTCGCCAGCGCGAGGGCGGAAAAGAGGAAATGGGACTTCATAGCGTTGAATAACGAAGTGCGGCGCGGGTTGTTGACGTCAATGTCGACCGCTCCCTCTCCCTTGAGGGGAGAGGGCTGGGGAGAGGGTGACGGTGGCTCTCCGCAGTCGCGTTGGCTCTTCCCATCGCGGCCCCTCTCCCCAGCCTCTCCCCCCGACGGGGGGGAGAGGCTTGACCGCGGCTCTGTTACCGCAGAGAAAACGCGACTCTACAGATCCGTCACTGCGCCCTTGCTCGCGCTCGACGCCAGCAGCGCGAACTTGTACATCACACCCTTGGTGTAGCGCGGCGGCGGCGGCGTCCACTTCGCACGGCGGGCGGCGATGGTGGCGTCGTCCACGTTCAGCTGGATCAGCAACTGGTGCGCGTCCACGGTGATCGAATCGCCTTCTTCCACCACCGCCAGCAAACCGCCCACCTGCGCTTCCGGCGCGATGTGGCCGACCACCATGCCCCAGGTGCCGCCGGAGAAGCGGCCGTCGGTGATCAGGGCCACGGTCTCGCCCATGCCTTTGCCGATGATGGCGCTGGTCGGTGCCAGCATCTCGCGCATGCCGGGGCCGCCTTTCGGGCCTTCGTAGCGCAGCACCAGCACGTCGCCGTGATTGATCTTGTTGGCCATGATGGCGTCCATGCACTCGGGCTCGCTGTTGAACACGCGGGCCGGGCCGGTCAGCACCGGGTTCTTGAGGCCGGTGATCTTGGCCACGCAGCCCTCGGGCGCCAGATTGCCCTTGAGGATGGCGAGATGGCCCTGGGCATAAAGCGGATTGTCAGGCTGGCGGATCACGTCCTGATCCTTGCGCGGCAGATCGGGTACCTTGGCCAACTCTTCCGCCATCGTACGGCCGGTAATCGTCATGCAGTCACCATGCAGCAAGCCCTTGTTGAGCAACAGCTTCAGCACTTGCGGCACACCGCCGACTTCATGCAGATCGGTCATCACGTACTGGCCAGAAGGCTTCAGGTCGCACAGCACCGGCACCTTCTTGCGCATGCGCTCGAAGTCGTCGATGGTCCAGTCGATGCCGGCGGCGTGGGTGATGGCCAGGTAGTGCAGCACGGCGTTGGTAGAACCACCGGTCGCCATGATCAGCGCCACCGCGTTCTCGATCGATTTTTTGGTGATGATGTCTAGCGGCTTCAGGTCTTTCTTGATCGCCTCGACCAGCACCCGGCTCGAATCGGCCACACTGTCTGCCTTCTCCGGGTCCGGGTTCGCCATTGACGACGAGCCGAGCAGGCTCATGCCGAGCGCTTCGAACGAAGACGACATCGTGTTCGCCGTATACATGCCGCCGCAGGCGCCGTTGGTCGGGCAGGCGTGCTTTTCGATGCCGTCGAAATCTTCCTGGCTGATGGTGCCTGCCGCCATCTTGCCCACCGCCTCGAACGGCGACACGATGGTCAGCGGCTGACCCTTCCAATGCCCCGGCTTGATGGTGCCGCCGTAGCAGTAAATCGCCGGGATATTCATGCGGCACATCGCGATCATGCCGCCGGGCATGTTCTTGTCACAGGCGCCGAGCACCAGGACGCCGTCCATCATCTGGCTTTG
>Ga0208695_1003154_pt1 | contig 11395 bp, 6 predicted proteins | sample AD_UKC111_MetaG_FD_184449 | JGI IMG/M metagenome (GOLD analysis project Ga0208695, IMG submission 184449) | Active sludge microbial communities of municipal wastewater-treating anaerobic digesters from Hong Kong - AD_UKC111_MetaG (SPAdes)... | ecosystem: Engineered > Bioreactor > Anaerobic >... | reverse complement strand
TCATCGACCTTTATTCCGGGGAAACGGAATTCATAAAGGCAGGAGCTGATGCAACTTATATAAAAAGGGAGGACAGGGTGGAGACCTCTACTCCCTTTGCACCTCAAACAGGATCGTTCACGATTGGCTGAGAGATTCGTTTGAAAAGGTATTCAGCTCCGTACCCGGTTTGGGAGGAGTGTTTACCATCACGGCATCTGAAAACCTGACCAACTGTGCATCGCACGGAAGACATACCCAGTGCGGAAGGTGCAAGGAGCTCCCCTACGACAAGATTATTGCCGAAGTCAATCGGGCCATATTCGAAGGGGTCAAAAAGGGTAATCCCGCCGCCAATGTGCTTGTATATGATTGGGGATGGGACGACAATCAGGCAGAAAAGATTATCCGCCAATTGCCCAAGGATGCCTGGCTCATGTCAGTAAGCGAATGGTCTCTGCCAATTGAACGGGGAGGCATTGAATCAAGAGTGGGCGAATACTCCATATCCTCTGTCGGCCCGGGGCCCCGTGCGCTGCAATATTGGAAATGGGCCAGAGAGGCCGGATTGAAGATTGTCGCCAAGATTCAGGTCAATACAAGCTGGGAACTGGGTTCTGTGCCCCTGATACCGGCCATGGATCTGATTGCAGAACATGCCGGGAACCTGTCGGACGAATCGATCGACGGTATCATGTTCAGCTGGAGTGTTGGCGGATATCCTTCCAAGAACATGGCACTGTTTCAGGAGGTGTTCAATAATCCGCAGCAAGCCGATTTGGTCCGGTTTGCCGCCCGGTACTACGATAAAAAATCTGCTCCCCATATCCGAAATGCATGGCACTGTTTCTCATCCGGATTTGCAGAATACCCTTACCATATTGGTACATTGTATAACGGACCTCAACATATGGGGGCAGCCAACCTGTTTCATACCCGGCCAACCGGCTATAAAGCCACGATGGTTGGTCTTCCTTATGACGACCTGGCATCGTGGCGCGCCATCTACCCTACCGATACCTGGATCGGACAGATCAGGAAGGTGGCTGAAGGATTTGAGCAGGGTTATCATGAGTTGGGAGAAGCGTTGAGTCTCTGTGAGAGAAAAAACCGCACATCCATCCGGAGGGAGATGGAACTGGCCAAAGTGATCCATCTTCATTTCTCGTCCGTTGCAACTCAAGCGACATTTATCAGGGAGCGCGACAAATACCTCGAGGCGACAGAAGAGGCCCGCCGGCTGAACAGCCTCAAGATCATGGAAGAGTGTGTAAGGGATGAGATGCTCCATGTGAAGGAGCTGCTCCCCCTGGTTCTACGCAATCCTGCCATCGGGTACGAAGCGTCTAACCAATATTTTTATATTCCACAAGATCTGAAGGAGAAATACATAAACCTCAACTACACCCTGAAGTGGATAGAAAAGGAGCGAGAAGTTCACTCATATACCGACAGCGACACCGGACCGATCAGTCCGGCTCCGGGATCTCCACGATAAGGGGTGGGAATGGTCTGATAGTGGTTCGAAAGGGTACTGTATACCAGTACCTCGATCTCGTTTGCACCCTCTTTCACCATTTCGGTAACATCCAATTCGTATGGAGGACTGATCAGGACCCCGACCGACTGGCCGTTGACCGTCACTTCACAGGTGGCTATCACATCGCCCAGACTTAGCATCACCTGCCTGGCCCCTTCTATCTTCTCCAGTTCATACGACTGACGATAACGGATCCCGCCAGAGTAGTGGCGAAGCGCCCCCTCCTGCGACCAATCACCGCTCTTCATCAGTCCCGTAGATGTCTTCAGCTCTATCGGGCCACACAAAACAGCCGTGCCTTGATATCCGATCTCCGTACGCACCCGGAAGGCGACTGTTGCAGTTCGTTCTCTCTTCTCACTCAATACCACCCGGTAACGGTGATCACCCATATGGTGGATCCGGCTCTTTGCAACCGGTTCCCCATCAATCCAGAGGTCGGTCAATTCACCATGCAACGCCATGGTCATCTCCTCCAGTCCCGGCACCGCTTTAAAGCGATAGATCCACTTGCGGTAAGCACCGCCGTAAGGGTCGTACATCAAATGGCCTCCGGCACCCCAGCGCGACGACACCGCTTCAGCATAACGGGACGGCTTCTCCGGTATTGGCACCCCTTCAGGGTAGAGAAGCACCATTCCCCGCCGACGTGTATCGTTATACAATCCTGTACGGGGCTTGTACTCCACCTGTTCCGATCGGTCGTATTGAACCTCCAGAAGGTGCCACCCCTTCTTCAGGTGGACAACTCCGTTGACCTCCCGGCTATCGATCCGTATTTGGCTGGGTATAACCCCCTCGGAAACGATCCGGTAGGAGCCCTTCTCAGGAGCGTAGAGATGGGTTTTGAACCGTTGATTCTCCCCCTTGTCCAGGATAAGGAAGCGGTCGTCCACCTTTCCTTTCAAACCGTGATACCCCTGTGCGCCCGGATTATCCCATACTCCATACTGCCAGGAGAAGGAGAGCGGTATCCAGGGAGTTCCATCTGCACTTGTCATGAATTGGGGACCGTAACCGTAGATACCTTCCTCCCACTTGCTGTCATCATAGTCGGGTTTCATCCAGTCACCGGCGACGCCGTTGTCCGGTGTAAAGCGGAAGGTCCGGGCTTCGGCCCCAATCATACCGTCAAAAGCCGGGAAGCGGAAATCTCCCCACTTGTTCTGAAGAGTAGGCAGCAGTTCAGTCTGCCACTCCTTTTCCAGGGCAACCGTTTGTCTCAGCTGCAAGGTTTTACTCTCCTCATCCGCCATCAGCGGCTCACCGGGCGAGAAAACAATCAGGTAGGAGTTTCCCGTCTCCCGGTTCATCCGGATGCGGGTTCCACTCTCATCCTGCGACAATACGGGACAGACCTGTGCGGTACCGTTGTGGGCGTCCCACAACTCGACACGACCGGTAGCCCGGAAAAAAGATTCACTTCCCTTCTCCACATCCTTCACCATATAGATATCCTTGTCGCCTACCCTGCGGTGCAGCACCTTACCGGCACCATGCTCCGGCTGGAAGTCGGGAGTAATCAGACCGGCAATTTCCCGTTCCGGTGCATCTGGAATATACCACCCCACACCGCCGGCACCATTCACCTGTTTCTTTCCCGCTTTTCCTTCAGCAGCTTCGGCGGCAGTGAGACCAAACAGTTCGCGGAGTATCGTCTCCACCTCTGGATCATCCTCCCCTTTTGAAGTGGTGGCCTTGGGCAGCTTACCCGTAGCCAGCACGATCCCCCCTGCACGGTAAAATGCCAATGCCTGTAGAAGTGAGGAGTGATGCATCGCCTGCATATCGGCCATGATCAATATCTTGTAGCGTTCGTCTGCCATCTGCAGTTCGCGACCGATGATATTGGCCTCCCTCAGGGAGCGGAAATCGACAAAGTCGAAATCCAGTCCTCCATTGCTCAATTTCAACGCCAGATCGAACACACTGTCGGGTTTCATTGAGGGATAGGCCTGTATTGCCTCAGTGGGATAGATCAGTGCAATATCACACACATGCGAACCCTGGCTCAGCAGGAAGCTCATCCGTTCGGTATAGTCGAGCCAACGTTTCATGTGGGGCCAGTATGGCATCCGGAAATGGAAATCGGGTGGAGCCCACTCCCACCATCCTCCATGGGTGGAGTAGTAAAGTCCATGCATGCAGACCAGGTTTCCGCCGGCAATAAAATGGTGGTCGATCTGGTCTGTCAGCCACGCCCCCGAACTGCCCCAGCCCATGCTATGAAACGCCTCAAGCCAGGTACGGGGACGACGGTAAAGGTGGGCAATGGAGCTGGAGACTTTAGTTTCAAGGAAGCTCGACCCTCTGGCAGGCGCATCGTTTCCGGGTGCGGTGAACCACGACATTGCCCTAAAATAGTCGATATACGCCACCGGCTCTTTTCCCCTGCCCAGGTTATCGCAACCGTACATCAACCCCCTGTCGGCATGCCACTGGTAGATCGGTTTATAGTAACGCTCCTCGGAGAGGTCCATCAACACTTCACAATAATCCATCCGGATACGGGGGGTGACGGGACCTATCCACGCTTTCAATGCCGGCAGGTAGGGAACGATGTCGTACCCTTTTCTGCAAATAAACTCCTCGCTGAAATCGTCCGACCAGGTGAGCACACGGATGGGATATGCAAGTTCATCCTGGAAAAAATAGTTCATCCCCGCACGGCCTGCATCATCCATTTTCTGTTCAAAACGGTTGAAATATACATCCAGCAGCTTATTGCCATGTTCGGGATGTATCACGTAGCCCGGGGCGGTAGTGATGGTATAGACCTGGCTGACTCCTTTACCCGGGGCACTCCACCGGATGCGTCCTCCCTGGATGTTGTCGGAGAGCACCACCTTGCCTGGCCACGCCACGACAGTCAAGAGATTATCTGGAACAGGCATATCGTAGGTTTCGCCTCCCCTGAGAGTGTCCACCTTGATTACCAGTTCACCCTTGTAGTTCCGGAAGAGCGCCACTGTGTCCAGTTCATCCGGATAGTAGCCATTGCCGTGCCAACCCACCGTATAATCGTCGAGACCGGCACCCAGACCGCGTCGGCCTGCTTCACCCGAGAACCAGTTCCAGATCTCCCACCACTCCTCGGAGAAGACCGGCGGTACTCCCGGCTCGGTCATACCAAAAAGGCCGTACCCATTTTTGTTCTCCAGTGTATCGATACGCGGGGAGGTGTGGATATAGCTGACCGCAAAACCGTCGACTGCAGCCGAGGAGAGAATCTCCAACTGCTCCTGCAGTCGCTCTCTCCTGAGCGAATCGCCGTTCCACCAGTAGAAGGGGACATTGCCGTAGCCGGCAGGTGGCGAAGCAAAGTGTTTCAACAGGTCCCGGTCGTAAGTTTTATCCGGATAACCTTTCCATCTTTGCGATTGTCCGGAAACCGGAAAATAGAGTGTCATCAGCAGCAATACAACAAAAGATCTCATTTGCCTGCTTTTTTTGTTTCTATTCATCTCAAGTATTGTTAAGGATATGAGCCTCTCTGCTTAGAACTTGAATGTGAATCCCCCCATCACGTTAAATCCCTGCGCCGGATATCCGTACCAGATATCATACTTCTGGAGCAACAGATTATTGGCCTTCAACTGAATAGAGAACGATTCATTGATATTGTAATGGGCTCCGAGATTGAGATCGTTGATGTTGTCCATCTTCACGTTGTCGTCGTTGAAGTAAGACCATCTGTCGCCGGCAAAATAATAGTTGAGCAAGAGCTCCAGGTTGTTCATGACAGCATATGTGGCCTGAATGCCGGCTTCGAATCCCGGTTTGCCGTAAGCTTTTGCATCGGTGATGCCGGTCTCCTCAACAGTGTAGATACTCTTTTTTACCCGTACCGATAGATCGAGAGGCGACCAGATATTGGAACGGATCATTCCTCCAACATGGGTATGCGCCAGGTTTGTGTAAAGAGGCTTCAACGACTCTCTGAACAGAACCGGCATATCTGCTGCTCCGTTATAGATCCATCCATCCATGATCCACAAATGGTCGTCGTCGGTTTTCCTGAATCCGCCAAAAAGATCAAACCTGAATCCGCTGACCTCGCCTATCCTGGCTCCGGCCTCGAGATCGACAATCGAGAATGATGATCTCACCTGTGTCATCGGTGTCACGTAACGCACCTCGCTCATCACATCGAGAAAACTGTTATCGTCGATCCCCCCCTTTATGTTTGCGTAGAGGGAAGAGTGGTCGGCCACCTTCAGGTCCAGCTCAACATTCGGTGCAACCCTGAATTTTGTGCCTCCAGACATCTGGAACTGCAGGTCGGCTCCCAAACGGGCTTTCCAGCTCAATCCGCTGAATGCGACAAAAGGATTGGCACTCAAGATGGAGAGGTTGTCAAACTCTCCCGAATAGAAAACGCCGAGGAACTTACCGTCAACCCCTACCCGGGTGTCACCCTCCTGGTATGGCTTGTCGATTCCTATTCCCAAATCGATATAATTTCCCTTCAGTCCGTCACTCGTCGGTGTGAGACCATAGCCGGTGGCGAAGTTCCGGTAATCGAAAGATCCGCTGTAATTGACACGGTCCGATCTGTCCGACTCCATCCCCAATCCCAGGTTGAAAACGCCCAGCGTCTGGTTCTCATTGTCGTAATGACGGTCGTTCCCGAAAGTATTGCCGTAATAGTTGAACGCGGTGTGCGAATAGGCTGCCTTGAGATCAAGCTTGAATGTACTGAGAAGATGTCCGTATCGGAGCTGTCCCGCATTCTCCATAAAAAAGGCCTTGTTGTCGGCCGGCTCACTCTCCTGCACGTAGGAGATGTCACCTCCGGTTGAGCTGTGCAGAAAATTGACTGTCAGACTGTTCTTTTCGTTTTCCACCAGCCGGTATCCAAGGACTCCGTCGATATTGGCATAATTTCCGGCACCAAGCGAAACATATCCCCTTTTCGTATTGTAAGGGATAGCCGTCATTATATCGGCCGGATTGGGAACAGCAATTTCCAACGGCGGGGTAGTTCTGCCTGCCCATGATGAATAACCGGTATTGGCCTTCTTGATTGCAGGTTGCGGAACTGCCGGCAATGAATTGATCTTGTTGGCATCCTGCAGTGTGGGGTTGAACTCACGTTGCAGCTCCATCTGACGGCGCAACAACGAATCCTGTTGTTGTGCAAAAACCCCGGTCGAAACCAGTAACAGGGCTATACTGTATATTGTCTTTTTCATCATCCGTTTTCAATTGAAAGTTATAGATTGCTTAATCGCTCGTTGATCATTTGCTGAATATCAGCCTCGGCACCTTTATAATTGTTCTTCAGGCTTTCAAGGTATTGTTTGGCCTGGAATTCATCACCCTTTGCCCTGTAGGTATCCGACAGGACAATCAGTGCACGGGCCATCCAGTACTGATGGGGCGTGCCCTTCTGCATGAACGCCTTCACCTGCGATTCGGCCCTGTCGTACGACTTCCACCGGTAGTAGGTATCGGCGAGGATAAATTGCGCCTCGGCTCCATATACGTTTCGGGTATCCTGTGCGAGAAGCTGGAAATCCTCCATCGCTTTCTCCACCTCGTTAACCTGCTGTAGCGATTTTCCTCGCAGGTATCTTGCCTCTGCAGACACTTCGGGCGAAAGGTTGGCATTGGCCAGCAGGGTTGTTGCCGCTCGTGCCGCCTCGTGGTAGCTGCCTAACCGGTATTGTGTGCGGACAATACCCATCTGTCCCGTTTGCTGGCTATTCTGGTTCCGACCGGAGTTTGCCAGCCTGGAGTAATCGGCCAGCGCCTGATTAAGGTTCCCGTTGTTATATTCGTAAGCTGAGAGATAGATCAACGCATCGTCGAGGTATTTGACACTGTTGGCATCGGCCACTTTTCTGAAATAGGATGCAGCCTGTTGCTTGTTGCCATTCCCGTCGGCAATGAGTCCCAGGTAGTAGTTGGCATCTGTATGGTAAGCTCCGTTGGGATAACTTTGCAGGTAACGCAGCATGGCCGATTCGGCTTCTGACTTGGACCCGCGCATGTAGACACTTTCGGCAGCCAGGTAAGTGAGGGAATCCTGGCGCGACACCGCGATACGCATTCCTCCCGGCAACGAGTTGGCGTAGTTGACATATGACTCGATGTCATTGAGTTCACTGTAGACAGTTTCGAGCGACAACAGGGCGGTTTTGGCATCGTCCGTACCGGGAAATTTGGAGATCACATTCTTGTATGCAGTGATGCTGTTCTGGTAATTTCCGGTATTATAATAGAGTTGACCCAACTGGATGCCGGCCTGGCTCGACAAGGCACTGTTGGGATAGTTCGAGACCAGCTGTTGCAATACGTTTATCGCTTCACCTTCACGGTTCATCATCACCAGTGCGCGACTCTTTTCGTAGAGGGCATCATCGATATACTGGGAGTTGGGATAACGACGCATCAGATCGTCCAGCGCATCTACCTTGCCCTGGTAATTGCGTTGCAGTCCCATCACGAATGCCTTCTGGTAAGCTGCATAATCGGCCGCAGCGGGGTTGGCCGCAGCGGCTACACTGTAAAAACGCTCTGCTTCCGCAAAATTGCGGTTATAGTAGTAGCAGTCGCCTATCCGGTTATGGGCATCGGCAAATTCAATCCGGCTCTTGTTGTTCTCGGCAGCAACATATTGCTGAAATGCAGCGACTGCCGATGAGAACTGGTTTTGCTTGAATCGGGCGTAACCGAGGTTATACCAGCCCATGGCATAGTTTTCATCGGCCGGTGATGCCTTTTGGGTGAAAACCTGAAAATCGGAAGCAGCATTCGGATAATTGCCCATACGATAATGTGCCTCACCACGCCAGTAATAGGAGTTGTTCCGGGCTTTAAGATCATAATCACCCATGCCAATGGCATTGTTGAAATATTGTACCGCCCCGTTCATGTCGCCATTGATAAACTCCTGAGCTCCCAGCTGGAAAAGGACCATCTGTTTTGCCTCCAGGATACGGCGACCGGGTCGCGATATGCGGTTTATGGCCGCAAGGGCTGCCTGGTAATCCTTGGTGGTGAGAAAAGTCTCCGCCAGAATATCGTTTACCTGATCGGTATATGGTGAAGAGGGAAACTCCTTGAGGAAATTTTCGAAAAGCGTGATAGACTCGCTGAAGACCGAAAAGTTGGTTTCATGTGCCAGCAGAGCATAATTGAACATGGCGGTTTCACGGACCTTCGGATCGAAATTGTCGCGTGAAGCAGCTTCAAAAGCCATTTGCGCCTGCTGCTTCTCTCCCAGCTTCAAACGGGTTTGTCCTATTTGCAACAGAGCGTTTTGGGTAAGCGCATCCCGTTCGCCAACCGCCTTTTGAAACATTTGTACCGCTTCGTTATACTTTCTGGCCTCCACGTAGGAGAGTCCCATGAAATAGGCATCCCCCCGCAACGGTTGGGCAGTGGCGGCAAAATAGTTCTCGTAATAGGGGATGGCAGTAGTTGTCTTTCCCTGACGATAGAGACTGTTGCCCAGTATGCGGTACATCACTGCGCGGATAGCTGTTCAGAAACGATTCCGCGAGACGGACAGCTTCATCCAGTCTGTTATTGAAGAAGGTGGATTGCGCAGAGTAGAAAGCTACCTGCTCCCCGAACTCGGGATGGTTGCGCAGTGACTCGAAACGGCTCAGGGCTGCTTCATATTTACCGGTAGAATAATCGATATACCCTGCGTAGAAATTGCCGGCATCACGATATTTTCTGCTGTTCTTCGAGAGCAGGCCAAAGAGCCGGTAGGCCTCCTCCCTGTTGCCCAGCTGCAGATTGGCATAGGCGCTCCGGAAACTGAACTCCTCCTGTTCTGCCGGTATGAGGTAATCCAGATCGGCCTGATCGAACCAGAAACGGGCCAGTTTCCACTCTTTTTTATCAAAATGAGAAGAGCCAATCAAAAATTTCAATCTATGGTGGTAGATAGATTCAGGATACTCGTCCAGGAACTCCTTCATCCGGTCACCGCTATTCTCCACCCCCTTGTAGAAGGATGAAACGGCAATCATATATTTCGCCTCCTCCTTAAGCAGACGGTCGCTGCTTACCGGAACATACTGCAATAACAACTCCTGGGCACCGGTGTAGTTTCCCTCCAGAAACATCTCCTTTCCCTGGTTGAATAGCTTCAGGGGCTGGTGGTGGTAAACTGTCCGCTGTGCCATTGTCAGGTGTATTGCAAGGACAAATGATAACAGGAAGATCGTTTTTTTCATACGACTAAAATTATTTATTTTCAACGGTTCGCATAAAACCCGATATGCTCTCTACCGGAATGAACAGGCACTCCTTTCATTTCATGCGTCAATCAGATTCACTTCAATTTTTTTTCCAGACTCATTAAATTCTAAATATCTGCCAATATCTTTTCAATTCCCTTTCGGATTGAGACCAGTCCGAAATCGGCCGGATGAAGTCTCTCTTTTTTGATAAAGAAGAGGTCCGACACATCATCCATCGGCTTCATCTCACTTACATCCGACACCCTGCATCGAAAGAAAAGATCCATCGTGTGCACTTCGAATCCCGAATATAGGTAAATATTCGGAATGGAGAAAAGGTAGTGTGGCGCAGAGATCAACAATCCCGTCTCTTCCTGGATCTCGCGGACAACAGCCTCTTCCGCCGTCTCATACATGTCCACAAATCCGCCAGGGAGATCGAAGGTTCCCTTTGCCGGCTCTTTTGCTCTCCTGGCGATCAACAGTTCACCCTTTTCATTTTCAATCAGCGCCACAACTGCCGCAGACGAATTGAAGTAGTAGGTGAATCCGCACTCCGCACACCTCTTCGACTTCATGTTGTTCTCGAAAAAGTGCGGTGAACCGCACTTGGGGCAAAAATTAAACTGTTGCAGGGGGTGTTTCATCTTGTCGTTACCTCCACAATTCCTGTTTTAGGCAGTTCCCGGTTGCGTTTTTCAACCGCCTCCACCACATTATCGGCCAGATGGGCAAAAGCCATGCCTGTAATGGTATCGGGATTAAGCGCCACCGGTTGTCCGTCGTCGCCCCCCTCCCTGATGGACTGTACGATGGGAATCTGACCCAGCAGGGCATATCCGTTCTGTTCGGCCAACTGCTTACATCCATCCTTTCCAAAGATATAGTATCTATTTTCGGGCAATTCGGCAGGAGTAAACCATGCCATGTTTTCTACCAGCCCCAAGATGGGCACATTCACCTTCTCCCCCGTGAACATGCTGATCCCCTTACGGGCATCGGCCAAGGCCACCTCCTGCGGAGTACTTACTATAACGGCTCCGGTAATGGGAAGAGTCTGAACCAGTGTCAAATGGATATCACTCGTCCCCGGAGGGAAGTCGATCAGAAAATAGTCCAGTTCGCCCCAGTCGGCATCGGCAATAAGTTGTTTCAGCGCATTGCTCGCCATGGCACCGCGCCATACCACGGCATCCTCCTTCTTGACGAAAAATCCGATGGAAAGCATCTTGATTCCGTAATTCTCAACGGGAACTATCAAATCCCGACCGTCAACATTCTCAGTATAGACGGGAACATCTTCAACACCAAGCATCCGGGGGACAGATGGGCCGAAAATATCGGCATCGAGCAATCCCACCTTGTAACCCTTCTGGGCAAGTGCAATGGCCAGGTTCGTGCACACGGTGCTCTTCCCCACTCCTCCCTTTCCAGATGCCACGGCAACAATGTTCTTCACTTCAGGCAACAGTTCGGGCAGAGCTGGCCTCGGCGGCTGTTTCGACTTCACCGAGATGTTGCCCTTAATCTCGATATCGGGATCGGCATAAGTTAGAATTGCCTGTTCAGCCATCTTGACCAGCGACTTGATGAACGGGTCGTGCTGTTTTTCGGTGACAAGCGAAAAACTGACCTTCATTCCGTCAATACGGATATCATCTTCCACCATTCCGGC
>Ga0208695_1003150_pt1 | contig 11403 bp, 8 predicted proteins | sample AD_UKC111_MetaG_FD_184449 | JGI IMG/M metagenome (GOLD analysis project Ga0208695, IMG submission 184449) | Active sludge microbial communities of municipal wastewater-treating anaerobic digesters from Hong Kong - AD_UKC111_MetaG (SPAdes)... | ecosystem: Engineered > Bioreactor > Anaerobic >... | reverse complement strand
CGAAAAGACGACGTATCTGTTCCAGGCCGTTTCGCTGCAACAGATACTGCTGTCGAGCAACGTGAGCCCGGCCATCGTCAACTACCTCAGCGTCATCATCAACAGCCTCTTTGAGCTTCTGTGGTTTTCCGGGATGCAGATCATTATATTCCTCGCCGGGCTGCAGAACATCCCTTCGACCCTGAGGGAGGCAGCGACCATCGACGGCGCCAACGGATGGGATTTCTTCTGGCTCATCACGTTTCCGATGATCTCCCCGCTTATACTCACAAACATCGTTTATACCATCATCGCCACCTTTACCGATTACACCAACCCTGTGATCAACTATATCAACCAGTTCGCGGCGAAGCTCGACAACTCTTTCGCGGCTACGCTGTCCATGGTCTATTTTGTCATATCCTTCGTCATCATTTTCATCGTGTATATGATCATGAACCGAAGGGTGTTCTACAGGAATGCTTAACGCTTTGGGAAAGGAGGCGCGTTCAGGTATGAACAGCGCGGTCATGCAGAAACGGATACGCTCGGTGGCAGTCAGCGTCATGCGCAACATCCTGCTCATATCCATTGCGATCATCATCATTTACCCGTTGTTCTATATGCTGTCCATGGCACTCCGGCCGATCGATCAGGTGTGGGATCCGACCGTGGTGTGGGTGCCCCGGAGCATCACGTTTGACAATATCACGGCGACCATCGCCTATATGAAATATTGGTCCGTATTCTGGAACTCAGTCGCCGTCACGTTTATATCCTCGGCGCTCACCGTCGCTTCCTGCGCGCTGGCGGGATACGGCTTCGCAAGATTCAGCTTCAGATTCAAAGAGCTTCTTTTTCTCATGGTGATATTCACGATACTGGTGCCGCCCCAGACCATCATCTTCCCGTCATACCTGAACTTCTGGCAATTCGACTTTTTCGGTCTCGGCCAGCTCTTCCGGCCATTCCTCGGCCGGCCGCTGACGATAAGCCTTGTGAACACCCAGTTCACCATGTATCTGCCCGCCATGTTCGGAAACGGCATCCGCTCGGGGCTTTACATCTATATCTTCAGGCAGTTCTACCGGGGGCTTCCCAAGGAGATGGAGGACGCGGCGTATATCGACGGCTGCGGGACGTTCATGACCTTTGTGCGCATAGCCATACCCAACTCCATGCTCACCATCGTGACGGTATTCCTTTTCTCAGTGGTGTGGTACTGGAACGACTACTATTTCACCGTCATCTACATGAACGCGGCTAACACCGTTTCCACCGCTCTGGCGGCGCTGCCGGCGCTGTTCCGGGGTTTGACCGGCGTCGGCGGGGACGTTGTGAAATTCGACGTCATCCAGGCCTCGGTCATGATCCAATCGGGTTGTCTTTTAGCGATAACGCCTGTCATTTTGTTGTTTGCTGTTATGAAACGGTTTTTCGTCCAGGGCATAGAGGCGACGGGACTAGTGGAGTGACAGTCATTAACAGATAAATTATTACAAGGAGTGATCAGCATGAGCAAAACGTCCGGGCGTATTCTGGTATTTTTATTGTCTCTGGCATTGATGCTCGCATCCGCGGCCTGCAGCGAGAAGGTGCCGGACGCCTCCAGCTCACCCGGCGAGGGAGGCGACAGCCATGACTCGACGGAATCCACACTGTCTTATGGCGGGGTGATAGGGGGCAACAGCGGTTCGGTCAGTTCGCGATCTGACACGAGCTTGCCGGGTACCGGCTACCAAAAGCAGTCTACGGTAAACGTCTCGAGCTACGATCAGATGAAGGACCTGCCCAACTATAAGGTGACCAACAAAACGCTGAAGCTGTTTGTCGGCGTGGAAAAATCGCTCGACGACTATCTTTCGAGAAACCCTGACGTGCCGGGAGCCTTTGAGCTTTGCGCCAGCAAATACGGGATGAAGTTCGAGCTTATCCACTGCGACTACAACGAGTGGTACACAAAGCTGCAGGCCCTGAAGGCGTCCAAGCAGATGCCCGACGTGATGTGGCCCGATCCGCAGACCTTCCCAAAGGACATCGCGCTCGGCATCATACAGCCGCTCAATCAGTATTTCGATTTTGGCGATGCTGTCTGGTCCAACACCAAAAAGTATATGGACCTCTACAAGTGGAACGGCAAATATTACCACGCCATCATATCCTCCGGTCAGCAGATAGACCCTGTATTCTACAATCCCAAGATATTCAAGGCAAACGGGCTTCCCACGCCCACCGAGCTGATGGAGTCGAACGAGTGGACCTGGGCGAAGATGAAGGAGCTTGCCATCGCGCTCACCCAGGACACCGACGACGATGGCAAGATCGACCAGTGGGGCATCGGCGGGCTGCTCTGGCTTCCCCTCGCCTGCTCCACCGGCAAGCCTATCGTCACGGTAAACGGCACCGACGTCAAAATAAACCTTGACGACCCTGTGTTCGCCCAGTGCGCGGACTATATCTATTCGCTTGGCCCGAAGGGTCTCAACGTCGTCAAGTCGTTCGGCCATGAAAACGCCGACCTGTTCGTAAAGGGCCAGGTGGCGATGGACGTGGGCGCCCAATGGAGAGCCCAGACGACCTATAAGGACATGTGGTACAAGGGCGAGATCGCGGTAGCGTTCTTCCCCAAGGCGCCGGGCGTCGACAAATATTACGCCAACGGCTATCCGAACTGCCTCGTCATGCTCGACGGCGCCAAAAATGTCGAAGGGGCCAAGGCGTTTATCTACGCCAGCAAATACGTCACCTCAGACGCGTTCCAGAAGGCGAATAAAGGCAAAGCCAAAAATCCCTACGAATACCTGTATAGCTATATACCGGGGCTCACCGATGCTCAGGCCAAGCAAATCTACAGCGTTTGGGACAATAGCTACCCGTATAATATGAACACCTGGATCGGCTGGTTCGGCACCTGGGACAACGGCTTGCAGTACGCGCACGAGAAAAAGTGGTCCACCATCCTCGCCATCCAGAAGCCCCTGTATGAAAGCACTATAAACGACTATCTCAACAAGCTTGCGAAGATCAAATAATAGGGTCGCCTACAGGATGACTTTATTATAAAATTTTTGAAAGGAGCATGGTTATGAAAAGAAAAACAAGGAGGATTTTCGGCGCGGTTCTTTCGCTGATGCTTATCGTCTCTGCATTTTCCGTTTTTTCATTTGCTCCCAGCGCGGCGGCAGTGGATATCTCGATCCAGGACTTCGAGTCAGGCACCGCGGATGCTCTGACCACAAACTTGGGAAGACCCACGACGCGTATACTTGACACCGAAAACGCGGCCGCTGGCAATTCTCTCAAGGTGACCTATGAGGACGGGACTGACGCCTGGAACGTCATCTTCCTCACAATAACAACATCGGACTGGACAGGCGCGACTTACCTGAAATTCTGGCTTAAAAATCCCAACGGGGCTTCGGCGGCTTTCGACCTTTTCGTCGAAGACGACACAAGGCACGTCACCACCGCCGGCTCACCGGCTTACATTATCCCCGATTCCACCGGCACGGCGACACAGGTGTCTATCGGAATTAACGCGAGAATCAGCGTCCCCGCCAATTTTACGGGCTACGTCATGGTGCCGTTCACCTCGTTCAGCGATTCGGCAAGCCTTGACCTTTCGGCCATCACGGCTCTGGCCTTCTGCTGCGACGCAGTGGAAAATTACCAGAAATCTTTCTACTTTGACAGCTTCAGTGCCACCAACGCCGCGCCGGGAAGCGTCGTCGTCTCCATCAACACCTGTGAAACGGCGGCTTCTGGCCATCTCGACGGCAGACCGGGCACTGTCGAGCAGGACACGGCCAATAAGATTGAGGGCACCGGTTCCGTGAAAGTCACCTTCGGCGAATGGGTCCAGGGCGGGCCCGAACCGGGCAACGGAATGGCCTGGAACGATTTCTGGATCCACAAGGATGTGGGCATCAGCCTCACGGGCACATCAAACGTCAGGTTCTGGATATTCAACCCGAACGACGCCGCGATGAGCTTCGGCCTAACCATTTACGACAGCTCATGGCATATCTGGCGGACAACGGCCGGAGCTGCCGCATATATCATTAACAGCGAAACGGACGCCATTACGGAGATCGCGCTGACGAACGGCACGTTCAACGTCGACGCCGGCACCGGTTTCTATGTCGTGATACCGTACGCCTCGCTCTCGTGCGATAACTGTGACGAGATAGAGCTTGGCGCCGTTCAGAGGATCGTCGTCAACTGCGGCGACACGGCGATGAAGGCCGGCAAGTCCTTCAACGTCGACGATGTCACCGCCGATTCGGTCGATTACGCCAGCCAGATAGAGCTGCCTCCCCTTCCCGCAAATCAGCTCACAGGTTTTGAGAACGACACAAATGCCGCGAGATTCGTATCAAAATGGGACGACGGCGCGCTGCTCGGGCTTGATATCGTTGCCGATGATCATAAGTCTGAGGGCAGTCAAAGCCTGAAGTTTACTATCGAAGGCCTCAACCCCAATGGCGTCAGCCCGGCGGGATGCATGTTCGTCGATTTTAAGCAGAAGGATTGGTCGGGCACCGGCGGTCTCGCGTTCTGGGTGGAGAACGTCAATGAGGTCGGCCTCGATTTCGACTTCTTCTTTGAAAATACGGATGGCATACGCAGGTTAAGCAAGGAAGCCAACGGCACCTGTTATTTCCTGCCGGATGGCGCGGATAAAGCCACTCAGGGCACCTTCAACTACAGGATACTTATCCCCGCGGGCTATCGCGGCTATGTATACATCCCGTTCGAATCCTTCCAGTATGCGCTCTGGTCGGTTCCTGACGACTGGGACGGCGAGTTTGACATGACCAGCATCAAAACTTTAGGTTTCGGGATAGACGCCACAAACTTTGTGGGCAAGATCATGTATTTCGATGACATCAAGCTGTTCACCGCGCTTCCCGAGGTCGAGGAGCAGCCGACCGAGGACTCGTCATCCGACACCTCGTCTGAAGAACCGCCCGCGGAGACGGCGGATTCTATTTCTACGGTTATAGCGTTTATGGCATTCACAGCTTTGGCTGGTTTGGCAGTCATACCGCTTAAAAAGCGAAACAGGGCCTGATCTTAAAAAAATGACCGGCAGGCGGAATGCAGGGATTCATATACTTGAATCCCTGCATCTGCCCAGATTATGATGATATTTTGGAGTGAATTCCATATGTATTCTGGCCTGGGATCAAATTTATCAAATTTATATCTATTGACAGATGCTCAAACACGTTCTATCAGCGCGGAAAATATTGATGGTAAAAAAGGCATGGGCGGTATGGCGGCAGAGGGCCCTGGCAAGGAAGCCGCGAGAGACCTCGGGATAGGATGGAAAATATCTCCGTGTATAACGATAAAAGCCGGAGAGCTGCGAGAAATAGCAAATATAGAAGGGCCGGGCGCCATACAGCACATTTGGATGACGTGTACAGGGACATGGAGGCACACCATATTAAGAATCTATTGGAACGACAGCGAAAGCCCGTCGGTTGAATGCCCTATCGGTGATTTTTTTGCATGCGCCTATCAGGGCCATTTTTCTCAGATCTCCTCAATACCTGTCTGCGTCAATCCCGGCTGCGCTTTCAACTGTTATTGGGAGATGCCCTTTAAGAAAAAATGCAGAATAACAGTTGAGAATATGGCGCAGGATAACATGACGCTTTTTTATCAGATCGACTATACCCTGACTGATATTCCTGACGATATAGCGTATTTTCACGCGCAGTTCAGAAGAACGAATCCGTTGCCGTATAAGGAGCCTTATGTCATCCTCGACGGCGTCAAAGGCAAGGGTCAGTTTGTGGGAGTCTACATGGCGTGGAGCTCTAACAGCACAGGTTGGTGGGGCGAAGGTGAGATAAAGGTATTTCTCGATGGCGACACCGCTTTTCCCACCATCTGCGGCACAGGCACGGAGGATTACTTCTGCGGCTCCTATTGCTTTACGGTAGGCGACAAATATGTGGAATACACCACACCCTACGCAGGCATGCCTCTGGTGATCCGAGGTGACGGTCTATGGGGTTCACAGCAGAGATTTTCTCTTTACCGGTGGCATATAACAGACCCGATACGGTTTCATAGTGATATAGCAGTCACCATACAGGCGTTGGGATGGCGCAGCGGTGGGCGTTATTTGCCGTTACGGGATGACATCTCATCTGTAGCCTTTTGGTACCAGACATTGCCCGCTGTTAAATTTCCAGCCTTGCCGTCTAAAGACGACCTAGAAATAATTTAGGAGTTTGTTATGCCTACAGTAATTAAATTCCATGATTACTTGGACAAATACGGCAATGCCTCGTTCGCCATGCGAATGCTGCTTTTAGAATTGGAAGGACAAGAGGACATCGTCATTCAGTTAGATAAAGAGACCTACCATTTTTACCCGGATGAGGCGTTGGAGGCTTCGTACAACATCTCAAACCACGGCGTATTCGGTTATAAACGCATCGCGGCGCGCATTTTCGAATTCAATAGGCTCGTTGTGGACGGGCAGAACGCGAGCCTTGTCTTCCACGGCATCATCAACCCCTTTGTCATAGACCGTTCGTCGGATATCTCGCTCGAAAACCTCAGCATCATGTGGGAAAATCCGATGCTGGTCCAGGCTAAGGTGACCGCAGCAGGCGACGGCTATATCGATATCGAGCCCGAGGGAGACGGTTATTACGAGATATGCAACAGGCGCGTTTATCTGAAGGGGCCGGGCTTTCGCGAGCCGCTGTACGACTGGTGCGTGATCGAGATGGACACTGCCACCGGAGCGCCCGCGTATCAAAGCGGCGACGACAGCCTCCGGGTCTCCATAAACGCGCTGGATGCGTTTATGGTCTCGGATAATACGGTGCGCCTTCGCGGCGATATTGGGCGCTATCCGCGCATCGGCAACCATCTGCTGCTCCGGGGCGGAAAACGGTATTCGCCCGCAATATTTATCAAGGATTCGTCCAATGTCCGCCTCCGCAACGTCAACGTGTTCAACGCGATCGGCATGGCCGTGATCGCACAGAAAGCGGCCGACATATCGCTTGACAGGACGAACGTGATACCGAAGCCGGGCAGCGGAAGACTATTTTCGGCAGACGGAGACGCCGCGCATTTTGTGAACTGCCGCGGCCGCGTCAGCATAAGCGACTGCATGTTCACCCATCAGATGGACGACGCGCTCAACATCCACGGTATCTATATGCAGATCGTCAGGAAAATCGACGGCCACCGGCTCATTGCCCGTCTGGTGCACCACGAGCAGTTCGGCGTGGATGTGCTGGGCGCGGGAGACAGGGTGCGCTTCATACGCAGCAGCTGTCTCGAGGCGTATGCGGGCAATATTGTGAAGCATGTGGAGCAGATCAATATCGAAAGGAGCATCGTCGCCTTCGAGGACCCGCTTCCCGGGGAGATGGCGCCTTGTGACAGCATTGAGAACGTCACATGGACGGCCGACCTTTCCCTAACCAACTGTACGATAAGGGACAACCGGGCGAGGGGACTGCTTATCTCCACCGGGGGAAAGGTGGAGATCGCGGGGAATTATATCAGCACCCCCGGAGCGGGGATATTGATCTCAGGCGACGCCAATCACTGGTTCGAATCGGGCGCGGTCAATGACGTCACCATAAAAAACAACATCTTCGAAAACTGCACCTATGTGCCGCAGTGGGGCGATTACAACATCCTCATCCACCCCGAGGTGCCACATCCCGAAAGGGCCAGAAGCTGTTACCATAAGAACATCAGCATAACGGACAATATATTCAGGACCTTTACCGGAGGTATTGTCAAGGCGCGCTGTACGGACGGTATAAGGATCGGCCGCAACCACGTCATCCGCACCTCCGCCTACCCCGATCACAACGAGGGCGCAAAGCCGTTCGATTTAACCGACTGCAAAAATATAGAGATCGATGATCAGATATAAAGAAGGGGTAACGTATGTCTTTTACAGTTGATATGCCGGATTCTGAAGGCAAAGGCGCCGTCAACGCCGCGGATTTCGGCCTTGACGAAAAGCTTCCCGACAACACCGCGGCACTCATGAACGCCATAGTTCATTGCCGTGCCGAACATATCGGCAGGCTCGACGTGGATAAAGGCGTATATCATTTCCAAAACGAGGCGTTTATTTCGTTTTCAGGCATGAGGGATTTTACCTTCGACGGTCATAACGCGGAGTTTATTTTTGACGGGCCTTATTTTTTTGAGATCGACGGATGCGAAAGGGTCGCGATCAGGAACACCATTACAGATTATAACTGGGACAAAAACCGCCTCGGGAATCTCGTCAGGGTGCTTTCCGTCGACCGTGAAGGCCTTGTGCTGACGCTCGAATTCATGGAGATAGCCGATGTCGACCCGGATATTGATATCATGACAATGAACCGATTCGACCCGCAGACGCTTACGCCGGGGCTTTCAGGCGGCAAAGAGTACTGGATCATGCCCGATACCCTTGTGCGCCGGGAAAAAGGGGCAGCGGCCAATATTCTGCGTCTTTGGTTCCGGAAGGGCGCTTTTGAGGGTATACAGCCGGGCGAGATATACCTTGCCCGCCACGTGAGAAAAAGACAGGGCGCCGCTTTCAGGATAAACGATTCCGCGCACGTCACGCTAAAGGCGAACACCGTTTACAGTGCGTACAGCGCAGCCCACATCGTCACCGGCAAATCCGAATACATCCGGCTCGACGGTGTGAAAATAGGTATCCGCCCTGGGGCAAACCGCAGGCTGTCCACCGAGGCCGACGGCTTCCATATCGCGCAGTCAAGAGGCCATGTCATCATCGAGAACTGCGATTTTTCCTTTATGGGCGACGACGCCGTCAATATACACGACGGGCACTTTTTCGTGAGCGAGGTGCTGTCCCCGCGCTCGCTCAAGCTGCGTAATGCCAGCTACGGCGAAGCGGGGGATGTTCTGGAGATAAAAAATCCCGATTTTTCGCCGAGCGGTCATACGCTCACCCTTCAAAGCCTGACGCGCGCCGAAGGGGCCCGCGAAACGGTCCTTTTCTTCGAGGAAGATATCCCGGCGTTCGTCAAAGAGGGCAATATCCTTATCAACAAAAGCTACAACAGCGGAAATTATATCATCAGAAACAATTATTTCCACGAAAACCGCGCAAGGGGGCTGCTGCTGCAGTGCGACAACGGCCTGGTGGAGAACAACCGTTTTTACAGGACTCAAGGGGCCGCTGTTTATATCATGCTCGAGGCCCTCAAAAATTTATGGTATGAGGGCAGCGGCGTGCGCAATCTCATGATTAGAGACAACAGCTTTACCGACTGCAACTGCGGAGACTGGTCGTCGGTGATAGACGCCGTCGCGATAATCCCCGACGAGACGTCCGAATATCCGGTATTCAACGATATCACCATCGAAAACAACACCCTGTCAGGCTTCCCTTCTCTCGCCATGTATCTTTCGACCGCCGATAATCTCATGTTAAACGCAAATAAAATCTATCCGCGCGCCGGTCAGGAGGAGCTGATAATCGCCGAGCGCTGCGGCAAAATATCGCTAAACGGCAACACCGCCGGCGGCAAAGCCCTTACCGGGGACGACATCATCCGCTCGGACAGCTGTACGACGCGCCGAAAACTGCTGTATCTCAAGCCTCTGTATCCGGATGTGTAAAATTTTCTTTGATTCATACTTCCTTGAGAGGCGGCGCTTGTCACATCCCTCGCACACCGGACCTGGGCAATGCAATGGCCGCCGCGGCAATCGCAGCCGATGGATTTGCCGCTTCGCTTGCGCCTTATCGGATGGCTTGGTTATCCAACAATGCCCAAAGCAGGAACATCCGCCAACTACGCAACCCTCGCTGCATTGGTCGTTCCAGAAGAAAATCGGAGTATCGCACGATTATTTTTAAAGCTGGTCTTGCGTGAAGCAAGGCAATATTATTTTATGATGCTGGGGTTATTTGAAAATCATCCACTGATGGAGGCGGCGCAAAAGTTTAAGCATATTAAATATAAGAGCAGATTATATGCCGTGGATTACGCTGGAAGCGCGGATTCATCTGGCGGTCTTGACGGAAGACCGATTATGTTAGAGGTTGGACTTTTATAGATGTTTTTATTATTTATGCAGGGGTTGCAATCACGGCCGAAATATTATACAATACCAATGAAATAACCATTATAGTGGATAAACTGAGAGATTTTTATTGGTTCGGGCATTCTATCACTAAGGTGTCGCGACCATCAGGTTCTAGTGATCGCAAGGTCATGGAGGTTCAAGTCCTCTCGGGCGCACCAGCGGCAAGTTGCCGCTCCCAGACCGCGCACCCGCACTTGTGGGTGCGTTTTGTTTTTCCACCCGCGTCCAAGCGGACATCTAAAAATGTCACAAAACGTGTCACATTTTTAGCCATTCGGCAAGCCGCAGTGTAAATGATAATCTTTTTTGTCAGCAAATCACAAACGAAAAATCTGTCGAAAAGCTGAAATTGCTTTTCGAGAGGTTTTTTGTTTTATCTCTTGACTTTAACAATGTTAAATGATATGCTTAATATTGTTAAAGAGATTTGGTGGTGCCATTATGTCAATTACCATTTTGCCTGAGTGGTTAGCAGGACTGGATGATGAAGATATTAACTTTATCAAGAAATTTTTATTAGTGTCCGGTTCACTCAAGGAAATGTCGAAAATTTATGGTGTAACATATCCTACTCTTCGCCTCCGACTTGATCGGCTCATTCAGAAAATTCAATTGAATGATAAAAGCGATTCTGATCCATATATCAGGTTAATAAAAAAGCTGGCTATAGAAGAGAAGCTGGACTTTTACACAGCAAAGTTGTTAATTGCTGAATATAAAAAACAAAAGGAGATTGGATTATGATGGACGCTGCTTCAGGCGCACCTTCCACTAGTGCTACAGGTTTTGTACTTTTCCCGATTTTTGCATTGATTTTTTTAGTTATCCTTACGCTTGCAATTGTTTTTCAGGTTATCATATGTAGAAAAAACCATAAAGCTGGATTGTTTTTACCAGTATTTTTTCTGGTTTTTTCAATTATTATCTCATTTGCATTGTTTTTCATTAACGCATTATTAATGATTTTAGGATTTGTTATCACAAATATCTTCACTATTATTTTATTTGCCATTTACGTCTTTAAAAGCAAGCCGAAAAAAATAAATGAAATGAATAAAATAAACATTGATGATTTAGATTAAGCATCTTTTTTGTAGTACCCTTACTGCGGCAACCTGCCGCAGATAGACCGCGCACTATTACTAGTGCGTGGTTTTGTCTACGTACATAGCGCATCTTTTTTGTCAGTGGATCACAAAAAGGCTCTTTGTCAATAGTTGGGGTAAAACCTTAAAACGGAAGGAGATGGGGCGGCGATTATACCGCCTCATTTTTGTCGTAGTTGAAGATATGGAGAATCCTGTTTCTAAGCCT
>Ga0208695_1003149_pt1 | contig 11405 bp, 8 predicted proteins | sample AD_UKC111_MetaG_FD_184449 | JGI IMG/M metagenome (GOLD analysis project Ga0208695, IMG submission 184449) | Active sludge microbial communities of municipal wastewater-treating anaerobic digesters from Hong Kong - AD_UKC111_MetaG (SPAdes)... | ecosystem: Engineered > Bioreactor > Anaerobic >... | reverse complement strand
GTCCTATTTCAGGGATAATTGCAAAAAGTTTTAACTGTTTTCCTAATGCTCTATGGTTATACTTTTCTGCATTTTCTAAATCCTGTAGATATTTTTTAAGCTCTGCTTTTGTTTCAAATGCTGCTCCGTATATCCTTGTAAGCATTTTTCTGTTCTCATCGCCTTTCCAATATGCACCAGCTGTTTTAATTAGTTTAATAGCCTTTATTTCACCAGTATTTGCTACATGAGGACCTCTGCATAAATCTACAAACTCCTGCTGTCCTGTTACAAAGAAACTAAGCTCTTTATCAGGTATTTCTTCTAAAAGTTCTAGTTTATACTCCTGTCCTATATCTTTAAGATATTTAATTGCATCTTTTCTTTTCATAAAAATCTGAGTTATTGGTAACTTTCTTTTTATGATTTTCTTCATTTCTTCTTCAATTGGCTTTAGATCTTTTTCTTCAATGGGTTGAGAGAATTCAAAGTCATAGTAAAAGCCATTTTCTATTGCAGGTCCTATTCCTAATTTAGTGTCAGGGTATAGTTTTAATACTGCTTGTGCTAATACATGTGAGGCAGAGTGTCTCATTCTTTCTAATTTTTCTTCATTATTATCCATTTTAGTAATTATACAAAATTAATATATGCTATATTTCTAGGAAAACATTTGCATGAAAAGTTTAACATTAGAGACATGTTGAGTATACAATTTTATGAATTTTAGATTTGTTAATACCAAATTTCTTGTACATCTTCTTTATTCTATATCTTTTACTTTTATTTAACAATATACAATGATATTGTATTTAGGCCAAATTCGTATGTTTCTACCCTCTTAACATATTTTAAGTTTAATTTATCAATAGGGTATCTCTTAGGATGTTTAATTATAAAAGCACCCTTAAATTTCTTTGTTTTTGGATTCTTAACACCAGGAAGAAGAGATGATGCATCATTTATTATCCTTTCCATCTTCTCTACCCTTTTTGTATTGTAAAGCTTATATGGAGGATCCATAAATATAATATCCCATGTCTTATCACTCTCTTTATATTTTTGTATAAAATCCTCTACTTTACTCTTAATTACATCTGCTTGTGGAAGAAATCCTGTATGTGCAATATTCCTTTGTATTATTATATTCCCTTGTTTTGAAGCATCTACTAAAGTTGCTTCTTTTGCACCTCTTGAGAGTGCCTCAAGTGCAAATGAACCAGCTCCTGCATAAAGATCCAGAACACTTTTATTTGCTATATCGCTTCCCAGTACATCAAATATTCTTACTTTCATTCTGTCTGTAAGAGGTCTTGTATTTCTTGGTATTTCTATTTTAAAGTTTTTTGCTCTCCCTGCTGTAATTCTTACAAATGTTGAAATAGTAGGCTCTTTGCTTAAATATCTTTCTTTTAAAAACTCCTGCTCTCGCTGTTCATATTCTTCCCAGCTTTCTACTTTATGCTTTGTTTTTTCTTTTCTTAATTTTTTAGATGAATCAAATTTCAAACTCATGGTATGTATTTTACTAGTTTATCTTTATTCCTTCCAGTTTTAATTTTTCAATTTGAATATAATACTCGGTTTGTGTAAGGTCTTTAAATGTTGCAGTAGAGGACCAATCACTTACATTGTTATCACTGTCCCAGAAGCGTATTCTCCAATAATATGTTGTACCTGAGCTGCCTGTTAACGCTGTTCCTGCATATGTAATATCAGGAGACCTTGATCCGCTTAGTGTGGATGTCATAGAAGTTTTGTTGCTGTCCCACATTACTGTACCTGTAAATGATGAATTAGAATTAACCTCTATTTCATAGTATGCTGCACTGTCATTGTTTGGATCTGTATGCTGTGCACTAAATTTGGGTGTTGTAGATAATATCCAGGTAGGATCCTCCATGCCGTCAGTTTTTAAGTAAGCTGGAGCAAAGGGTTTTCCTGACATAGTGAAATTTGCAGTTTCTGACCAGTTGCTTACAGCTCCATTGTTATCCCAGAATCTAATGCGCCAGTAATATGTTGTTCCGTTTAGCGATAATGCTGTTCCTGAATATGAGATATCAGGAGACCTTGATCCGTTGGCAATTGAAGTAACAGCTGTTTTATTACTATCCCACATTACAGTTCCTAGAAAATTTGATTGAGTATTCACTTCTATTTCATAATATACTCCGCTGTCGCCTGCATCAGGGTCACTGAATATTGCACTAAACTCTGGTGTTGTATCTGTTACTTTTATTGGGTTGCTGCTTCCTTCTGTATATAGTGAACTTGGAGGGTTAGGTGGAGAATTGGTTCCGCCTTCTGTTTGGCTTCCGTCTGTTTGTCCGGATTTCTGCTCTAATGTAGATTGTGTGATTGTTCCTGACTTTAAACTTGTTCCCATCGAGAATTGTGCTGTATATGACCATGGACTTACTGTGTCCTTTATATCCCAGAATCTGATTCTCCAATAGTAGGTTGCTCCATTTGGGGATAAAGCACTTCCCATATATGATATTTCAGGAGACCTTTGTCCACTTATAATTGGGCTTATTGATGTTTTACCGCTCTTCCACATATTTGTGCCAGTAAAGTCAGGTTTGGTGTTTACCTCAATTTCAAAATATATTCCATTGTCTAAATTAGGGTCTGTATATATTGCACTAAATTTAGGTGAAAGGTTTGTTACGCTGACAGGATTGACAAGACCTTCTGTCAGCAGATTAACAGGAGAAGACGGAGGCTGATTGGGAATCTCTTCATTGTTGACAGTGGTTCTTTTGGAAGAATTTTTCTTAATGAATAGAACTTTAATATATGGAGGGTCGTTTGAGTATGACTGCAGTACCCCTGTTATATTATGTGTATGGTTGTTTTTCACAGGCAAAGATATAGATGGAGTTCCTGCTGCTAATCCGACTGTTCCTGTATCATTGTTTGTACTAACTGTAATATTGTGAGTATGGGATGATGCTCCCCCTGTTGTTCCGTATGATGAACTCCCAAGGGGATAATACTCATCAAGCTGTGAAAATCTTGTCCACCCTAGCGGTGGCAGGGCTGTAGCCATTACTATTGTTCCTTGTAAAGCCATACTGTCATTATTGCTCTGTCCGTATAACATTGATAAATATTTAGGAATATCTTCTGAAGCTTGCGTGGCAAATTCATTAATACTGTGTGTGTGAGTACTTGTGGCTGTATACACAGCAGTTCCGCTCTGGGCTGTAAGTATACTGCTTGGACCGTCGGTTATAGCTGCAGAGATGGTGTGTATATGTGCTGTTTCATTGCTGCTTCCTCCGTATGAAGAATTTCCTCTTGGAAATTTATTATCAAGCTGTGTAAATCTGGTAAAACCTGAGGGTATTGATGAATCAAAAAGAGATATCAGCCCACTATTAATCACTAAATTTCTGTTTGAGCATATTATCATATCAAGATACGGAGGCAGGGCTTCGGTACTTTGTGATGACAGCAGGATTTGATGTGTATGAGCTCCTGCTATTTGGACATCAGAACTGCTTCTTGCATTTCCCGTTGCAGCTGTTTGATAATCGGTTGTGAGTGTAGTCTGCGGATGCGAATGTGAGCTTGTCCCTCCTGTTTCTCCATATACAGAAGCTCCCTTCGGAAATCTTTGATAAAGCTCCTGACCTGTATCAGATATCATTTCCCAGTTGTCCGTACATGAAGAGTTTTTAAATAGAAGAAATTCTCCACTCCACTCTTCTTGTGCATTAGGTGCCGATTCGTTGCCGTAATACATATATACTGTTTTTCCGCTTTGAGGGAGATTAGGTATTTTTATCCAGATTTGTGTGTCGGAAGTATTGCACCCTCCTTCTATCCAGTATGAAAGAGATGTTGAATCATCACTGTCTATAAATCGCAGGTCATCGCAGTCTTCCTGAAGCTTTCCTTCTTGTATAAGAGATTTTGTATCATATTCAATTAATACATCTTCATTTATAAGGGGGGCATCAGAGTTTGAAACAAATATTGATCTTCTGTAAAGCCAGCTTGAATTGTACCATGCACTGCTGTCTTCGGATGTGTTTGTTATAAGAAAGTAGGCAACTGGTATACCTATAGCAATAACAAGTGCAGAAGCAATAAGTATAGTTCTTTTTGAAATGGACAGTTTTGTCTTTTTCATTTACATATATGATACCAGAAAGAAAGTAAAAGAAAACTAATCTCTTGTAATCTCATATAAAATTATAGATGCACAGTTTGCAACATTCAAAGATTCTTTTCTTCCCCTCATAGGTATATATATAATTTTATCGGCTCTTTTTAGGATCTCAGGATCAACTCCTTTCTTCTCATGACCAAATACAAGAGCAACTTTTTTAGGATACTCAATTTTTTGAAAGTTCTGGGCATCTTTAGTGAGTTCTACACAATAAATTGAAATGCCTTTCTCTTTCAGCTCCTCAATCGCTTCAAGCGTCGTATCGTAGTGCTGTGAGGGAACCATATCTGTTGCACCTAGTGCTGTTTTATCAAGTTTAGGATTATCTATATCTGTTGTTATTCCGCATAAATATATTTTCTTAACATTTCCTGCACCATCTGCAGATCTGAATATGCTACCTACATTGAACGCCGACCTTATATTATCCAGTACAATATGTATTTCCATTATCTGAATATATGATTTAAAACAAAATTTAAATCAATGTTGCTTTTAACTAACTCTTTAGCAGTATTTTTTGTTCTTTTAAACATATCAATATCAGTTAGTGAAGCTATTTTAAACTGAGGAATTCCTGATTGTTTTAAGCCGTATACCTCTCCTGGTCCTCTTCTTTGCAGGTCATACTCTGCTACATCAAAGCCAGAGGAGTGCAGTGCAAAATATTTTAATCTGTTTACAACCTCAGGGTCCTTTTCTTGATTTTGACCTGCTATTACAAAGCAGTATGATTCCATTTCTCCTCTTCCCACTCTTCCTCTTAACTGGTGAAGCTGTGCTAGGCCGAATTTATGTGCATCTTCTATGATCATTATTGTAGCATCTGGCATATCTATACCTACTTCTATTACAGATGTTGATACAAGTACATTTATTTCTTTATTTCTAAATCTCTCAAGTATGTCTGCTTTTTCTTTCTCTTTTAGCTTTCCGTGCATTAGTTCAATGTTAATATCTTTAAAATATATATTTTTTAGATTTTGGAATTCCGTTAGTACAGCTTTTGCATCAAGTGTGTAGCTCTCTTCTATGAGTGGATAGACAATAAATGCCTGCTGTTTGAAATTACTGTTTTTAATTCTCTCATTTACCCATTTAAAGCAGTCCTCCCTTTTATAATATGGAACATATTTGGTGATTACCTCCTTCTGCATTTTTGGTTTCTCTTTTATAATTGATACATCAGTACTTCCAAATACAACTTCTGTTAAACTTCTTGGAATTGGAGTTGCAGTCATTGTAAGATAGTGAGGTTTTGTTTTTCCTGTTTTAAGAAGTTTCTCTCTTTGCTCAACTCCAAATCTATGCTGTTCGTCTACAACTACAAGATTGAGATTTTCTGGTGTATCACTTTTATACAGTACAGCATGTGTACCTATTATTAAAGAGCTGTGGGAGCGAGGTTTTCCTTTTCTGGCAGATGTCCATATTTGTACATCAATTCCAAAAGGAGAAAGGAATTTGTTAAATGTATCAAAATGCTGATTTGCAAGTACTGTTGTAGGAGCCAGTACTATTGCACTAAAATTGTTTCTTATACATTGTAGTACAGCTAGTGCTGCAACAACTGTTTTCCCACTTCCTACATCACCGTTAAGCAGTCTATTCATTGGTTTATTTTTTGAAATATCTTTAACTATCTCTTTCATACTTTTTTGCTGGTCGCTGGTTAGTTCAAAAGGAAGAGAGTTGAGAAAATCTTTTGTTAATTCCTTATCTTCAATTATGGGAATAGATTTATATTTCTCTTTTTCCTTTTTATCTTTTTCTATCTGTATTGCAATTTTAAGCATTTCATCCAGCTGTAGTCTTTCTCGTGCTTTTAAGAGAGTATCTTTTGATTTTGGAAAGTGTATTTCTTTTATACTCTCTGATAAGGGAAGAAGATTTTCCTGTTCAATAATATTGTAAGGTAGTGGGTCTTGAATTAGATCTTTAATTTCTTTTTCAAGAGAAATTATGTTATTCCTTATTGCTCTGGAAGACAGCCCTTCTGTCTCATGATATATCCCTATTATCTTTCCTAAATGCCTTTGCTGTGATATATCTCCTGCATACTTCTCATATTTGGGGTTGTAGATATTTTTAATTTTTCCTTTGTAAGAGACTTTCCCATCAAATATATACCACTGTCCCTTTTTGAATGTCTTTGTAAGATAGCTTTGATTAAAAAAAGAGATATCAAGAGTAGTTCCTGCCTGATCAATAACTTTAACTTTTGTAAGTATTTTACCTGTTCTGGTATATATATTTCTTGTTTCAACTATTTGTGCTAAAAATGTTCCCTCTTCTAAATATTTAAAATCCTCTATGCTTAATATTTCAGATGTGTCTCTGTATCTAAAAGGGATGTGAAAAAGAAGATCTCTTAATGTGTATATGTTTAACTTGGAGTATTTCTTTGACTGATTCTCACCTATTCCTTTAAGAGATGTAATTGGTTCATTTAATGATAATTCGGTCATATATTTAACCAATTACTGATAGTATTATGGGAATTGCTATACTTGCAATCATAATTAAGGCTATGAAGATGCTTAATATTTTTGTAAGTTTTTCTTTTGTCTTTTTCTTCATGTTATGATTGTACTAATATCTAGAAGTTTTTCCAAGTTCTTTGCATTTTACTTTGTGTGGACTGAGAATTAGCATATTTAAGCCAATCTGCCTTAACACTTTTCTTCCCTGCTTGTGTTTTTATTTCTACAATGTCCCCTGTTTGGATTTTGTAATCAAGTTTTACTGCTTTACCATTAACTTTTGCAGAAACCATACTATTCCCAATATCAGTATGAATTCTATATGCAAAATCTACAACAGTATCTCCCCTGTCAAGCTGTATTATTTTTCCCTTAGGGGTAAATGCATAAACATTGTTAGGGAAAATCTTTACTAGAATAGGATTGGATAAATTTGTATCTCTAAATGCAATATGTTTACTTATCTCTTTATGGACTTCTTCTACCCAATTGTATTTATCTGTTGGCTTTGCATATCTGCTTAAGCTTTCTTTATATGCTATATGTGATGCGGGACCATATGTATTGTAGTAATACATATCTTGGGTCATAATCTGTATTTCAATTACATTGGGAGATACTTCACTAAGTACTATTGGCCCTTGCATTGCACTATATCCATTAGGTTTAGGGTGAGAGATGTAATCATCAAATTCCTCTGTAATTATTTCTCCTTTATCCATTATTTTCTCTAGGACATTGAAACAATTGTCTATAGAGTCTGTAATAACTCTAAGACCAATTAAGTCTCTTATTGCATTTATATTAATAGTACCAGTCTCTTTAAGCTGCTTTTTTTGTTTGTTGTATATACTGTATATTCCCTTTACCCTGCCTGTTATTGTTGGTGTTGGAGTTATATCTTTAAGCAGTCCTTTAATGTATTCAATATATTTACATTTTACTTCTTCTGTATAATGGTGCTCTTCCATTTTAGATTTGATAATCCTATACTCCTCAGGTTTGTATATTTCTAATGCTTTTTCTTCTAATTCTTTTTTAATTGCTTCAAGATTTAGATATTCTGCTAAGGGAGCATATATGTAAAGAATCTTTTTAAGCTTTGAGCTTAGCCTTTCTTTTGGCATAAACTCAATTGTTCTGACATTGTCTAAATTATCTGCAAGTTTGATAAGGATAGGTCTTAAATCATAGTTACTGTTTAAGATATATTTTGTAATTATTTCATAATCTGTATCAACACTTGCTGTTGCTTTACTCAAATTATTGTATTTCTTTACTAGTTGAACAACATCATTGCCGAAGAGCTTTTGTATTTCAGCGTATCTTTCTTTTTCTTTGCTTGGAGCATTAGTTACACTATTGTGCAGAAGCCCACCAATCATTGTGTTTGTATCAAGACCCATTTGGCCTAAAGTAATTGCTATTCTAAGAGAGTGATTAACATAGGGCTCTCCTGAAAATCTTGTTTCATCTTTGTGATATTTTTGTGCTAAAGCAATCCCTTCGGAAACTTTATTGAGGAACTTTTGCGGGCTTAGTTTTTTAACTTGTTCTATATATTCGTCAGTTGTCATTGAGTAGGAATTGTTTAATTGGGAATATACTTTACTTTGTATACATGTTTTCCGCATTTAAGTATGGTACTGCCACTACCTACTTGTATATTTTTATTCCAATCAGTAATCTTTTCTCCATTTATAGTTACAGCATTCTGCTCAACAAGTCTTTTTGCTTGGGATTTACTATTTGTTATTTTGCATTGAACAATTAAATCTAAAATATTTATATTGCTTTGTCTAACTGTTCTAATAGGAATGTCTGTATTTAAATTTTTCTTTTGAAAGACATTTTCAAAGTATTTTTGTGCATTTTCAGCTTCCTGCTCTCCTTTAATATCTTTTGTTATTTCAAATGCGAGAAGTTTTTTAAGTATCATTGGATTTTCTCCTTTTTTAAGTCTTTCTTTTATTTCTTCTACTTGTTTTAATTCATATTTAGTTAATATTTCAAAGCCAATTGGTATTAATTTGTCATCAAATGCCATAACCTTGCCAAAGATATTGTTTGCACTATCACTTAACTCAATCATATTCCCAGAGGTTTTACCCATTTTTGTTCCGTCATTTGCTTCTAGTAATTTCATAGCAACAACGAATTTTTCTTTATTTAATCTATTCATAACTAAATCTCTTCCTGCAAGCATGTTAAAGAGCTGATCATTTCCTCCAACCTCCACATCTATATTTAATGCAACACTATCATATCCCTGCATAAGGGGGTATAGGAACTCATGAAGATATATTGGTTTATCACTCTTAAGTCTTTCTTGAAACATACTTCTTTTTAACATCTGCTGAACTGTAAATACCGATGCCAGTTCTATTATCTCTCCAAAATTAAGTGGTTCAAGCCATTTACTGTTGTATACCACTTTAACAGGGTTATCCTTATCAAAGATGTTTATAAAGTGGGAGGCCTGATCTATATACAGTCTCATGTTTTCTTCAACCTGCTGTTTTGTAAGTTTCTTTCTTGCTGACATTTTGTCGGAAGGATCCCCTATTCTTGCAGTAAAGTCTCCTATTACAAAATATACTTGGTGTCCTAGCTTTCTAAAATCTTCTAGTTTTCTCATTCCTACTGTATGCCCAATATGTAGTGTAGGTGCAGTAGGATCAAAGCCTTGATATATATTTAAGTGTTTACCACTTAGAAGTAAATTTTTAAGCTCTTCTTTTGAAGGTAATATGTTTTCTACTCCTTTATTGAGGATTCTATCTATTATTTTTTCATCAGTTGATATTTTCATTCTGTCTGTATTATATCTTTTAGAATACATTTTTACAAAATATTTTCATATTTCTAATCTTTTACATACTTCTTTCCTGCAAGTTTGTCAGGTAGACATTGCTGGTTAGATTTTTTGTTTTTTAAGTCATGATCATACTCATATCCTTTTCCATATCCAAGTTCTTTCATTAATTTAGTTGGAGCATTTCTAATATTCATTGGTACAGGAAGGTTTCCATACTTCTCAATATCTTCTTTTACACTTAATTCTGCTACATATGCACTGTTGTCCTTAGGAGCTTTAGATAAATATATTGCAAGCTGAATTAGAAATACTTCACACTCAGGCATTCCTACTTTAGCACATGCTTCATATACACTATTTGCAAGTATTAATGCTTGTGGATCTGCATTTCCTATATCTTCACTTGCAAACCTTATCATTCTTCTTGCAATGTATAGCGGGTCTTCTCCTGCACTAAGCATTCTTCCAACCCAGTACACCGCTGCATCAGGGTTGCTGGACCTCATTGATTTGTGTATTGCAGATATTATATTGTAATGTTCTTCTCCTTCTCTATCATAGTAAAGAGGTTTTTGGATAACTCTTTGAATTTCTTCTTCTGAAAGTATGTATTTATTCTTTTTATTCCCTGCATCTGAGAGTGTAATACTCATTTCTAATATATTTAAAGCAGATCTCATATCTCCATTTGCAAGTTCTGCGATAAGGTCTATTACTTTTTTGCTTATTTTATATTTTGGATACTCTTTCTTTATTACTCTTTTTAACAAGGTTGCTATATCATCTTTTGTATGCTGTTTAAAAACAAAAACCTTTGTTCTTGATAACAGTGGGCTTATTATTGTAAACGAAGGATTTTCTGTAGTAGCACCAATTAATGTAATCACTCCTTTTTCTACATAAGGAAGAAGAGTGTCCTGTTGTGCTTTATTCCATCTGTGAATTTCATCTAGAAAAAGCATTGTCTTTTTGTTGTATTTCTGATTATTTAAAGCAATCTTTAATATCTTTCTTAATTCCTCTTTTCCGCTATTTACAGCCTGCATCTTGTAAAAATCATAGTACAGGTTAAGCGAAATTATGTATGCCAGGGTAGTTTTTCCTGTTCCAGGAGGTCCCCAAAATATCATTGAGGGAACATTCCCTGTTTCAAGGAATTTTCTAATTGGGCCATTAGCTCCTACAAGATGTTGTTGACCTATGAACTCATCTAAGCTTTTAGGCCTGTATTTTGATGCAAGGGGCTCAAGTGTACTCATACACAATTATATCTCATTTTGAAAATCTATTGCTGTTATTTAATGCAATTAGAATATGTATTCGTACATCTGCCTCTCTCCTACTTTGATACTTTTCCCCTTTTTATTTGGCAACTTATATCTATATGTATATACTCTGCTTCCTTTTTTTAACTCTTTCTTAAATTTTTCTTCTAATGGTTTAAGCATATCCTCTGGGAGATTGCAGTATATGACATTGTATTCTTTAAGGTTCACTTTAAAAAAGTCTTCTTCAAAGAATTGGATTTTTTTATTAAATGGTGCAAGGAAAACCTTAGAAAGTTTTATATATATGAGCTGAACAGGGCTAAACTCGTATCCATGAGAGATGCACTTGTATGTTCTGAAAACTTCCCAAACCACTCTACCGTCTCCACAGCCCAAATCTGCGAATTTTTCATTTTCTTTTAAGTTAAATCGACTTACTATTTCTTTTAAGAATTTTTTAGGAGTTGAGTAGTATGGTGAAAAGAAGTTTAAAACCATTGATACAATATATGAGAGTAGTGCTAATACAATGAGAATATTAATTGCGAGTGCTAAACCGTTTGGCATATGAGATAATTATATATTATTTATTATAATATATACATGATAGATGGAATACTGCAAGTAGACAAGGAGGAGGGAATAACATCATATGATGTTATAAGGAGATTAAA
>Ga0208695_1003148_pt1 | contig 11405 bp, 8 predicted proteins | sample AD_UKC111_MetaG_FD_184449 | JGI IMG/M metagenome (GOLD analysis project Ga0208695, IMG submission 184449) | Active sludge microbial communities of municipal wastewater-treating anaerobic digesters from Hong Kong - AD_UKC111_MetaG (SPAdes)... | ecosystem: Engineered > Bioreactor > Anaerobic >... | reverse complement strand
CACTCTTGGTGCAACACGTTTGTGACGATGGGTTCTGGCAAGTCTGGGGGACTGTCCCAGCGTGGCGCTCTCAGCGCAGGAAGGGGTGGGTCCTATTTCCCAGACGGGGTCCGGATGGGGTAGAAAGGGACATTCAACTTCATTTCTACCCCATTTCCGTGCCTTATGCCAGATTGTACAGTAACAGGGAAGGGGAGCAAGAGAGGAAAGGCTTTATTACGCTGTTCGTCATGATTTTTCGTTCCTTTGAAAAAAACCCAGATTGATCGAACGACAATTTAATAGCTCCTAAGCATATTTAGAACGTTTCTATTTTAGGACACTATCACTTTGCTCTTAAAAACTAAACGAGAAGCCATACGGTTCTATTCGATTTTAACTGTGCGGACACCTTCGAGGTTAGAAAGCTCTTCCACGAGGTGTTCCAGCTTCTCCCCGCGGTCTAGCTCCGCCACCACGCGTACACGAATGCGATCTCCTTTAATATTGCGCTGGACAGAAAAGTTGATGGTACGTTCTGCTAATTGATTGATAGCTTTGCGAATAGCACGGATTTGAGCGGTCCCACCGTGTCCATCTATGGTGATATTGCGAACGATGTTGGTGCGGATATAGCGATGCTCAATAATATTAACCACAACCAAGATGATAAGGATAAGCAGAGTAGCTGCGATACCGACAAAGTAGTAGCCATAACCCACAGCCATCCCCACGATCGCCATGGTCCATAAAGTGGCAGCCGTGGTGAGCCCCTTGACATTAAAACCCATCCGCAGGATAGCGCCAGCCCCCAAAAAGCCGATGCCAGCAATGACTTGGGCAGCTAAGCGCGCAGGGTCGGAACCATATTCCGCGCCGATGTTAATGGAAAGAATCATTGCGAGGCACGCACCCAACACCAGGATCATGTGCGTGCGCAACCCTGCCGGCTGGTTATCGCGCTCGCGCTCGTAACCGACCACTGCCCCCAAGAGCACCGAAACGACTAGCCTCAGGATCATTTCTTCGGTGGGTATCATGCTGCCTCCATCAAATTTTCGTAATAGTAAAAATTGTTTTTACTACCTACAGTTAAATTAATTATACCTGTAACCCGTGAAGGGAGTTTATAGGTTGGGAACCACTGGCAAAGGATCTACAGCACCACTATGGCACCCACACATTGCGCCGTGCAAGCGTGCGGTTTTTTATCTCACTCAAAAATGCGGTCGGGCGTTTTCCTAGAACGTCTTCAAGATAGCGCCTGATACCATTGCATGATTGTCTTGCGGTTACGCTTCTCAAGCGTGAGGCTGAGCGCTTGGATTTTCTGCAGGATATCTTCCCGCTCCCAGCCGCGCTCACGGAGGATACTCTGCACTTCCTTGAGGATCTCTGGCGTTAGAGCCGTTTCGGAGAGCATATCCACCAGGTGCCAGGGGGAGTGTGCCCGGCGCAAGCAATCCATGGTGATGAGCTCCAAGCGGTGCAGCGCCTCTGCCATCATCGCTTGGCCTAGCTCGCGCTTGCTGGATTCAATATAAATGCGGTTGATAGGCTCAGTGCCAGAAGCACGAATGCGCAAGTAGTGGTGGTCGTCGCCGCTATCGTCCATTAGTTGCATTTCCACAAGCTCGTAGCGGATTCCGCCAAGATAAGTGATTTTTAAGCCAGCTACGCGCAGCTCATCTTCAGGCACGTTGAGTGCGAGGTCCAAATAATAATTGATAAAGCCTTCCTTGGCTTCCAAAGGGGCGTCCACATCCGCGCGCCCAGCGTTGGAGGTTGGGTCAGCAGAAGTACCAAAAGTTTCCCACAAGCCGGGTAGGTGTACCGTTTCTTCCCATATCTCTGCCAACGTGGTAAGGGGCTTTTCGGCACGCGTGCCATAATAAGCTAACATGTCCATCACAAGCAGGTTCGCCCAGGGGCCGTCTTTATCGGTCACATGTCCACGGGAGGTTAGCCCGGAAGATTCTTCTCCGCCGATCAGGATACGGTCGCGCCAATCAGGTGGCAGCTCTTTGAGAATATTGTAGCGGTCATCGGTGCGGCGAATTTCTTCGATGTATTTGATGCCTACCGGCACCATAAAAGCATACTTGAGCGCACGGGTCTCGATCTTCCCCACGCGGCACTTATAGGTGCGCTGACTGACGTAACCAGGTAATGCGCCTGGGGCTGGGTGGTTTGCTTGGTTATTCGGGATCATCCCAGCCAGCGGTTCAATGAGTGGTGAGCCGGTTTGGGTGGCAATCACGCGCCCCGTAAAGCCGCGGTCAACGCCTAAATAACGCACCAGCATCGTCAAAATCTGATTAGGGCGGAAGTAAACCCCGCCTTTATCCACGATACCATAGCGGTCAGCATCCGTATCCATGCCCATGCCTAACCAAGCACCTGTGCTTGCTACCGTATCCTTGAGCGGCTGGTTGAAAGGCTCTTCAGGGTTGGCGTAATCTTGCCCACCCAGGTCTGGGTCAACTTCGGCATGTATAACCGTGTAACGCACGCCGGCTTCACCCAGCAAGCGGGTGAGGTAGCCACGCCCAGAGCCGTGCATCTCATCCACCACCACATGCTTATCAGCAAAAAAGCAGCGGATGCGGTCGAAGTCAATCGGGATGCGCTGGTTGCCGTTTCCATTATTTTTGATCCAATGGACATACTTATCTAGCGGGTCAAAGCCGAAAACACGCCCGCGCTCCCGCTCTGCTTCCAAGTCCGCGCTGCCACCGCCCTGATCTTCGAGCTGCAGTTCGTTGATGCGAAAAGCCAAAAAGTCGGTCACGTTCGTGGGAGCTGGATAGCCTAAGCGGGGATTAAATTTGATGCCCTGCCATTCCGGCGGGTTATGGCTGGCGGTGGCGATAATTAGTCCTGCCACCTCGTCTGGCGGCAGCACGTCGGTCTCGTAAAACGAGAGTGCTGGGGTGGGCACATCGCGATTACCCAATTCCACACGAAAGCCATTGGCTAAGCATGTCTCAGCAATCCACTGCGTGACCAAGTCTGAATGCCGGCGGGTATCATGCCCAATCACCACGCGTCGACCGGAAAGATCTTCGGCTCCGACGAAAGCTGGCACATTGCGCGCGTTCATAAAGTCGCAGATAGCTTGCACCACCTGGCGGGCACGCTTCGCAGTGAAATCGTTCTGCCAACGCCCGCGAACACCCGAAGTGCCAAAGCGCAAGTACTTGCGGTCGTAAATCTCGCGCAGCAAGCCTGCGTTGGTTCGCGTCCCGACGAGCAGCGGGTCGCTCGTGCGTACACGCAGGGCATAGAGGCGCTCGTAAATATTGCCCACTTGAATCACACGGTAAGCCATAAAGCGGTCCGGGTCTTGCGCCTGGTCGAGGCTCTCCAGTAAGGGCAGCACTTCGTGATGGATGTCTTCCGCCAAGCTGCCAAAAGCCGGCGCGGTGAGGTACATGTGGGCTAAATCGAGCGCTTTGCGGCGCATAGCAGCTGTAGCAGGCATATAGTCTTCATCCAATTGCCGGCGGTAAGCTTGTGAGGCAGCATCCTCCTTGGGTTGGTAAAGCTCCAGCCGACCCTGCGTGCCTGTGGCGGCTAAGGTGAGCAGCAAGCTGAAAACACGCGAGGACGTGACCAAGTCTTCCGCAATTTGATCAGGATTTGCCCGCAGCCAGGCTTCCAGCTCCGCTAAAAAAGCATTCATTGCGGCTATGGCGGGTTGCCACTGTTCAGGCTGCTCAGCAACCAAGATAGCACGGTTAAGTGTATTAAAGTGGGTGGCTAAACTGGCTGTAAAGTTTTTATCCGTGTATTGTGCCATGAACCAATCTCCTTATGCTTCCGTGTTGCGCGGTATCAGCCCGCCCTCAGCCACGTTGAGCACTTCGATGGGTGCACCGAGGGGTGTGCCAGTCTCACGTTGCACGAGTTCGCACACTTTCCAGGCATAACGGGCAACTTCCTCGGCTGTGTGGCGGGTATCTGCTTCCAACATTATGCGGAACTTAGGCTCTGTGCCCGAGTAGCGCAGGTTGCTGCGCACCAATCCAGGCAATGCTTGCTGCAGCTCAGCCAGCAGTGCTTCCAGCGGCTGAATTGTTTTGAGATCGGGTTTGGCAGCTACCGCGCAGGAAGCCACAATTTGGGGGTACTTCTGGATGTTGCCGGTGAGTGCCGAGAGCGGCTCAGCGGGGTGCGCGCTCAGCACCTGCAGCATGAATAGCGCTGAACGTAAGCCATCCCCAGTATGATGTTCCGCATCGAAGATGATCACATGCCCAGATTGTTCTCCACCTAAGCCGAGCTTGCTTTGGGCACCGTTCTCTCGGCTCAAGTTGAAGAGCTTTTCAGTGATGTATTTATCTCCAACGGGAGTTTCAATGAGGGTGAGTTCGTGCTGCTGGCAAAAACCAGCTAAAGCTCCGTTCGCCATCGTTGTTGTGACCACAGCATTGCCTAACAGCTTGCCTTGAGCTCTCAGGTAGTCAGCTAGGATCGCAAGCATATAGTCGCCGTCTACCAGCCTGCCGCGCTCATCCATCAGGATCACGCGATCAGCATCGCCATCAAAAGCTAAGCCTAGGTCAGCGTTATGCTCTCGTACCAATGTGGCAAAGGCTTGTGGATGCGAGCGCACATACTCCGAGCCCGCTTGAGCATTAATGTTCAGACTATCCGGGGAAACGTTCATCGCGATCACTTCTGCTCCCAGCCGTCGGAATATTTCCGGTCCCACCTGATAAGCTGCGCCGTTGGCGCAATCTAAAACCAATTTGAAGCCGTGCAGATCCAAGCCTGCCTGGCTGGTGGCTAAATCTTGCAAGTAAACTTCATGGAGGTAAGCACCATCAGTGACCTGACCAAACCCATGACCATTTGTCGGGAGTTGCTCCTCTTGCAGCAGGGCTTCGATCGCAAGCTCAGTCTCTTCGGGTAGCTTGGTGCCTTGACTGCTGAGGAACTTAATGCCATTTTCAACAGCAGGGTTATGCGATGCAGAGATCACCACGCCAGCTTGAGCGCCGGTTTTCTGCGTCAGGAATGCAATCGCAGGCGTGGGCAATACCGCCAGGTCCACCACATCCGCACCGCTAGCCAGCAGCCCAGCCACCAACGCACTCTGCAGCATCATGCCGGAGCTGCGTGTATCCCGACCAACGATAAAAGTAGGTCGGCTTTCACTTCCCGCACCCAAAACTAAGCCAGCAGCCTTTCCTAACTGCAATACGAACTCCGCAGACATAGGTGCCGTCCCTGCTGTGCCGCGGATGCCATCTGTTCCAAAGTATTGAGGTTTTGCCATAGATTTTTCCATAACTAGGATTGCTATTCTATCACCACGTCTGCAAGCACAGGCAAGTGGTCGGAGATGCAATGTGCCAAATCGCTGGCAACCACTTGGCACGAATAACTCTGCAATCGGCTGCCTGGAAAGAAGTAAATATGATCCACCGCGCCAGCTTCTGGGTGGGTTGGAATGTCGTTTGAAGGGGCGAGGCGCACAAAACCATGTTCTGCCTCAAGCCCAAGTTGCAAAGCAGGTTCATCGGGGTTGGCATTAAAGTCACCGGCAATTAGCAACGGTAACCCCTTCTGCAAAATATTCTCCGAAAGCAGGGAGATCACCTGGCTAATCTGTTCAGCGCGCAGTTGTTGAGCTCGCGCGACAATAGCATCTTCCTTAGCCTCTCCACGTTCGCCTATCAAGGTAGTGAGGTGCAGATTCACTAGATAAGGGAATGGGCTGCGTTTTAGGCGGGTGAGGATGACATAGCGCGGGTCGGTGTCGCGGGTGCCTTCATATCGAAGAGGTTGGTAGATCGGCACATTTCGGGGAACGCCTTCCCGGTTTGGGTTACCTAGGCGCGCAAAGGGTAGGCGTGAAAAAACCGCGTTTCCCTTAGACCAATCCCACCAGTCTTTGAATAAGCCATTGACCATCAGATCCTTCTTGACCTGCATATGGTGCTTCATGGAAAGTGTTTCGCCATAGCAATGAAAGGAATATTCACCGCCATTGCAGATTAGATCCACCATGCTATGCTTGAGACCCTCGGCATCGGTGTACTGAGCTATCTCCTGCACGCAAAGCACATCTGGCTGAAGCTGAAAGAGTAGGTCGAGCAAAGCCTCGTTTTTTGAGGTGGTTTCATCTGGTTCACCGCTAAAGTTTTTCACGCCTCCGCCCAAGTTTATGGTCATTATGCGCAGGGTCAACATTTCTGTTGCTGTTCCTTTCTGTTTTGGCATGCTTACGCCGCAATTATACCAACGCCTTTAGTGTGTTGCTGAAGGTCGCAAACTTTTACACAAGCCATGTTCTGGCATGGTACCCTACGGGTAGGCTGTGCATTCTCCTGACCGTGACAGGCTTGTGACCTTTAGGACTTTTTGTTTTAGCATGGTCTCCTGACCATGCAATGCTGTGGAGACCTTCGGTCAAGTTCCTCCCTCGGTACCCAACGGGTAGGTTGTGCACTCAGAGACCGGCGAGAACAAAGAACAAGGAGGATTTTAGTTATAATGTTAGTATCATTCTCATAAAGAGCACCCATGAAGCCAGAAAACCCACCTCAAACGCCCGACCAAGAACCGATAACCCCCAAGCAGCTTTACCTGACACGGCGCAAGTTCCTAGAATCTGTCGGAATATTTTCAGCAGGTGCGTTTCTCGCAGCTTGCATGGGTAACAGACCAAGCTCACCGTCCACACCAATTGCACCCGCTGATGACGTGGAGACGCATAAAGATCTTGCCACCAGCTACAATAATTATTACGAATTTGGCACTTCCAAATCCTCAGTGGTTGAACGGGCAAAGGATTTTCAGATGCAGCCTTGGCAAGTGGAAGTGGGCGGGTTGGTCAAGAACCCGCAGACTTTTAGCATGGAAGAACTATTAGCCAATTTTATCCAAGAGGAACGTATTTACCGCATGCGCTGTGTGGAGGCTTGGTCAATGGTGCTGCCCTGGACGGGTTTCCCCCTCGCCAAGTTGCTGGAGATGGCGCAGCCGCTGCCTGAGGCAAAATTCGTCGCCTTTCAATCGGTTTACCGACCCGAGAAAATGCCAGGTCAGGTCGGGTTGGATTTCCCCTGGCCTTACCTCGAAGGCTTGCGCTTAGATGAAGCTCAGCACCCTCTGACGCTACTGGCAACTGGTCTGTATAAAGAGCCGCTTACCCCGCAAAACGGCGGACCCATCCGCTTGGTGGTGCCGTGGAAATATGGATTCAAAAGCGCCAAAGCGCTGGTGAAGATCACCCTGCAAGCCGACCAACCGGTCACTTTTTGGAATGCCATCGCGCCACAAGAATACGGCTTCTATGCTAACGTCAACCCGGCAGTTGATCACCCGCGCTGGTCACAAAGTGAAGAGCGGCGCATCGGGGAAATGAGCTCCCGTGCTACGCTGCTCTTCAATGGTTACGATGAAGTTGCTCCCCTGTATAAGGACATGGACCTGAGGGTCAACTTTTAGCCAGTCAATAAGTGTATTTGCGAATTATTGCGGCGGCAGTGCATCTGCCTCAAAAAGATCGCAGAATTCAACAATCTTTTCTTTGGGGATATCCCAGATAAAGGACCTGCCAACGCGGGCAATATCTGCCCAGCCTTGGACTAACCATTCATCCGGGAAGCGCACAAATTGGATTTGGTCATCTTCCAGCTGAGGCAACAAGCAAGTTAGCTGTTGGATTTGAGCCATGCTCAGGTCAGTCTGTACATCATCCAGCATAGTACTAACTAGCTTGGGGAGACTGGTGATTAAGCTAGGGCTGGTAAGCTTGTCTTTAATAGCCATTAAGACCATAGATTGATGCTCTGAGCGCACAATGTCGCCATAACGGGCGCGGCAGCGCACAAAGGTAAGTGCCTTCTCACCATCCATGTGGTTCACACCCACGCCAAAGTAATCAGGCAGTTGGTTATTAGGGTCAATGGCTTCCGCTCCCTCAGGGCGGCAATCAACGGGTTCACCCAGCGTAATATCCACTCCGCCTACTGCATTGACAATTTTCTCAAAGGCAACCATATTGATAGCTATATAATGGTCCACATACAGGTCATAGTTATATGCAATCGTGCGCGCCAGCAACCCTGGCCCACCACCTGGGCCTTCGTAAAAGCCCATACCTGGTCCGCCATAAAAGTAGGCTTGGTTTAGTTTAGCGTTGTATATTTCATCCTTCACAGATGGGATCAAATCAGGGATTTGTACTTCCAGGTCGCGTGGCAGGGTCAGAACGGTTACCTTGGGCGTGACAAAATCGATGCGTATCACACGGATGACGTCCGATAAGCCATAAAGGTATTGTGGGTCGGTGGAATCAATGCCGGCAGCTAAAAGGTACATAATTTTAGGCCCGCCGCAAATAGGCTCCCCGACAGGTTCCGTAGGTATGGGTATAACACCTGTCTGCTCACCTTCTCCAGCAGCACCAGAATTTGAGCCGCTTCCCGCAGATCCGTCATTGGCTTTTGAAGTTCTGGTCGGCAAGCCTAACGGCTCCCCCAATGAGCGGTTCCAGTTGGCTAGAACAAAGATCCCTCCCGCAACAATAATCAGGAGAAGTATTCCAAGGACGATGGCTAATATCGGTTTCTTTTTGTTTTCTTTCATATTTACCTCTACAAGGTACAAGCACGTTTGTGCTACCTAGTAGGTTCATTATAGCCTCTATTTCCAAACCTATTTTCGCGGTTTATAGCATCACCTCAGGCAAGCATGTTTTCAAGCTATAATCTTCAGCGGAGCAAACGATGATCAGTTTCTTCGAATGCTTAGGATACAAATCTTCTACAGAAAGCGATTTTAAGCAGTTCTGGGACTTTTTTAGCGAGCATTTTACCCAAGTAGATTTGCCCAATCTGACCTACCGCTCTTTGCTCACCAAGCAAAGCATCGAGATGTGGGAAGCTTTACAAGATAGGGGTAAAAGTGAGGGCTTTAATTTTCACTATCACTCCTCCACCGATCAGTCCGGAACGCTTCTAAACCGCTTTGAAGCCCCAGCCAAAAGTGTAGATGGGTTATTCCAGTTGCAAGTGGGTGCTGAGAAAGATTTACGTGTCCAATCCTTATTAAACCTAAAAGAGCTCAGCGAAACCCACACCGAGGGTTACCAAATCCTCTTCCAGCCGCCTAATTATCATTGGTACGAGCACTTAACCTTGCCCTGCAAAGCTACGGTGCAGTTAGCCGCCTTCCCAGAGACTGTCCGGCTTTACCCGGCTGGAACCAAAACCATGCCAGTCGGTAAAAACGAGGCTGATTTGGGCGTTTGCTATATCTTGATGCATGAAGAAAATCAACAGGAGCAAGGTGGGGACAAATTTCCTCTATTACAATTCGGAGGCATTATCCGCACGCTGACGAGCTTTGTCAACGAGGTGAGTGGAAAGTTAGTATATGCTGCTGTCATCGATACCGCCGGCATGCTCCTCGACTTGCTCATCCCGCCAGATATGGTCAACAAGGTACCTAAGCCTGGTATGTGCGTGCAAGTTGAATCGTGGCTAACCGGGCGCATCCGTGAGGTCTTCCCGACAGAACCAGAACTGCCTTTTGTATTCCTGATGCAGACGCATGTGGCTGGTACGTACTACCATGACCTAGGAGTCCGAGCCCGGGAGTTTGCCTTTTGGGATGAGCTCGCCCTCGTGCGCGAGCCTCACAACCCTTATGACCCACAAGCCATTGCCGTGCAGAGCCCGGAAGGAGAGATGATTGGCTACATCCCGCGGGAGAAAAACGCGCTCTTAGCAGCCCGAATGGACCGTGGAGAAAAGCTTGTAGCTTATCTTTCCCACCGCTATCACCATGAAGGGCAAGCTGAGCAGTTTGTCATCCGCATTTACAGTCGCAGCGGTCAGATTAACTAGATCGACAGCCGCAACGTAAATACCGCCCCACCTTGCAGGTGATTTGAAACAGTGAGGGTGCCGCCATGTGCTTCAGCCAGTTTACGTGCGATGGCTAAGCCTAAGCCGGTACTCCCGCTTTCACGCTCGCGGCTGCTATCCGCGCGATAAAAGCGCTCAAAAATTAAATCGAATGCCTCCGGGGGAATGCCAGCGCCATGGTCACGCACATCTAATCGTATTTCTTTGCCTTCTAATTGCAGCTCGATGTCGATGCTTTTACCAGCTGGGGTATACCTCAAAGCGTTCTGCAGCAGATTGTGCAAAATCTGCTGGATGCGGTCAGGGTCAGCGTTTACCCTTGGCAACTCGCCGATGCTCCTCACTTGTAAGGTAATGGCGTTTTTTGCCAATGCCGGTTCAAAGCTTTTAGCCGTTAAATGAGTTAGCTCCAGCAGGTTAACCGAGCGTTTGTGCAGCTCCAATTCGCCGGCATCTGCCAGTGAAAGTGTGCGCAAATCCTCCACCAAGCGGATAAGGAGCTCATTTTGTTCCCGCAGCGGCTTCAAGGCTTCTTGACTAAGGGGGTAAACGCCATCTTCCAGTGCTTCCAGGTTAGCCTGCTGAACCGCCAACGGTGTGCGCAGCTCGTGGGCGATATCGGCAGTCAACGCGCGCCGGTTTTTCTCGGAGCGCTGGAGAGACTCAGCCATGCTGTTCAAGGTTCGCCCTAAGGTCACCACTTCAGGCGGACCTTTGACATCAATTTGCTGGCTCAGATCTCCCTGCGCGATGCGCTCAGCGGATTGAGTGAGCACTTTTACCGGCTTGGTCACCTGATTAGCCAATACCACGGCTAGGATCAGCGCTACGACGCCAGAAATGAGAGCTGCCAATAGGGTAGCGTTGCGTACCTTAGCCAGCAGCTGGCTTGCAAAGTTAGCCGGCAGACCGCCTGCGCGTCCTGGCGTCAGCAGATAGCCCACCACCCGACCATCCACCTCTACTTCCTGAGCAGATTGGAGCTCGCTCTGGCTCAGAGTTTCGCCGATGCGCGCCGGGTCAGGAGCATAAACAATCACCCCATCAGAATCAGCGATGACGTTCTGGTCGAGCAACCCGCCAGCTTGGCTGCCGCTCTGTCCAGCTCCCGATCCGCGCCCCTGTCCTTGCCCTTGCTCTCCAGCCTGCCCGTTTGCAGTGGTCAGGAGAGCTTCTACACCAGCCCAGCTTTGATGCTGGCGGTAATAATCAGCAAGGGGTTGCATCAAGTCAGTTTCTCCGCCCATGCCATAGCGGCGCAAATAGCCTTGCACCTGCGTCTCAGCGGAAAGATTAGCCACAATCAGCACAGTGCCCAGGGCGATCACAATCACCAAGGTAAAAGCTAAGACAAGACGGGTGCGCATTTTATTCCTCCATCAGGGTAGCCCGGTAGCCCACCCCAAATACAGTCTCGATATAGGTTGAATCGGGGTCAACCTCTTTCAGCTTGTGCCTCAGGTTTTTGATGTGCACATCCACACTGCGCTCATAACCCTCATAGCTCACACCTTGGGCAGCTTCCAGCAGCTGCAGGCG
>Ga0208695_1003145_pt1 | contig 11415 bp, 8 predicted proteins | sample AD_UKC111_MetaG_FD_184449 | JGI IMG/M metagenome (GOLD analysis project Ga0208695, IMG submission 184449) | Active sludge microbial communities of municipal wastewater-treating anaerobic digesters from Hong Kong - AD_UKC111_MetaG (SPAdes)... | ecosystem: Engineered > Bioreactor > Anaerobic >... | reverse complement strand
CTTTAACTCTTTAAGTGATTCCTTTACATCTGGATCTATAGCTATCGTAGACATATATTATAATATGTTATAATAGGATAAATAAATGCACATTCAAATTTTCCAGGATTGATTTTATTAGAGCCTGCAAGGTATCACCGGAAAAATGTTTCAATCCTTGTTTTAATGGATCTTGCTCGCGAATTGTGACAAGTTTTATATGCGGAATTAACCCGCAAGTTTCAATCCTTGTTTTAATGGATCTTGCTCGCGAATCCCTTCGTGTAATTTAGGGAGTGCCGTTTTTCGTAGGGTTTCAATCCTTGTTTTAATGGATCTTGCTCGCGAATTATGGTCACCGAGTCCGTTATCAATCCAGCAGTTAGTTTCAATCCTTGTTTTAATGGATCTTGCTCGCGAATGAAATATGTGTTAGAGAAAAATGAAAGATACTATAGTTTCAATCCTTGTTTTAATGGATCTTGCTCGCGAATCAGACAAGATCATACGCATTTACTAATTTGAATTGCGGTTTCAATCCTTGTTTTAATGGATCTTGCTCGCGAATTTATAAAAACACATATGACTACAAAAACGGAATTGTGTTTCAATCCTTGTTTTAATGGATCTTGCTCGCGAATCTCGATAGAATTATATACGTGGTCTACAATATCATGTTTCAATCCTTGTTTTAATGGATCTTGCTCGCGAATACCTATATTCTTTGAGGCGACTGAATGGGAATAGTTTCAATCCTTGTTTTAATGGATCTTGCTCGCGAATGGGTCTATTCCGATTGCGTTTTACAGCACTGTCAAGTTTCAATCCTTGTTTTAATGGATCTTGCTCGCGAATGAGTTCTTCATAAGACATTTTACCGACATTAATTCCTGGTTTCAATCCTTGTTTTAATGGATCTTGCTCGCGAATCAGGGTTCACCCCTGCCAACCCGATTTTAGCTTCCAGTTTCAATCCTTGTTTTAATGGATCTTGCTCGCGAATTCGCAAGGGCTTAAGGTGATCTTGCATGGCAGGTTGTTTCAATCCTTGTTTTAATGGATCTTGCTCGCGAATCCCGCGATAAAGTCTCAGACGAGGAAGAGGAAGACGGTTTCAATCCTTGTTTTAATGGATCTTGCTCGCGAATCCCCGAGTCACTACTAAAAGGACTACTAATAATCATGTTTCAATCCTTGTTTTAATGGATCTTGCTCGCGAATTTTATCTTTATATATGCCTGTGTTTGGGTAATGTCGTTTCAATCCTTGTTTTAATGGATCTTGCTCGCGAATTTTGTAAGCTATTGTTTTGATGAAGCCCAAGGCTATGTTTCAATCCTTGTTTTAATGGATCTTGCTCGCGAATACTGAAGAGTTTGTCATGTTTGAAATTGCAGAATAATGTTTCAATCCTTGTTTTAATGGATCTTGCTCGCGAATTCTTACAAATGATTTTAAGCCAGTTGGGACATATTCTGTTTCAATCCTTGTTTTAATGGATCTTGCTCGCGAATTAGTCCATAACTACTATGAGAGCAGCGGGCTTAAGTCTGGTTTCAATCCTTGTTTTAATGGATCTTGCTCGCGAATAAGGTTATGTAGAAGGCAGAGAAGGAAAACTTTCTTGTTTCAATCCTTGTTTTAATGGATCTTGCTCGCGAATCCGCTGAATCATGTCCTCTCTAGTCGGAATCTCCTCGTTTCAATCCTTGTTTTAATGGATCTTGCTCGCGAATTAGGGCGTCGTTAATTCCTTTTTCGTCTGTTGGGTCGTTTCAATCCTTGTTTTAATGGATCTTGCTCGCGAATTATGAAAGCAGGCGAGCAGATAGGAAGCGGAGAAAGTTTCAATCCTTGTTTTAATGGATCTTGCTCGCGAATTGAAATATGTCGAGAAGTCCGCCAAAATGAGTGGTTTCAATCCTTGTTTTAATGGATCTTGCTCGCGAATGTGCATTATCCCTCTATGGTGTGTGAACTTCCGTAGTTTCAATCCTTGTTTTAATGGATCTTGCTCGCGAATTTGATGACTCCCTTGTATATGACGGGGGAGTCTATGGTTTCAATCCTTGTTTTAATGGATCTTGCTCGCGAATCCTATCGAGCTTTCTATTCGCAACTTGCTAAACATTAAGTTTCAATCCTTGTTTTAATGGATCTTGCTCGCGAATAAAGACTACGACCGAACTCATAAAAGAGTTCGGGAAGTTTCAATCCTTGTTTTAATGGATCTTGCTCGCGAATTCCTATTGATTTGAACTTAAATATCCAGTTCTTTTTGTTTCAATCCTTGTTTTAATGGATCTTGCTCGCGAATCTGGATTTCTGGGATAATTTCAACGACGGTCTCGGGTTTCAATCCTTGTTTTAATGGATCTTGCTCGCGAATATTTTCATGAACTTCTAGGTCGTGCATAAGACAATGTTTCAATCCTTGTTTTAATGGATCTTGCTCGCGAATGCAGAACTTTTCGATTCCGCTACACCGTTCCCGAAAGTTTCAATCCTTGTTTTAATGGATCTTGCTCGCGAATTCTGTCTGAATATCCACATCGAAAGCAGGATGATAAGTTTCAATCCTTGTTTTAATGGATCTTGCTCGCGAATAAACGAATATGGACGAACTCAAACAGGAGGAAAAGAGTTTCAATCCTTGTTTTAATGGATCTTGCTCGCGAATCTTTAGTACTTATTGTAGACTGGATTGCAGGAGAGAGTTTCAATCCTTGTTTTAATGGATCTTGCTCGCGAATTAGCTATCCTACCGTCGATAATCGACGTTTTTAATACGTTTCAATCCTTGTTTTAATGGATCTTGCTCGCGAATAGGTGAGATTCATGCGAACTGGTTAGAAAATAATAAGTTTCAATCCTTGTTTTAATGGATCTTGCTCGCGAATATGTAGTTGTTGAAAATTTTCCCATGACCCGTGTTAGTTTCAATCCTTGTTTTAATGGATCTTGCTCGCGAATAGGTTGTTATTTTTTGAAATCTTTTTTTCGGGTATAGTTTCAATCCTTGTTTTAATGGATCTTGCTCGCGAATTGGAAGCCGAGGCGACCAAACATTAAGGACAACGAGGGTTTCAATCCTTGTTTTAATGGATCTTGCTCGCGAATACGTTGTCCGATTACGAAAAGCTCAAAATCAACGGAGTTTCAATCCTTGTTTTAATGGATCTTGCTCGCGAATCAGCGTAGAATAGGGGTCACAAGGGTAAGATACGAACCGTTTCAATCCTTGTTTTAATGGATCTTGCTCGCGAATTCGTTAAAACATTGGGTCACTGGATAAGTAGATCAGTTTCAATCCTTGTTTTAATGGATCTTGCTCGCGAATAATTGCCGGATAGTCCGAGGTGTTGAAAGTGTAGTTAGTTTCAATCCTTGTTTTAATGGATCTTGCTCGCGAATTCTTCGATTTTTTCAATTACCGTTCTAGCTTTTTCAGGTTTCAATCCTTGTTTTAATGGATCTTGCTCGCGAATCGAATATCATCTTTTGCGACCTCACTAAATTTTTGTTTCAATCCTTGTTTTAATGGATCTTGCTCGCGAATAAGAAAACCGCATTCGTATGCCTGCGATGCGGGCATGGTTTCAATCCTTGTTTTAATGGATCTTGCTCGCGAATATAACACTGCAAAATATAATACGAGGTTGGTAGTTTCAATCCTTGTTTTAATGGATCTTGCTCGCGAATACTCATAATCTGTAAATGAGAGGGCTTGATAATGGGGTTTCAATCCTTGTTTTAATGGATCTTGCTCGCGAATTGCCGATAATGATATTTTCAAAATATTTATACATGTTGTTTCAATCCTTGTTTTAATGGATCTTGCTCGCGAATTCTATCTCATCTCCTTCAAAATATCCATCGGCTTTGTTTCAATCCTTGTTTTAATGGATCTTGCTCGCGAATTGAATAGACTTCTTTATCTCAGTTGTGATTTTTTCGTTTCAATCCTTGTTTTAATGGATCTTGCTCGCGAATTCAATACCGAGAAGAGTATCTTTCTCGGTACGGGTGTTTCAATCCTTGTTTTAATGGATCTTGCTCGCGAATATAGGGAATTAGGAGGACTGACCCTGCAGGAGGTTGTTTCAATCCTTGTTTTAATGGATCTTGCTCGCGAATACTTTTTTTCATAATAAGGGCTCATATCCTCCATTGTTTCAATCCTTGTTTTAATGGATCTTGCTCGCGAATACGAAGGGACTAGACCCGAAACAGACGATGAACTTGTGTTTCAATCCTTGTTTTAATGGATCTTGCTCGCGAATCAGATAATAAACGGTATCGGTACAGTTATACCTGAAGTTTCAATCCTTGTTTTAATGGATCTTGCTCGCGAATAGACCACCAGATAGGACAGTCTGGCACAGGAACTGTTTCAATCCTTGTTTTAATGGATCTTGCTCGCGAATCGAAGTTCAAAATGTTTCAGGGTCACTCTATGTTGGTTTCAATCCTTGTTTTAATGGATCTTGCTCGCGAATCGGTGAGATTTCATTACCATTTACGTCAATTATTTTGTTTCAATCCTTGTTTTAATGGATCTTGCTCGCGAATCTCTTTGACTACCCATTGGACCGCCGGATCAATCTGTTTCAATCCTTGTTTTAATGGATCTTGCTCGCGAATAAAGCAAAAGCGAAAGAAAAAGAAGACATGAAAACGTTTCAATCCTTGTTTTAATGGATCTTGCTCGCGAATGTTTCTGAAGATGTTAACGGGTCAGCGTCAGGAGCGTTTCAATCCTTGTTTTAATGGATCTTGCTCGCGAATAATCAGATTCCCGAGGGACGCCGCCTGCATATGGGTAGTTTCAATCCTTGTTTTAATGGATCTTGCTCGCGAATTACTTTTTCAATAATGTTGTTGAGAGAATGGGGCAGTTTCAATCCTTGTTTTAATGGATCTTGCTCGCGAATAAGCCTATGTCATTTGATGCAATCAACGCCACGTCGGTTTCAATCCTTGTTTTAATGGATCTTGCTCGCGAATGATACGTGGAACTAGATCCTGTATCAGTGGATGGGAGTTTCAATCCTTGTTTTAATGGATCTTGCTCGCGAATCCGTGAAATTGCTTACAGGAGCTTCAGGTAATGTAGTTTCAATCCTTGTTTTAATGGATCTTGCTCGCGAATCTTCAATGTCCCTGCATCATCTCTCAACCCCGATTCGGTTTCAATCCTTGTTTTAATGGATCTTGCTCGCGAATATTTAACTATGCTGAAAACATAGATGACGGCAGGGGTAGTTTCAATCCTTGTTTTAATGGATCTTGCTCGCGAATGACAGGATCAAGGAAACCCGATCTAAAACTACGCAGGTTTCAATCCTTGTTTTAATGGATCTTGCTCGCGAATGACAGGATCAAGGAAACCCGATCTAAAACTACGCAGGTTTCAATCCTTGTTTTAATGGATCTTGCTCGCGAATACCACTTATCAAGATCTTCATCTGACATATTTCTGTGTTTCAATCCTTGTTTTAATGGATCTTGCTCGCGAATATTTTATACGGTTTTTCCAAAAACCAATTCCAAAAGTTTCAATCCTTGTTTTAATGGATCTTGCTCGCGAATCTTCCTGAAGATGCTAGGCAACATTATACCTGTAATGCTGTTTCAATCCTTGTTTTAATGGATCTTGCTCGCGAATCATAACAGATAGGCATCCCCGCCGGATCACCTGACAGAGTTTCAATCCTTGTTTTAATGGATCTTGCTCGCGAATCAGTGATCCTTTTTCAGAAAATCGCACATTCTAGGTTGTTTCAATCCTTGTTTTAATGGATCTTGCTCGCGAATCGGTACAGGTTACGAGAGTACAGGACAGGCAATAGCGTTTCAATCCTTGTTTTAATGGATCTTGCTCGCGAATCTATCTTAGCTTTTACTTTATCAGAAACATATACGCGTTTCAATCCTTGTTTTAATGGATCTTGCTCGCGAATTCTGAATCAGGAAGGAGGTCCAGCACCAGGGCGTAGTTTCAATCCTTGTTTTAATGGATCTTGCTCGCGAATCAGATCATTAGGCGGGATATCGTGCTGAACATCTTTGTTTCAATCCTTGTTTTAATGGATCTTGCTCGCGAATTTTATATTGAGTTCGTTTCCCTCGTCTACTAACTGTTTCAATCCTTGTTTTAATGGATCTTGCTCGCGAATTCAAAGTTTAAAACTGCAAGAATCAACCGGAGAAGGTTTCAATCCTTGTTTTAATGGATCTTGCTCGCGAATGAGTCTGCTTTTAAGACTCTTCTATCTTCAGAGATGTTTCAATCCTTGTTTTAATGGATCTTGCTCGCGAATGGCTGCCCTGTTCAATTCTCTGAACCTCTCATAGATGTTTCAATCCTTGTTTTAATGGATCTTGCTCGCGAATTTTCCATTGAGCCATAGGGGGATTGTAATGACTGGTTTCAATCCTTGTTTTAATGGATCTTGCTCGCGAATGAGTTAGCCCTAGTATATATGGTATTGTTTGAGGCTAGTTTCAATCCTTGTTTTAATGGATCTTGCTCGCGAATATCTTCACGGACTGCAAGACGACCAGGATATCCATTTGGTTTCAATCCTTGTTTTAATGGATCTTGCTCGCGAATTTGCTGGAGATATAATGTATTTCCTGAACGGAACGTAGTTTCAATCCTTGTTTTAATGGATCTTGCTCGCGAATCACATGAAGGGGGGATATCAGCAAGTGGAATTTTAAGTTTCAATCCTTGTTTTAATGGATCTTGCTCGCGAATTCTATTCTCCGGCGTGTGGGCTTTTGGAATTCACCCCAGTTTCAATCCTTGTTTTAATGGATCTTGCTCGCGAATGGTAGAAAATAATGTTCTGCACAGAGAGGATATTTGTTTCAATCCTTGTTTTAATGGATCTTGCTCGCGAATACATACTCTTTGTTTTATTTTAGTATCTTCAAGTGTTCGTTTCAATCCTTGTTTTAATGGATCTTGCTCGCGAATTTTAAGTCTATATTTTTGTTTATTTTGTACATTTTGTTTCAATCCTTGTTTTAATGGATCTTGCTCGCGAATGAGCCCCGGACCGTAAGAAGCCACGATAAGGTTATGTTTCAATCCTTGTTTTAATGGATCTTGCTCGCGAATCTCATCATACGGATTGAAACTAGAAAGTTCTTTGATGTTTCAATCCTTGTTTTAATGGATCTTGCTCGCGAATGAGATATTTTAGCACATTCCCATGACACGGTTTTGAGGTTTCAATCCTTGTTTTAATGGATCTTGCTCGCGAATAAATAATAGTATCAAAAGTAGTGGTAGACGTAACCAGTTTCAATCCTTGTTTTAATGGATCTTGCTCGCGAATACTACACAGTTATTATTTTCCATATTGCAGCTCCTTTGTTTCAATCCTTGTTTTAATGGATCTTGCTCGCGAATGGATGTATTGTTATCGGCTGTGGTATGTCCGTTTTTGTTTCAATCCTTGTTTTAATGGATCTTGCTCGCGAATCAAAAAAAGAAACTTATTTTTCTGTAATAGATAGAGTTTCAATCCTTGTTTTAATGGATCTTGCTCGCGAATGCATGATTTTGTGGATTGGGTGACCTGATGGAAATTTGTTTCAATCCTTGTTTTAATGGATCTTGCTCGCGAATGGGTCGCCTCTTGTGCCGCCTTTGGAGCGTTGGAAGTTTCAATCCTTGTTTTAATGGATCTTGCTCGCGAATGGAACAGATACGCAGACCTTTGTGTACTCTGTCAGTTTCAATCCTTGTTTTAATGGATCTTGCTCGCGAATCTGATGTCTGCCAGTGGAGAAACTGTAGAATAAGGTTTCAATCCTTGTTTTAATGGATCTTGCTCGCGAATGTGATTTCAGACGCAGCCCTAGCAACAGCAGAAGGATGTTTCAATCCTTGTTTTAATGGATCTTGCTCGCGAATCGGGCTATTAATACGGCAAGAACTATGATAATGGAGTTTCAATCCTTGTTTTAATGGATCTTGCTCGCGAATTAGGCGTCATTTCAATGGCTTACACAAAATTCGCAGTTTCAATCCTTGTTTTAATGGATCTTGCTCGCGAATGCAGCTTAACCGCATAACCCATTTTTCCTTTTTTGTTTCAATCCTTGTTTTAATGGATCTTGCTCGCGAATCCGTCTACGACATATTCGTAGTTTTTACCATTTTGTTTCAATCCTTGTTTTAATGGATCTTGCTCGCGAATACGGCAGAAGAAATAAGAGAATTCAGAGGTGAAGTTTCAATCCTTGTTTTAATGGATCTTGCTCGCGAATACAGGGACTCGATTCCAAAATTTGAAGTTGAGAAAAGTTTCAATCCTTGTTTTAATGGATCTTGCTCGCGAATTAATAACTGTATAGTTGTCAAAGAAACTGTTTTTGGTTTCAATCCTTGTTTTAATGGATCTTGCTCGCGAATAATAGTTACGTTTACACTATCAGATGCCGGTTCAACGTTTCAATCCTTGTTTTAATGGATCTTGCTCGCGAATCCTAGTATCATTTTTACCATCTCCTACGGGCAAACAGTTTCAATCCTTGTTTTAATGGATCTTGCTCGCGAATCTCGTTTTTAGGACAATATCTTAACATATGAGGTCTAGTTTCAATCCTTGTTTTAATGGATCTTGCTCGCGAATTCTAACTCTTCTACCCCTGTTGTGAACCGGTGAAACAGTTTCAATCCTTGTTTTAATGGATCTTGCTCGCGAATTCGTTTTTCCCCATGATCCAGAACCGTTCCATGAGTTTCAATCCTTGTTTTAATGGATCTTGCTCGCGAATACTTCCGCTACAGCCGATGCCGGAATACAGGCATTTTCGTTTCAATCCTTGTTTTAATGGATCTTGCTCGCGAATACGGTCTCTTGACTACTTTCTTCATGTCAAAATTGAGTTTCAATCCTTGTTTTAATGGATCTTGCTCGCGAATCCAGGTCAAGTCATGAAACGTTGTCCTCTCTGCAAGTTTCAATCCTTGTTTTAATGGATCTTGCTCGCGAATCAAAATCGGCTAGATTTGAGCATGGAGAGAATATACGGTTTCAATCCTTGTTTTAATGGATCTTGCTCGCGAATTCGAATTGCACTCACAGAAGTCTTGGAATGCTCAAGTTTCAATCCTTGTTTTAATGGATCTTGCTCGCGAATTTTACTCAAGCTCCTTTAATATTCTCTATTTTCCTGGTTTCAATCCTTGTTTTAATGGATCTTGCTCGCGAATATGATCATACTTTTCAGATTCATTATTTACTCGGTGTTTCAATCCTTGTTTTAATGGATCTTGCTCGCGAATAAAGAAGAAGGGAAAGAGGAAAGTTCAAAGAATTCGTTTCAATCCTTGTTTTAATGGATCTTGCTCGCGAATGCACAAGTCGCCATGTAGATTTCAGATGCCGTACAAGTTTCAATCCTTGTTTTAATGGATCTTGCTCGCGAATCTGAATATTTCCATATTGCCGGATAAGGCAATCCGGGTTTCAATCCTTGTTTTAATGGATCTTGCTCGCGAATCCAAAAAGCCAGCCTTTAGGGAGCTTGCCTTCGTAGTTTCAATCCTTGTTTTAATGGATCTTGCTCGCGAATCTTCACAATCCCTGCTATAACATAATTCACACGTGTTTCAATCCTTGTTTTAATGGATCTTGCTCGCGAATGCAGGCATCTGCCAGCCCGGGGAGAAAGTAGTAAGTTTCAATCCTTGTTTTAATGGATCTTGCTCGCGAATCCTCTAGCTACAATGGTGATATACGACTTCCACTCGCGTTTCAATCCTTGTTTTAATGGATCTTGCTCGCGAATCAATAGAATGTGCAGAGCGCACCGAAGGTTAACATTACGTTTCAATCCTTGTTTTAATGGATCTTGCTCGCGAATCTGTCAGGTAATTCCTCATTCTCCAAATCTTCCCTTGTTTTCTTGTTTCAATCCTTGTTTTAATGGATCTTGCTCGCGAATGCGTCCAACGAACTGCTGTCTATCCTCGTTCATGTGTTTCAATCCTTGTTTTAATGGATCTTGCTCGCGAATTGGGTTTTCATAGCTATCGGGATAATAGTAGCGATAAGTTTCAATCCTTGTTTTAATGGATCTTGCTCGCGAATCACTCCCAAACTTTTCTACGTCTTTTATCTCTTTATAGTTTCAATCCTTGTTTTAATGGATCTTGCTCGCGAATACTTTGGGAATTCGCTTATACTCCTACCACAATATGGTTTCAATCCTTGTTTTAATGGATCTTGCTCGCGAATCCGGGATATCTACTCCCATAGGGCAAGGCTGACAAGTTTCAATCCTTGTTTTAATGGATCTTGCTCGCGAATAAGGAAAGGGATACAAGAAGAATATGATTTACACAGTTTCAATCCTTGTTTTAATGGATCTTGCTCGCGAATACAATCAAGCAGTTGCTATAGAAGACTTAAACATGTTTCAATCCTTGTTTTAATGGATCTTGCTCGCGAATTTTCTCCATGTTTATATAATTATCTGCTAATTATATAGTTTCAATCCTTGTTTTAATGGATCTTGCTCGCGAATCCGATGGAAGAAATGACTCACGCTTTGCGGAGCGGTTTCAATCCTTGTTTTAATGGATCTTGCTCGCGAATTTGTTTTCAAGTTCTCGTAATTCAGATATATTCATAGTTTCAATCCTTGTTTTAATGGATCTTGCTCGCGAATGATAACTTTGGCAAGTCCGTATAATACGATAACAGGTTTCAATCCTTGTTTTAATGGATCTTGCTCGCGAATAATACAAGAATGATTACGTTCTTGGATTGCTGCTTAAGTTTCAATCCTTGTTTTAATGGATCTTGCTCGCGAATTTCTCCCGCTATTTCTCCCTAGACGCATGGTTTGAGTTTCAATCCTTGTTTTAATGGATCTTGCTCGCGAATCCCTGATGCTTTAGCACAGGGAGGAATTCCGTCAACTGTTTCAATCCTTGTTTTAATGGATCTTGCTCGCGAATACAAGTGCGTAATAGCCTCGTAATGTGTGTTATGGTTTCAATCCTTGTTTTAATGGATCTTGCTCGCGAATTCGCAAGATAGTGGTGCAAGTATCCGAGGCATCCGTTTCAATCCTTGTTTTAATGGATCTTGCTCGCGAATGGTTCTGTAGTCATAGCAATTACTTCTATCATATACTAGTTTCAATCCTTGTTTTAATGGATCTTGCTCGCGAATCTGCGATTGAGACTATCAATGCTCTTGCTAAATTGGGTTTCAATCCTTGTTTTAATGGATCTTGCTCGCGAATCAAGCAGTTTCCTGATGAATCTATAGATGCCATAAGTTTCAATCCTTGTTTTAATGGATCTTGCTCGCGAATAGGGCAAAATTTTCCGTTATTTAGCCAGAAAAGGCCTGAAATGAGCCCTTTTCTGGGGCTAAAATTCTTGCTGGAAAATTATCAAAC
>Ga0208695_1003140_pt1 | contig 11422 bp, 14 predicted proteins | sample AD_UKC111_MetaG_FD_184449 | JGI IMG/M metagenome (GOLD analysis project Ga0208695, IMG submission 184449) | Active sludge microbial communities of municipal wastewater-treating anaerobic digesters from Hong Kong - AD_UKC111_MetaG (SPAdes)... | ecosystem: Engineered > Bioreactor > Anaerobic >... | reverse complement strand
TTCTAAAATTGATGCTTTTCCTGTTTTTCCATACAAGGTATGCATTAGTAGGTATGCAGGTAAGCAAATCAACCGGTGTTGTAAATCTGCTGGATACGACAAAAGAAAACAATGGTGCCAGAACAAGAGTGCTCCCGAAGCCTGTTATGCCTTTTACAAAAAAAGCGGCAAGAACAACTAAAAATAAGTAGAAATTCTCAATCAATGTATTCTACCTTCACTTTCTTCCGTAGGGACATGCGTATAGACACATTCCGCACACATAAAGCTTTCCTGCTGATGTCAGAGAATTAAAATAAGCTTCGCATTTAAGAGCATCAAATCGCGCTTCTCTGGGTTCATTTTCAGAAAAGGTTTTGCCTCTGATTGCATTTGCAGGGCATATATCGGCACAAGCCGTACATTCCCCGCACCGGGGCTCCATAATCCCTTCCCCTGTAGGCTGAAGAGGCGCGTCAGTCAGTATGGATACCCATCTTACCCTGGGCCCGTTCTGAGGTGTAATCAGCAGGCAGTTCTTTCCTATCCACCCGAAGCCGCAAAGCCTTGCACCCAGCTTATGGGAGAATGCACCATATATCCTGTCATGGTCAATAATTCCGGATGCTGGTATGGGAAGTACCCTGTATCCCTTCTCCTGTATAAGGCTGGCAAACATTGAAGCAGCCAAATCCAATCTCTGGTTTATTACATCATATGCAAAAAGCTTGTAGTTCAGTGCATCATTGTATTGTTCCCTGTATGGCAGTCTGTCTACTATATCTTTCGGTAAAGGGATGCCCAGTGTTACACAGTAAGGATAGTCTCCTATACCTGTTCCTGCCTGATCGATAGCCGTATGCTCAACCTTGGACAAATCCGCCACTCCAAAATATGATATCATGCAGCTTCTTGCAAGCTTATACAGCTCCTCATTCAGATTCATGAATACGCTACCCCCCCATATGCTCTTCTCTTAATTATATATAACAATACATAATAATATCAAGCTATATGGAATACGACTGTAACAATATTGTTGCTGAATCATAATATGAAATAGCGGGTATTGTAAGGAGGTCCATATATGGTTGAATATCTCTCACAATTCAATCTGATATGGCTGGGAATAATGGCAAGTCTAGGTGCCGGCCTGGCCACAGGTATCGGCTCGGTGCCTATTTTTTTAACAAAAAAAATATCCAAGAAGCTGCTTGATTTGCTGTTGGGTACAGCTGCCGGAATAATGCTTGCCGCTACATCCTTCAGTCTGATTATCCCTGCCATTGAGAAAGGCGGAGGAGGAATAAAGGGCGCATCAATAACCCTTGTCGGAATACTATTCGGAGGAGTATTTATAGATTTCATTGATAAATTCTTTCCGGATACCAACCTGCTCCTGAATGCGTTAAACGGCAACGGGAATAATGCTCATGAGTTAAATAAATCTGAAACTGCAGCAATTAACTCACGGCTCAGGAAGGTATGGCTATTTGTAATCGCGATCACTGTTCATAACTTCCCTGAAGGCCTTGCTGTAGGTGTAGGCTTTGGGGACGGAGATATAATAAATGGACTATGTCTTGCAATCGGAATAGGCCTGCAGAACTTACCCGAAGGTCTTGCTGTAGCCCTTCCTTTGCTAAGAGAAAACTATCCAAGAAGCAAGGCCTTTCTGGTGGCTTTGTGTACAGGTTTGGTAGAGCCTATCGGCGGATTGTTAGGGATTGTCCTTGTTCAAATATCCAGGCCGCTGATGCCTTTTTCCCTGGCTTTTGCTGCAGGAGCCATGCTTTTTGTCATAAGCCATGAAATAATACCTGAAACACAGCATCAGAAATGCCATTCAAGGCTTGCCACCCATGCTCTTTTGGTGGGATTTGTGGTAATGATGTTTCTGGATAATACTTTAGGTTGAACAAACACCTATTATATACTGAAGAATAAATGGTATAATTGCATTGGATAAGAATCCGAAGGAACAAAAGTATGATAAGCAGGAGGTATGACCTATGACTGTAAAGATTGCCGCTGCACAAATGAATCCTCAAATAGGAAATCTTGAAGCTAATCTTAAAAATACTCTTAGGCTGATAGATGAGGCAGCAGACCACGGTGCAAACCTCATAGTATTTCCGGAGTTATGTAATACCGGCTATGCTTTTGAATCACTGCAGGAGCTTGCAGCTGCAGCGGAACCTGTGCCCGGAGGACGTACAACGGAAGCCTGGCTGGAAAAAGCAAAACAGAAAAATATATACATAGCAGCAGGTATTGCAGAAAAGGAAGGGCCCTATATATATAATTCGGCAGCAATTATCGGGCCCGAAGGTTTTATTGGCACCTATAGAAAAAATCATCTCTGGTACAACGAAAAACTGATTTTCCAGCCGGGGAATCTGGGATTCCCCATATTTGACCTGCCTTTTGGAAGGCTTGGAATACAGATATGCTACGACTTTTTCTTTATGGAGGGTACCAGGATACTTGCTCTTAAAGGCGCCGACATAATAGCCGTTCCGACAAACTGGCCTACAGGCAGTAATACATGGGATGAAAGAGGTTACTGCATGGGGGACTACAGGGCTATGGTCAATTCAAATGCCAATAAGGTTTATATCGCCTGCAGCAATCGTATTGGCGAGGAACGGGGTATAAGCTTCAAGGGCGGAAGCATTATCACGGGGCCAGACGGATGGCCTTTGGCAGGGCCAGCCGCACAAGACAGCGAAGTAATACTATATGCAGACATTGATATAATGGAAGGCCGTAGAGCAAGGCTCCTTAACCTGGATGAATGCATAAAGGACAGAAGGGAAGACCTTTATGACAAGCTGCTGGGTTATGATCCGGAGTAAAACTGCTTCAGGGAGCCCATAAGGCTCCCTGAAATATTAATTATGCATTCAATTGTCTGACCGGCCTTGCTTCAATATATCCCCTGTAGCCCACCGGTGCAAGCTGGAACCTCGGTCCGTCCTCATCAGCCCACTTAAATCCGTAAAGCTCCGGGTTATACTTTTTCATAACTTCCCACAAATCTCCTATCGCTTCCTCGAATTTCTCCTCATCGAAGGGTTCTCCCTGGAATATCATAAACTTACACGGAGGAAGGTCAATCAGCTCATAGCCTTCCGGCACCTTTCCCGTATAATCTGCCGGCACCTCAACCCCCTGCGCATAGGTTGACGTACCTGGCCTGCGCATATTATCAGGCAGCCACATTCCTATAGGCTCATAAATAGCCTCTTTGATTCCGGACAGCACATTCCATACATCGCAGCCCACTTCCTCGCAGTATTCATAATAATGAGTCGCCTTGACTCCGGGCTTGAATATGAGCTTTCTTGCCGGTCGGTCCACCACTTGAACAAAAACCGTATTGGTATTTGGATTTTTACACATATTATCCTCTCCTTTTTGTAATCTGAGATAATAATCACGGATGCGCCCAGGCATAAAAAGCTTGATTGCCGGCGTATTCCTGCTGTAGTATTTGGGAGTCACGCCAAATTGCTTGGAAAAAGCCCTGGTAAAGCCTTCGTGGGAGTCAAATACAAAATCGAAAGCCACATCAATTACCCGTGTATTTCCATCCTTCAGCTTGGCGGCCGCTCGAGACAACCTCAGCGCCCGGATGTACTCAAAAGGTGTCTTGCCGGTCAGCTCCTTGAAAACCCTTTCAGAGTGCCAGGGTGAATATCCTGCAGCTTTTCCCAGCATATTCAGTGTAATTACCTCCGTCAGATGCTCTTCGATATAACTCTGCATACGCTGTACTGCTTTTATCTTTTCCCAGCTTTCCATGATCTCACCTCCATTTAGAGGATATCAATTATAATCAGTTATTTCTTGACTTGTTTTGCTGTCATACATCTATTTCCTTCGCTTTTAAATCCTTTTTCTTAAAGCCCACCTCCGCAATCAAGACACTGAACAGAAGAATTACAGCACCAAAATACCCTCTTAATGGCAGAACCTCCCCAAGGAATGCAAAGCCTAATACCGCAGAAAAAACCGGTTCCAAAGATAGAATAAGCCCTGTATGGGAAGCACTGGTATACTGCTGTGCTGTGGCCTGAACTATATATCCGAATGCGGTGCACAGAATGCTGAGGGCTAATGTAGCGCCCCAGGATATTCCTGTGCTGGGGAGGCTCACTGTCTCAGTAAATAATGAAAACACTATACTGAGTATGCCTGCAAAACCAAGCTGTAAAACACCCAGGGCAATTGAGTCAACTTTTCTTGTAAAAACCCCCATTACCACAACATGCACAGCAGAAAGAAATGCGCATAATATGCAGAGAAGGTCCCCGCCGCTCACGCTTAACTGAGTATTCAATGTCAATAAGGCTATACCGATAGGGGCAATGCATACACCTACAACTACTTTCTTCTCAATCTCCTGCTTTAAGAATAGGTAGGACAGTATTGGTATTATAATTACAGCAAGGCTTATCAGGAAGCCTGCATTTGAAGCAGTGGTATATTTCAAACCGAAAGCCATTGATATGAACATCCCGACCAGTATTACCGCCAGGATCAATGAATACTTTATTGTTTTTATATCTGATTCCAAAATATTCCTGTAGAATACAAGGGCAGATACAACAAAAGCGATAAGAAATCGCAGTGCCGTCAGGTTAAAAGGCTCAAGTACATCAAGAGCAAGTTTTGTAAGCATATATGATGCTCCCCAGAAAACCGTAACTGCAAGCAGCATCAAGTCTGCTCTTGTCTGATTAGTCAAAATAATCTCCTCCCAAACAAAAATTACAGCTTTGCATCCTGAAACTTATCCGGCATATATAATCATAAACGGAATGAAGTCCGCCAAAAAGTGAACTGCCATTGTAAAAATCAATCCGTTATTTTTATAAATATAACATAGTGCTGCCCCAATAATAAAAGAAAAATAAAATCCTTGATGCTGCAATCCAAAAAAGAATGATGATGCAATAATCCCTGCCGCTATACTAATATCTCCTGACCTTATTACATTGTGCGCAAATTCTGTGACTACTGTAAATATGCAGAATCTGTACAGAATTTCTTCTGTAAGCGCAGCTCTAAGTGATAACAGAAAGGGTTGATAAAAGCCGGTGAAGTTTAGCCAGGTGGTATTGCCTGCATCGCTCCTTGTCAAAGCCAGAGTATTGATTATTACAATACAAGAACCCAGGATAACAGATTTAATTAATCCCTTTCTGTTCTCATTATCTTTATACACCGGCTTCCAGACCGGGAAGCCCATTTTCTGAGCATACCTGCTTCCTAACGAAATGGCTGACACTATTAATATAATATCTAAAGGTATAAAGTTACTATTACTGTAAATACCCGATACACTAAAATAATTATATAGCAGCACATCAAGCAATAATACTGTCAGGACCGCAGATAAGACATTAACACACTGCACCCGTACCTTATCCATCATTATACCTCGATAATCAGTTTTGGAATATTAATAAACGCGTCCTCTTAAAGTCCAATCCTCAATATCAACCCTGACTGTTCCCCCATAAATATCAATTCTGGCACTGCCCCTCCGGAAGGAGCTTCTATCTGTTTGGTCCTGAATAAAGCCAAGCTTCTCAAGAATCTGCTTTGCCTTGTCTGTAGAGTCCCCCGGCCTTACACCGCAGATGCTGTATTTAGGATCAGATATGGCAATCTGTCCGGCTTTGTCTTCCAGCATTCCATCCACAGGATAAGCGATCATAACAGCAGAATTGTCATATTTATAGAAGTGTGCCCCAAATCCGCCTACGAGGCTGCCTTCACCAAGGATTTTTTCAACCTCTGAAGGCGACATTAACAGTTTTACGCCTGAAATGTCCAGATTCTGGTTTACTCTGTAAGCATCAATATACGGAGAAAACACATAACTCATAGCAATCAATGCAGTCAAGCATGTCGCTGCAATTATTAAAGCCTTTTTACCATGCTTCATATAAATTTCACTCCGATAATCTATAACATCGATTCTATTTGCTTTTTTGATTTTTTGTCAAGCAATTCACCTGTAAGCGTCTTGGATATATAGCTGTCAATTTCCTCCGAAGCCCTGTTTTTTCTGATTAATACAAGGATATTAAGTATATCAAGCAATATCAGTTTTCTCATGGTCGGTTTAATATCCATAATATTTATGGCCATAAGCTCATTAGCAATTTTATCATGCAAATGGATTTTATAAGGAATTATTTTGCTTAATGCCTGAATACACTGGCGTACTGTAATAAGCTTTTCATCATATAAAATCTCTAGATAGTCATCTATTGCCCAATCAATTTTATTCTCTCTGTCCCATTTCACATTATCAGCCATAAGCATTAACCCTATGCTTCTATGATATGAATTGGAGCTTTTTAATTTTTCACAGAACACATCCCAGAAAGGATATACATCATCGTAATATTCAGAGCGGTATTGCAATAGAAGTAATGAGTGGTATCTCAGCTTATCATCCTTTTCGGCCAGCCATTCCATTAGCTGAGATATGTCTTCCTTCTCCAATGTTTTGGAGAATTCGGGCAGGACTTCTTTTTCAAATGCCAATAATCTTTCAATACTAATCATTATTCCTTCACCTTCCTATACAATAAAGCATATAATCAGATGTTGATATGCAGCCTTTCGAATTATTCCAACCGATAAAGTTTTTCTTCAAAATCCTTGACAAAATATCGCTTGCCTCTTGCAACTACCGTATGCCCTTCCATTTCCAGCAATGCCTTTTGCAGTTCTATACCCTCGGGGTATTTTTCGTTCAGTTCTCCTCCCTTTTTCAAGGTACGCCAATAGGGGTTTATGTCTTTCCCTCCCCCGTTCTCCCTCTCCCGGGATGCGTTGGCTGCAATGTTGATAAAAATTCCCGCGGTAAGCTGGCAGGTGAAGTCTGCCCCATGCTTTTTTGCAAGATAAGCTCTAATTTCATCTGAAGTAATAAGCTTTCCCTCAGGGATCTTTTTCATCACCTCATCGTACTCAAGAGGCGCCGCTATAAGCATGTTCCCGCAGCCAAAGCGCTTGGCCATCTTATTATCATACCCTATGGGTTCTATTTTAGGCAGATCTCCTGAATTATTCAGCTTCTCGTTATAAGTTTTTCTTGCCATAAATATACCTCCCTTTTTCTTTTCACTTTTTGTCATATTCTGCTTCTTTGTTTGCTAAGTGAATAAGCTTTTCCAATTCACTGTCAACTAAATCTTCACTGCCGCAGCTTACATATAGTTTTACTTCATTTTCCCCAATTAGTTTTGATAGGGGTTTTGTTGCTTTTAGTGATATAAAATAATCATAATACTTAATCTCTTTGCTTATCCATTTCCATTTATGCAGGTCCCCCCGCCTGTATCCCGAAATTTTGTCATAATTAAAAACTTTCCGGATACAACTATTCCGCTTTTGAGTATTTCATCCGGCTGCCATGCCATATAAAAATTCAATAAGAAAATGCAGAAAGAATTAACAATCCAGGCTAGCATATTAAGCAGTTCCCCTTCATAATAAGCTGTCCTATGCAATTCTACCAGCATATTGTTTTCATAAAAGTATTGCCGCAAGCTTCTCAAATATTCCAGATCGAATAATTGATAAACCCTGTCAATATATTCTTTGCCCAATGAATTGTATACTCCCAGAGCCCTGTCAATAAATATACAGGAGAAAAGTATAAAGATCATAAGCCAGCCAAGCCCTACAATTGCATGAAAGCCTATACCTTTTTTCAATTTGATTATAACTTCGTTTTCTCTTTTCGCTCTTTTCATTTTATCTGTTACTATAAAGAATATTACAAATAAAACTAAAGCAGCAATAAGTACACAATACAATTTTTCAATCAAAACTTTAATGCCCACCCCTCAATGAATTCTCTGGATGCGCTATAATGTTTCTATCCATTCTTCAGCAGACAAAACCTTACTGAACCGCATCGCCTGTGTTACCAATACCGCCTTATACAATTCCTCTGCTTTTATTTCCCCTGCATAATTGGAAATATCGAGTGTTCCGATTGCATCAGACAAAAATTCTACTGTAAAGCCAAGATGCAATCCTTGTCTCGCAGTTGTGTCACAACACATCTGTGCCATATATCCGCAAATGGCGATAGTATCAATATTCCTTTCCTTTAACCATTTCTCCAGATCTGTATTTGTAAAACTGCCGGGAAGGTTCTTTTCTACATAATGGCTATATTTGATGGCCTTAATTTGGGGATGAAGTTCCCATTCCTTACTTCCCCTGACAAATGTCAATGATCCTTTTTGCGGCGCTGTGTGTTGTATAATGACAATATCAATATTTTTATCGTTGGCCGCTTCCGCTGCCTTCAAAATGTTTTCTAAACTGCCAGAAGGGTATGTAACAGGTAATTTGCCTGTAAAATACTCATTCTGTACATCTATAACCAATAATGCTCTTTTCATCACTTTCACAATTCCCTTCTTAAAGTTCTATTTGCACCATTCTGCAGCATACTGTTCAAGAAACGCATGCCCGGTATTGTATAAAAAACTTACTTTCTCTTATATCTGCTGCTCTCTCCAAAGAAAGTGATATCAGCATACCCCGCATAAATCTTCCCGTAATGCTTTACTCCCCCGGGGACAAAATATCTGTCCCCCTTTTCATATACCTTCCTTATTCCGCCTATTGTCAAATCAATCCTGCCTTCCAGAACAACAGCCCACTGGCTGCCGTGAGAATGCTCCGGCAAATCAATGTCCTTATCAAACTCCATGAAAAGGATCTGATGATTATCCCCTTGTGAGAGATATGCCTTTGCTCCTTCAAATGGTATATCCGCTTCTCCCAGATTGATAATAGGGTCCGAAAAAATTTTCGACATAAGCTTTTCCTCCTGTAATTTTTGTCTTAATCCAGAACATCTCATTTCTTTGCTTTTCTTAGTTTTAATTCTTCCTTCTCTTCATCGGCAAATTGGTTTAAAATTTCTTTCATTACTCTTGCTTTTCCTTTAAAGTCTTCCTTGCCGATAGACTTTTTCTCTATCTCCATATCTGCCTTTATCAACGATTCGTCCAGGCCCTCAAGGGAAAGCAATGCGGCTGCCAGACAGTAAAAGCTCTTGCTTTTCCCGTCATCATAACATTCCAGCATGGTATTAAGAAAATTCATTCTCCTGTTTTGCTGTTCAAGAAAAGCAGCAATTCCGGATTCTCTAATCAGCCTCTGGTTTTGCATAACCCTCCTGTGGGTTACGAATGAATCCGCTTCTCCTGTCTCTTTATCAAATTTACGGCAAGGAAACTCATTGCATTCACCGCAGGCCTCCAGCTCCTTTTTCTTAACACAACATGTAATGAAAGAACAAGAGGGATGTTTGTTCTCAAAATCAACGCCGCAGCATCCGGGGCATCTTGAAGAGCCTTCGGTGTAAAACCTGGGGCATAATCCGCAGTCCAGCCCGCAGCAGCCTAATGTATGGATTTTTTTACCCATGGATTATTCCCTCCTTACCAGAAAATTTTCTCTGGTTTATTCTGGATGTTTTTCTATTATATCACACTCGTTATGGCTTATGGAATACTTCCCTCAAGAGAAAATTAAGGCACAAAAAGAACAAATCCGGCCGGAGAACCGAATTCTCCAACCGGATCCAAAAATAGCTTCAGAATTTTTATCCCGCCATTGTGAAGAATCTTAATGCAAATAGCACAGCAAGAATATAAACAATTGGATGAACTTCCTTACCTTTGCCGACTGCCAGCTTCATAATAGGGTATGCGATAAATCCCACTGCAATACCGTTTGCTATACCATAGGAAAGAGGCATAATTATTATTGTAAGAAATGCAGGCAGCGCTTCCGTAAAGTCTTCAAAATCAATTTCCTTTACTGCACTCATCATCATAACACCGACAATTATAAGTGCCGGAGCCGTTGCTGCTGACGGAACCAAACCTGCTATTGGAGCTATAAACAGAGCTGCTATAAACATCACTGCGGTTACAAATGCAGTTAAACCTGTCCTTCCTCCCTCCATGACACCTGCAGCAGATTCTACATATGTGGTTGTATTTGAAGTACCCAATACCGCACCTATTGAAGTAGCAACAGAGTCTGATATAAGCGCCTTATCTATTCTTATTACTTTGCCGTTTTCATCAAGCATACCTGCTTTTGTTCCGGTACCTACAAGGGTACCTATTGTATCGAAAATATCAACAAAACTGAAGGATATTATAAGTGTTACAATCGCAACAAATATACTCCATGTGTCAGTTGCCCCCGTTGCTTCCATAAGGCCTTTAAAATCAAGCTGCATGAATGTGGGGGCCAGGCTTGGAGGCACCGAGAAAGGAGTAAAACCCTCCGGTATTATTACCACTCCCATTGGTATGCCTATAAGTGTTGTAGCAAAAATACCTATCAGCATGGCACCTTTTATTTTTTTCGCCAGCAGTATCCCTGTTATAAATAAACCGATGATTGCAAGAAGTGTGTTATGTGCTGTAAAGTTACCAAAACCTACAATTGTTGCAGGATTTGCCACGATGATTCCGGCATTCTGGAAGCCTATGAATGCGATGAAAAGTCCGATACCGGCACTTACTGCCTGTTTCATTGACTCAGGTATTGCATCAACAATGGCAATTCTGATTTTGCTTATTGTTATAAGAATTGAAAATATACCTGATAGAAATACGATAGCAAGTCCCTGCTGCCATGTATAACCCATTGTAAGAACAACGGTATATGCAAAGAATGCATTAAGCCCCATCCCCGGTGCCTGTGCATAGGGACAATTTGCATAAAGTGCCATTACAAGAGTACCAATAGCTGCAGCCAAGCATGTAGCTACCATTACTGCGCCTACAATCGGGTCATTGAATGCGTTAAAAGCTGCAGCTGCATCACCGAATGCATTAGCGCCGTTCATGCCCGCTACCCTGAGAATTGATGGATTGACGAAGATTATATACGCCATGGTAATAAAGGTTGTAAGCCCTGCCAAGACTTCAGTCCTGACATTAGTGTTGTTTTCTCTCAGCTTGAACATTCTTTCAAGCATTCCGGAGTCTTGTAAATTCGAATTTGTAGCCACGTATTTTCCTCCTTAAACATTAATGTATGATATCTGCTGCGTAAAATGTAACATACATAAAATATATTACAGTATTATCATAAATAAGAAAAGAGCTTTATACTATCTTTGATATACAATAAATAAACCCGTCTATAGCTTTCCATAGGCGGGTTTGCATTATTCTTATTATTCTTTTACTATCGGCTTCATCGTCGGGAATAGTATTATATCCCTGATAGAATAGGAATTTGTAAGGAACATTATTACTCTGTCCACCCCTATCCCAAGTCCCCCTGTGGGAGGCATCCCTATTTCAAGGGAGTTAACAAAGTCATCATCCGTTGCATATGCCTCTTCGTCTCCAAGCTCCTTGTC
>Ga0208695_1003138_pt1 | contig 11423 bp, 6 predicted proteins | sample AD_UKC111_MetaG_FD_184449 | JGI IMG/M metagenome (GOLD analysis project Ga0208695, IMG submission 184449) | Active sludge microbial communities of municipal wastewater-treating anaerobic digesters from Hong Kong - AD_UKC111_MetaG (SPAdes)... | ecosystem: Engineered > Bioreactor > Anaerobic >... | reverse complement strand
CAACGTGAGAAGTTGAAATTGTGATTCCTCTTTCTCTTTCTTCGGGAGCCTTGTCTATGTTGTCATAGCTTATAAATTCTCCCGTACCGTATCTTTTGTTCAAAATAAGCGTAATTGCTGCTGTTAATGTAGTTTTGCCGTGGTCAACGTGACCAATTGTTCCTATATTAACATGGGGTTTTGTTCTTTCAAATTTTGCTTTTGCCATTTTAATTTCCTCCCTTTGGCTTATTTAATAATTTTTTCAGCTATGTTGTTAGGCACTCTTTCGTAATGATGGAATTCCATTGAATAAGAAGCTCTTCCCTGGGTCAGGGACCGGAGGGTGGTTGCGTACCCGAACATTTCGGATAAGGGTGCATATGCATCCACAACCTTTATTCCGCTTCTGTCGGAGAAGCCTTCTATTCTTCCTCTTCTTGAGTTCATATCTCCCATAACGTCTCCCAGGTATTCTTCCGGAGTAGTTATTTCTATCTTCATGTATGGCTCCAAAAGTACCGGTGATGCTTTTTCCATCGCTTGCTTGAAAGCCATGGAACCGGCAATCTTAAATGCCATTTCGCTTGAGTCTACTTCATGGTAGCTTCCGTCATAAAGAGTAACCTTAAAGTCTATTACCGGATAACCTGCCAAAACTCCATTTTCAGATGCACCTCTGATTCCGGCTTCAACTGCAGGTATATATTCTTTCGGAATAACTCCGCCTGTGATTGCATTGACAAAAGTAAAGCCTTGACCCGGTTCCTGGGGCTCCATGATAATCTTAACATGTCCATACTGCCCCTTACCGCCTGATTGTCTTGCGTACTTAACATCAACGTCTGCAGTTCCGGTAATTGTTTCTTTGTATGAAACCTGCGGCTTGCCGACATTTGCTTCAACCTTGAATTCTCTTAAAAGTCTGTCGACTATAATTTCCAAATGCAGCTCGCCCATTCCTGCAATAATCGTCTGTCCTGTATCAGGATTTGTATATGTTTTAAAAGTAGGATCTTCTTCTGCTAACTTTTGAAGTCCCAAGCCCATTTTTTCCTGACCTGCCTTTGTTTTCGGCTCAATTGCCACTTCAATAACAGGTTCCGGGAAAACCATGGATTCCAAAACTATGGGATGGTCAGGATCACACAAGGTATCTCCCGTGGTTGTTACTTTCAAACCAACGGCAGCATCTATGTCTCCCGCGTAAGATTTATCGATCTCTTCCCTCTTGTTGGCATGCATCTGAAGAATTCTGCCTATTCTTTCTTTTTTGTTCTTGGTAGAATTCAAGACATATGAGCCTGATTCCAATATTCCTGAATAAACTCTGAAGAATGTAAGTTTTCCCACGAAGGGGTCTGACATTATTTTAAATGCTAAAGCAGACAGTGGTGCATCATCTGATGCTTCTCTTACGATTTCTTCTCCCGTATCAGGGTCAAACCCGTTCATTTGAGGAATGTCTAAGGGATTTGGCAAATAATCGACGATTGCATCAAGCAACAGTCTGACACCCTTGTGTTTATAAGCCGTACCGCACAAAACAGGTACAATTTCATTGTTTATTGTGGATTTTCTTATGGCTTTTTTAATTTCTTCAACCGAAATTTCTTCGCCGTTTAAATATTTTTCCATTATTTCTTCATCGAAATCCGCCAGGGCTTCAATGAGTTTTTCCCTGTATTCCTGGGCCTGGGCCATATATTCATCAGGTATGTCGATAACTTCCAGGTCTTTTCCTTCATCATCATTATATTTTGTTACCTTCATGGTAACTAAATCAATGATGGCCCTGAAACTGTCCTCAGATCCTATGGGAAGCTGAATGGGAACGGCATTTGCTTTCAGTCTTTCTTTCATGGTGCCTACGGAGAAGAAGAAATCTGCTCCCATCTTATCCATTTTGTTTACAAAACAAATTCTCGGCACATGATACTTGTCTGCCTGTCTCCACACAGTTTCCGATTGGGGCTCAACCCCCATTTTAGCATCAAATATTGCTACAGCACCATCCAGTACTCTCAAGGACCTTTCAACTTCAACCGTGAAGTCTACGTGCCCGGGTGTATCAATAATGTTAATTCTTACATTTTTCCATATACAAGTAGTCGCAGCTGAAGTTATTGTTATTCCTCTTTCCTGCTCTTGCTCCATCCAGTCCATCTGCGCTGCACCTTCATGAGTCTCTCCCACTTTATGAATTTTTCCGGTATAGAACAGGATTCTTTCGGTGCATGTGGTTTTTCCTGCATCAATATGCGCCATTATTCCGATATTCCTGGTATTCTCTAAAGAATATTCTCTCATTTTTTCCCTCCTTCACGCTGCTTTTCTCATACTGTCAATACTACCATCTAAAATGCGCAAAGGCTTTGTTAGCTTCTGCCATTTTATGTGTATCTTCTCTTTTCTTAACGCTGGCTCCAACGTTGTTGGCTGCATCCATTATTTCTTTTGCAAGCCTTTCACGCATAGTTTTTTCTCCTCTTTTGCGTGAATAAGTCACCAGCCATCTCAAACCTAAGGTCTGCCTTCTTTCAGGTCTTACTTCTATAGGTACCTGATAAGTGGCACCACCGACTCTTCTTGCTTTAACTTCCAACACAGGCATGATGTTGTTAAGTGCTTTATAAAACACTTCTAAGGGATCTTCGCCTGTTTTTTCCTTTATGATGTCAAAAGCACCATAAGCAATTTTTTGGGCAACTCCCTTTTTGCCATCATACATGAGTTGATTTATTAATTTAGTAACGACCTTATCCTTATAAATAGGATCTTCCGCTACATCCCTCTTAGGTACGTGACCTTTTCTTGGCACTTTGCTTCCCTCCTTAATAATAGTTTTAATTCACAGGTACTCGACAATAAGATGTCGTCGTGCACATTTCATAATATATATATTATGGCGTGTGCCGAATTTCATCCAATTATTTTTTCTTTTCTCTTTTTACTCCGTATTTGGATCTTCCCTGTTTTCTTTTTGCTACACCAGCTGTATCAAGGGTTCCTCTGATAATATGATATCTAACCCCCGGTAGGTCTTTAACTCTTCCTCCCCTTATAAGAACAACACTGTGCTCCTGCAAGTTGTGTCCTTCTCCGGGAATGTATGCAGTAACTTCCATGCCTGTTGATAATTTTACCCTGGCGATTTTTCTTAACGCTGAGTTAGGTTTCTTGGGAGTTACGGTTTTAACTGATGTGCATACTCCTCTTTTTTGAGGGGAAGTTGCTTCAGTCATTCTCTTTTTAAGAGTGTTGTAGCTTACATTCAATGCCGGAGCAGCGGATTTGTAAGTAACCTTTTCTCTTCCTTTTCTTACTAACTGGTTAATTGACGGCATTCGCGCACCTCCTTTGCTTTAAAATCTTATTTTAAAACGGCAGCTGCCGCTGCGTTTACACCGATGCCCGCAAACTTTCCAAGTTCTTTCATAGTATTGTAATAGATTATTTCTATATTTTTTTCCTTGCAAAGTTCCGCGATATCCTTAGTAACATGCAAATCAGCATCCTTTGCCAAATAAACGGTTTCTGCTTCGTCTCTCAACAAAGCTCTCAAAGTCTGCTTCCTTCCAATTACTATTTTTTTATCAGTAAACATTTCTATCACCACAACATTTACTAATATTATGCACAAGAATAACGATGTGTCTCCCAAATGCGGGGACATTCTTCAATAATTATCCTTCAGAATGTCACCGGACGTATATTGAAGGTGTCCCCATACATTATGACTCAAGTATTCTACCATCTTATTTATTTGATGTCAAACACTATTTTTGGGGACATTTAAATGTCCCCAAAATTTTACACGGCATTGTCAGCCGGCTTGTCGGCATCGTTTATCATAACGCCTATGTTTCTGTACCTCTTCATACCTGTGCCTGCCGGTATCAGTTTGCCTATGATGACATTTTCTTTGAGCCCTATTAGATTGTCAACTTTTCCTTTTGTGGCCGCATCCGTCAGAACCCTTGTGGTTTCCTGGAATGAAGCCGATGCCAGGAAGGAATCCGTTGCAAGGGATGATTTAGTGATACCCAAAAGGGCAACCTCTCCTTTTGCAGGCTCTTTACCTTCCCTTATGGCTTCTTCGTTTTGACGTTCGAACTCATGATTTGATACCAGGCTGCCGGGCAGCAGGGAGGTGTCTCCGGATTCTTCGACTCTTACCTTGTTAACCATCTGCCTGATGATGACTTCTACGTGCTTGTCGCTGATATCAACACCCTGCATCCTGTAAACCCTCTGAACCTCCATTAAAATGTATGACTCCAGTGCCTTCATACCTTTAATGTTCAAAATGTCATGAGGATTTATGGAACCGTCGGTAATCTTGTCTCCGGCTTCAATGTAATCTCCATCCGATACCAGTATTTTAGACCCGTATGGGATTAAGTAAGTCTTGCTTTCCTTTTCATCATAATTTGTAATGGTGATTTCTCGCTTGTGGGCTTTTTCCGTCAATGTAACCTTTCCGGAAATTTCTGAAATTATAGCCTGGCCTTTAGGCTTCCTTGCTTCAAACAATTCTTCGATACGGGGCAGACCTTGAGTAATGTCTGTAGCTGCCGCAATACCACCCGTATGGAAGGTACGCATTGTTAACTGGGTACCCGGCTCACCGATTGACTGGGCAGCGATTATACCCACTGCAGCTCCCACATTAACCGGCTTCCCTGTTGCAAGGTTAGTACCATAGCATTTTGCACATACCCCGTGAACCGTCTTGCAAGTAAGAACACTTCTTACCTTTACCTTCTTGATTCCGAATTTTTCGATTTTCATAGCCATCTCTTCAGAAATGAAATCACCGGTTTTAACAAATACTTCACCTGTTTCGGGATGTACCACGTCAGCGGCTGCAAACCTGTCGGCACATCTTTCGCTTAATTTTTCAATTACTTCTTTACCGTCTGCAAATTCTTCAACTTCAATGCCGTCGTTAGTTCCGCAATCTTCTTCCCTGACTATGATATCCTGGCTTACGTCAACCAATCTTCTTGTCAAATATCCCGAGTCAGCCGTTCTAAGGGCTGTGTCAGTCAGACCCTTTCGGGCTCCGGTAGCTGACAGGAAGAATTCCAAAACCGAAAGACCTTCACGGAAGTTTGACTTAACGGGAACTTCAACCGTCTTTCCTATGGCGCTGGCCATAAGACCACGCATACCCGCAAGCTGCTTAATCTGGTTACGGCCTCCACGGGCTCCGGATACGGACATGATATATATGGGGTTCAAAGGATCCAGGCTGTTCATCAATGCATTTGTTACATCTTCCGTTGTCTGGTTCCAGATTTTTATAACATTCTCATATCTTTCTTCGTCCGTCATCAAGCCTCTTCTGTACTTCTTTTCGTATTCCAGAACCTTCTTTTCGGCTTGCTCGATGAGGGTTTTCTTCTCTTCCGGAACCGTAATGTCACTTACTGAAATTGTTATGGCCCCTAAAGTGGAATATCTGAAGCCCTTTTCCTTGATTCCGTCCAAAACTTCCGCTGTTTTTTCGTTGCCGTGTTTCCTGAAGCAGCGGTAGATTATTTCTTCCAATGATTTCTTTTTAACCGTATAATCAACTTCAAGGGAGAATTTGTCTTTTTCCCTGTCTACAAATCCCAAATCCTGAGGAATATCTTCATTGAATATAAACCTTCCGACAGTGGATTCAACCAACCTTGATTCACCGTCAACAGTCTTTCTTACCTTGACTCTTGCGTGCAAATCCACATACTTGTTGAAGTAGGCCATTATCAATTCTTCGTAATCCTTGAAGATCATACCTTCCCCTTTGGAACCTTCAATTTCCAAAGTCATGTAATAGGAACCCAAAACCATGTCCTGGGTAGGAGTGGTAATTGGTCTTCCATCCTTGGGAGCAAGTATGTTGTTTACAGACATCATCAAGAACCTTGATTCTGCCTGGGCCTCCACTGACAAAGGAACGTGAACGGCCATCTGGTCTCCGTCAAAGTCTGCGTTGTATGCCGTACATACCAGGGGATGAAGCTTGATAGCCTTTCCTTCCACAAGAACCGGCTCGAAAGACTGGATTCCGAGTCTGTGAAGAGTCGGAGCACGGTTCAGCAATACGGTGTGATCCTTGATTATTTCATCCAGCACATCCCATACTGCCGTATCTACCTTTTCAACCTTCTTCTTGGCACTCTTTATGTTGTGGGCAACACCCGTTTCAACCAGCTTCTTCATAACGAAAGGCTTGAATAATTCAAGGGCCATTTTCTTGGGAAGGCCGCACTGGTTAAACTTAAGCTCAGGTCCTACAACTATAACGGAACGTCCCGAATAGTCGACACGCTTACCTAAAAGATTTTGTCTGAAACGGCCCTGTTTTCCCTTGAGCATATCCGACAAGGATTTTAAAGGCCTGTTTCCCGGACCTGTTACGGGTCTTCCTCTCCTTCCGTTGTCTATTAAGGCATCAACGGCTTCCTGGAGCATCCTTTTTTCATTTCTTACTATTATCTCGGGAGCTCCCAAATCAAGGAGTCTCTTTAAACGATTGTTCCTGTTTATTACTCTTCGGTACAAGTCATTTAAGTCTGAAGTGGCAAAACGGCCTCCGTCCAATTGTACCATTGGCCTGAGTTCCGGAGGAATAACAGGTATTACATCCAAAATCATCCATTCCGGCCTGTTGCCTGAAATTCTGAAGGCTTCTATAACTTCAAGTCTTCTGATTATGCGTATTTTCTTTTGTCCCTTGCTGTCTCTCAGCTGGGCTTTTAATTCTGCAGCTTCCTTGTCAAGGTCAATTTTCTGCAGGAGTTTCTTTATTGCTTCAGCTCCCATTTCAGCCTTAAAAGCATTCTTGTAATGCTCCTTGTATTCCCTGTATTCCATTTCGGTCAGGAGTTGCTTTTCGGACAAGGAGGTGTCTCCTGCATCGGTAACTACATATTGAGCAAAATAAAGTACCTTTTCAAGGGCTCTTGGAGACATGTCAAGAATGAGACCCATCCTTGACGGTATCCCCTTAAAATACCATATGTGGGAAACAGGGGCAGCAAGCTCAATGTGTCCCATTCTTTCCCTTCTTACTTTTGCTTTTGTGACCTCAACTCCGCACCTGTCACAAACTACGCCCTTGTATCTTACTCTTTTGTATTTTCCGCAATGACATTCCCAGTCCTTTGTGGGACCGAATATTTTTTCGCAGAAAAGTCCGTCTTTTTCAGGTTTTAATGTTCTATAATTTATAGTTTCGGGTTTTTTTACTTCTCCTCTTGACCACTGCCTGATTTTATCCGGAGAAGCCAGACCTATTCTTATTGATTCAAAATTATTGTAATCTATCAAGGAGTTCGCTCCCTTCTTTTTATATAGTTTTCAATTGGTTCTTGTAATTTTTGGGGTATACTTTTATGCCTAGAAATCTTCATCCTCGTCATAATCGTCATCAAGACCTATATCATCCAAGGATTCCAAATCATCCAAATCTTCTAAGCCTTCCAAATCATCCAAATCGTCTGCTTCTTCCGTTTCATCGTTATCCAAAAGCATACCTTCCATGTCGTCTTCAACGAAAGCCACATCGCTGATACCTTCGGTATCAATATCCATATCATCATCACTGTCGATTGTTTCAATTATATCAACTTCATTATCGCTGGTGATTATTTTAATATCCAAAGCCAAGCTCTGTAATTCTTTTACAAGAACCTTGAAAGATTCAGGGATTCCCGGTTCAGGTATGTTTTCACCCTTCACGATTGCTTCATATGTCTTAACCCTGCCGTTAACATCGTCGGATTTCACCGTCAACAATTCCTGCAAGGTGTGAGCAGCACCGTAAGCCTCCAAAGCCCATACTTCCATTTCTCCGAATCTTTGGCCGCCAAACTGGGCTTTACCTCCCAAAGGCTGCTGGGTAACCAGGGAATAAGGTCCTGTTGAACGAGCATGTATCTTATCGTCAACAAGGTGGTGAAGCTTAAGCATATACATGTATCCTACGGTTACCGGACCCTGGAAGTATTCGCCGGAACGTCCGTCCCTTAAATCTATCTTGCCGCTTCTGGGGTAACCTGCCAATTCAAGGGCATCCCAAATATCATCCTCAACGGCACCGTCAAATACCGGTGTAGCTACTTCCCATCCTAATTTCTTTGCAGCTAATCCCAGGTGAACTTCCAAAACCTGACCGATGTTCATACGGGAAGGAACACCCAAGGGGTTCAATACTACATCAAGAGGAGTTCCGTCCGGCAGGAAGGGCATGTCTTCTTCGGGAAGAATCATTGAAATAACACCTTTGTTTCCGTGACGCCCGCACATCTTGTCGCCTACGTTTATTTTACGTTTTGTTGCCACATACACTCTTACGAGCTTGCTTACTCCGGGGCTCAGTTCATCGCCGTTTTCCCTTGTAAAGACTTTTACGTCAACAACAATTCCGCTTTCTCCGTGAGGTACCTTCAAGGAGGTATCCCTTACCTCTCTTGCCTTTTCACCGAATATTGCTCTTAAAAGTCTTTCTTCGGCCGTAAGTTCAGTTTCACCCTTTGGAGTAACCTTGCCTACGAGGATATCGCCTGATTTAACCTCGGCACCTATTCTTATTATTCCTCTTTCATCCAAATCCTTGAGGGAATCATCTCCCACATTTGGAATGTCCCTGGTTATTTCTTCGGGACCAAGTTTTGTATCCCTTGCTTCCGATTCATATTCCTCAATATGAATGGAAGTTAAGACATCTTCTTTAACAAGTCTTTCATTCAGGAGCATGGCATCTTCGTAGTTATATCCTTCCCAGGTCATGAATCCTATAAGAAGGTTCTTTCCTATAGCCATATCCCCGTCATGGGTTGAAGGTCCGTCAGCTATAATCTGACCTCTTTTTACTTCATCCCCCTTATATACTATCGGCTTTTGATTTATACAAGTACCGCTGTTCGAACGCTTGAACTTCAAAAGGGAATACTTGTCAATCATGCCGTTGTCGTTTCTTCTTATCATGATTTCCGAGGCGGTTACCGAAACAACCTTCCCGTCATGCTCAGCTATGACTACGGCACCGGAATCTCTTGCTGCCTTATGCTCCAAACCTGTTCCGATGATAGGCGTTTCGGTTACCAACAAGGGCACTGCCTGCCTCTGCATGTTGGCCCCCATCAGGGCACGGTTAGCATCGTCGTTTTCCAAAAATGGAATCATGCCCGCACCGATGGAGATTACCTGTTTTGGAGATACTTCCATGTAATCAACCATTTCTCTCGGAACAATTTCATTAATACCGTCGATACCCCTAACAACTACACGGCTGTGTACAAAAGTACCATCCGGGTTTAGAGGTTCGTTGGCTTGTGCTATTATTTTTGTATCTTCAACATCTGCAGTGAGATAATCTATTATATCGGTAACTTTGCCTGTTTTCTTATCAACTCTTCGGTAGGGAGACTCTAAGAACCCGTAATCATTAATCCTTGCATAGGTAGCTAAAGATGTGATAAGTCCTATATTGGGACCTTCGGGGGTTTCTATGGGACACATTCTGCCGTAGTGAGAATGGTGAACGTCTCTTACTTCAAAGCTTGCCCTGTCTCTTGACAATCCTCCGGGACCAAGAGCCGACATTCTTCTTTTGTGAGTCAGCTCAGCCAATGGATTGGTCTGGTCCATAAACTGGGACAACTGGCTGGAGCCGAAAAACTCCTTGATGGCCGCTGACACGGGCCTGATGTTTATTAAAACCTGGGGAGTTACAACATCCACATCCTGGATAGTCATTCTTTCCCTGACTACTCTTTCCATTCTTGACAGGCCTACCCTTACCTGGTTTTGAAGGAGCTCCCCTACGGAGCGCAGCCTTCTGTTGCCAAGGTGGTCGATGTCATCGATCTTGCCTATTCCTCTGAATAAACCAAAATGATAGTTTACAGCCGCATACATATCATCCTTTATGATATGCTTTGGAGACAGGGAATATTTTTCTTCCCCTTCCTTTTCCAATATGTTGTTTTCAGCGGCCGGAACCTGCTTCAATGACTCGATTATGGCTTTTTCAATGTCTTCTTTGGAGCTGTTTTCTTCCAGTATTTTTTTCATTACCGGATAGTAAACTTTCTCCTTGACTCCCAATTTTTCTAAATCTATACCTGATTTATCTAATCCAAATACCTTTGGGTCAACAAATTTATTGCTTATTATCTTTGTTATTTTTTCATCGGAATTTAAAATATTAACGGAAAAAATGCCTGCTGCTTCCAATTTAAAAATAGATTCTTCATCGAATACATCGCCTTTGGCCACCAATACTTCGCCTGTTTCCTTATCAATTATATCTTCTGCTGCACGCTTTCCTATTATTCTGTTTTCCAGACTGAGCTTTTTATTTAATTTGTACCTGCCCACCTTGGCGAGGTCATACCTTTTAAAATCAAAAAATAAAGACTTGATTAATGACTTGGCACTGTCGTATGTAGGAGGTTCTCCCGGTCTAAGTCTCTTATAAATTTCAATTAAGGCTTCTTCCGAGTTGGTAGTGTTGTCCTTTTCCAAAGTTTTCAAAAGCTGCTCGGTTTCTCCCAGCATCTCAATCAACTCGGCATTGGTAGGAACATCCATGGCTCTCACAAGTACCGTTATGGGAAGTTTTCTTGTCCTGTCTATTCTAACGTAAACTATATCATTGGAATCCGTTTCAAATTCCAACCAGGCTCCCCTGTTGGGAATAACCGTTGCATCATATAATTCCTTACCAACCTTATCCCTGGTCATGTTGTAATAAACACCGGGTGACCTGACTAACTGGCTGACAACAACACGTTCCGCACCGTTTATTATGAATGTACCCTTTTCGGTCATGAGAGGGAATTCACCCATAAAGGCTTCTTGTTCCTTAATTTCGCCTGTTTCCTTATTTATCAATCGCACTTTAAGTTTTAGAGGCACGGAATATGTTGCATCTCTTTCTTTACACTCAATCTGGCTGAACTTGGGCTCGCCGTCTAAAGAATGATCAACAAATTCCAGAATTAAATTGCCGGTATAATCCTCTATTGGTGATATGTCATCAAAAACCTCTTTCAGTCCTTCATTTAGGAACCATTCGTAAGATTTTTTCTGAACCTCGATTAAGTCCGGCAATTCTAAAACTTCATTAATTTTCGAGTAAGACATCCTTACCCTATTACCTATTTTCACAGGATGCGGCATCTTTTCACCCCTTAGTAATATTTTTGACTTACAAATTCTATGCCAACCTTACACATTAATGGCAATACATAATATTATCACCAATAAAATTTTCTGTCAACATCTTTTTTCATCACTGCTTAGTATTTTTTACCAACGTGAATTGACAAAGTAAATGCAACCCCATGATTCAAATATAGTTGCATTTAATCTTGCAAATTTAAAGTTGCATTTAGTTATGCAATATATATTAATATTAGTTTTTTTTATTAATTTGTATCTCT
>Ga0208695_1003137_pt1 | contig 11424 bp, 15 predicted proteins | sample AD_UKC111_MetaG_FD_184449 | JGI IMG/M metagenome (GOLD analysis project Ga0208695, IMG submission 184449) | Active sludge microbial communities of municipal wastewater-treating anaerobic digesters from Hong Kong - AD_UKC111_MetaG (SPAdes)... | ecosystem: Engineered > Bioreactor > Anaerobic >... | reverse complement strand
TCCTTTTCACTGATCTTACCTCCTATAATAATTTTTTTGTTTTATTATTCACGCACTACGGCATATTTCCAGGTTAATAAGCCGCTGCTTTGTTTACCATGGCCAATGTATACTGTGGCGTCAATTCATATTTTATTAGCCGGCTGACTGTAAGGATAGGTTGAATATGCTCATAATAAGTACAAAAAATGTTATTTTAAATGAAAAAGCAAATAAAAAGAAAGAGAGGTGCCATCCGTCTCGGGGCAAGACCTCTCTTCCTTTTTCCGTATCGGTTTGGGGTTACGAAATATTTATTTCCAGGCAGATTTCATTGCAGTTAGGAAACTTGGGGCAATTGATGCAGTCTGTCCAGACCTTCTGAGGCATAGTTTCCTTATCTATAACCATAAAGCCCATTTTCTCAAAAAATCCGGGCTGATAAGTCAGTGTAAATACCTTTTGAAGCCCCAGTTCCTTTGCTTCTTTTAATATAAACTCAACTATCCGTCTGCCTATTCCCTGTCTTTCCATACCGCTCCTGACTGCCAGGGTCCGCAGCTCCGCCAGGTCGTTCCAAAGCACATGAAGTGCTCCAATCCCTGCGATTTGACCGTCTATTTCAATAACGACAAAATCACGGATGTTTTCACATAAGGCGCTGCGGGAGCGAGGAAGCATCAGGCCTTTTTCTGCATAATAATTCACTAATTCATACATTTCTTCAACTTGGGGCAATACTGCCTTACGAATAATCAATACAACCACCTGCCTTAGTATTATATATAATGCTTATCATAACAAATGATGCATAATATTACAATACTAATGCATAAATATTTTTATAATGGTTAATTATTCCTTAACACTGTTATAAACCCGTCAAGTATTTGATGGCTTACCTTAAAACCTTTATGCACATAGAAATTCAGCGCATTGTCGTTTCCGTTTGATACAAAGATAAACAAATCACTTATTGGCTTAAAGGTGCTTAACCAATTCATCGACTTTTCAAATAAAGCACTTCCTATGCCCATATTACGATAATCTTCCTTTATAAAAAATTGAGAAAGGCAGCCGACATCATCTGTCTTAACAGAATTAAAGTCAAAGAAATCTACAGGCTTAAGAGTTGCGAATCCGCCTGAATATGTATATTTCGAAGATATATTGCTATAAGTAAGGGAGTGATACTATGAATGACCAGGCGTTATATAAAAGCAATTATGACAACTGCCCCTTGACATTTGCTTTAAACTTTATCGGTGGAAAGTGGAGACTGCCTATTATCTGGGCATTAAGTAAAAATGGAACAATGCGGTATAATGAATTAAAAAGGAGTATTGACGGAATTACCAATATGATGTGACTCAATCATTAAAGGAACTGGAATTGAACGGCATTATCAACAGAAAGCAGTTTATGGAAGTGCCACCGAGAGTTGAGTATTCACTTACCGATAACGGGGTAGAGCTTATTCCCGCTCTCAAGGCACTTGCCAGTTGGGGCAAAAAAATGAAGAGCATTGCTGAATAATGATTGGCAATTCCGAAGGAGGACTAATTTGAAAGACAAATGGAAAAAAGATATTGCACTGTTTATAGCTAGCCAGACCATATCGCTTCTGGGCTCTTCACTGGTTCAATACGCAATAATGTGGCATATTACGCTTAATACCAAGTCCGGTGTTATGATGACCATTTTCATTATTTGCGGCTTCTTGCCCACATTTTTTCTCTCACCCTTCGCAGGGGTTTGGGCGGACCGATATAACAGAAAGACAATCATTATTCTGGCTGATTTGTTTATTGCGGTAACAACGCTGTTTATGGCGATATTGTTCAAGCTGAGGTATCAATCCATAGGACTGCTTTTTGTAATGTCTGCTTTTAGGGCGATAGGTGCCGGTGTACAGAATCCGGCTGTAGGAGCATTCATTCCACAGATAGTACCCGAAGACAAGCTGACAAAGGTGAATGGAGCCAATGGAAGCATTCAGGCTGTTATTACCCTTGTCTCTCCGATGATCGGCGGGGTGCTTCTTACTATGTCCACCCTGGAGGCAATTTTCTTTATCGATGTTTTTACAGCTGCCGCAGCCGTGTTTACTCTGCTCCTGTTCCTGAAGGTGCCGGCTCATGCCAAGGCGCAGAAGACGCAGGAATCAAGCTATTTTAAGGACTTGCATGAGGGCATCGTATACATTTGGAATCACAGCTATGTGAAGAAGTATTTCATATTCTGTACCTTCTTCTTTTTCCTGCTTGCCCCCATAGCATTTTTGACTCCCCTTCAGGTTACCAGGAGCTTCGGAAGCGATGTATGGAGATTGACTGCCATAGAAGTCGCCTTTTCTATCGGGATGATACTGGGAGGAATTGTTATTGCGTCCTGGGGAGGATTCAGCAACAGGATTTATACCATGGCTCTTGCAAGTTTTATCACAGGTATCTGTACTCTTGCCCTTGGAGTTGTACCGCTATTCTGGGTTTATCTATCCATAATGGGCATAGTTGGAACTACCATACCCCTTTTTAATACTCCGTCAACGGTACTGCTCCAGGAAAAGGTAGGAGCGGATTTCCTCGGAAGGATATTCGGAGTATTGAATATGATTGCAAGCTCAATGATGCCTCTGGGGATGCTGGTGTTCGGCCCCGTTGCCGATGCGGTGAAAATCGAGTGGCTGCTTATTAGGACGGGTTTTTTGTTGTTTATCCAGGGCTTTTTCCTGATTGGCAGTAAGGATCTCGTGGAAGCGGGAAGGGCAAAAGATAGAACAAATGAAGTATAAACGGCACCGATGAATATATATGACTCATTAACATTTATTGTAGGATAACTTATATAAGTGCTATAATAATTGCGATACATATAATTATTATATATCAAGCGTCGGTGGTTAATATGAATTATTAAATACAGAGGGGGAGGAGTAAGTGACAGCAGATACTAAAGAAAAATCTTTTGAAGAGCATATAGAGGATTATCTTAATAACATTATTAAATTGCATGATTTCTTTGCACTGCTTCCGGATGAAACGAAAAGAGAGTATGAGCTTTATATCGGCGAAATAATTAAAAAGGATAAAAGTATTGACGAGAAGGCAATTGAAATACTGACAGATAAGAAATACAATGAAGATATTCTGTATTCAGCGTTTTACTGCTTATGCATCTATTACAGGAGATATAAGGAGTATAGAAAATACAGCGAACTTCTTACAAAATACAGGTCGGTTTTCTATGAGCATCCTACTTTTGATTATTTGGAGTCAATGTTTGAGCAGGAGTTCGGTGATATCAGGAAAGCCATAGACTTAAGTATATCAGCCATAGAAAAGGTTAAAGACAATGCCGGGATACTCCATAGCCATGCAATAATTCTGGCAGAAGCATTCGAGGATAATAAACTGGATATAAGGACTAATCCGCAGGAGCTTGATAATGCTATAATAGCAGCTAAGAAGGCCATAAGGCTGACAAGTAACTATCCCAAATTTTATTGTACTCTAGGAAGGCTGCAGGCAATAAAAGGGGACTTCGAAAATGCAAAGAAAAGCATCCAACAAGCCATTGATATGGAAAGCCGGAAAGATTGGATTATTCCCTGGTCATCGAGGATATTGAGGGCAATATTAAAGTAATTAAGGATACAAAGCTGGAAGCACTGGATAATATAGCTGTTAATGAGCTGAGACGGCTGATTGTAAGCGACGGGCTAAGCTTTAATGAGGCCAGGGAGGGTATTCAGGAGATTCTTCTGAAGAACAGGCTGCTAAAAAACACTGACAAAGGGTATTGGACCCTGGAATTTGAGTCAAGTGCCGTTGACTATTGCATTTTTGACAAGCTGCCTTTGGAGTCCATAAGCAAAGTTTTGTTCATGACCGATGGATTTTTTGCCATTCATTCAAACTATAATTATTTCAGCATTAAAGATTTAATATCATTTGTAGATAAGAAAGGGCTGGAGGAAGTATATAAAATTCTGAGGGATATTGAGGAAGAAGATAAAGAGTGCTATAGATATCCCAGATTTAAAAAAAGCGATGATGCCTCGGCAATATACATTAAATATGGGGATGTGCAGGGGATTTTTTGAATTGCTATATTATGCCTGATATGGTAATATTGCCATATTGGATTTTATTTTTTGAGTGGTTGAAATTTTGAGTAGGGGGTTAGATAAAGTGAGTTTTTTTAGTTCCTATAGAGGGCTTCCCAAGAGCGTATATATAATATTTTTTGCTCAGATAATCAATCGTTTTGGTGATTTTGTACTGCCGTTTCTGAGTCTGTTTCTGGTTAAAAAGCTTGGGCTGAGCTATCAAGATGCAGGAATTGCAGTTATGTTGACTTCCCTGTCAACAATTCCGGGATCTTTTGCAGGGGGGAAGATTGCGGATCATATCGGACGCAAAAAGTCATATGCGTTCTTCCAGTTAAGTGCGGCGGCATGCTTATTCTCCTGTGCCTTTTTGGCAAATCCGCAATTCATTATAGTACTTATTTGTATGGCTTCTTTTTTTAACGGGGCGGTCCGCCCGATCATATCGGCCATAATCACTGATGTTTTGCCTGCGGAAAAGAGAAAGATGGGATTTTCATTATCCTATCTGGGAATAAATCTTGGCGTGTCCCTGGGGCCTCTTGTGGCAGGCTTTCTGTTCAACCGTCATATTCCCCTTATATTCATTGGTGATGCGATAACCTCATTGATAGCCGTTATTCTGGTTTTGACAAATATCAAGGAGACCTTACCTGATTATTCTGACAATAAATGCCTAAACATTGAAGAAAAAAGTGAAGAAGGAAATGTTTTTTCCGTTTTAATCAGAAGGCCCAAAATCCTGGTCTTTCTTACCATTAATATAGTATTTAATGTTGTGTATACACAGCACTCTTTTTCGCTGCCTATGATGCTGGATAATATTTTTGGCAGCAGCGGGGCAGGCAACTTTGGAGTTGTTATGAGCTGCAATGCTTTGACAGTAATTATACTGACAATGTTCATAACCCACGCTACAAGGAAATGGAAGCCTTTAAGCGCTATCTCCATAGCAGGGCTGCTGTATGCTATAGGCTTCGGGATGATAACCTTTATCAGCTCAATGACGTTGTTCATACTTTCCACCATTATCTGGACAATAGGTGAGATAATGATGGTGACAAACTTTGGAGTATATATTGCAAACAATACTCCGCAGAATTTCAGGGCAAGGTTCAATGCAATATCCTCCTTAAGCTGGGCTGTCGGGGCTGCCCTGGGCACATCAGTAATGGGCAGGTATATGGACTTCTTTGGCGTAAAAGCCGTATGGCCTTTGGCTTTCTGCCTGGGGCTTGCAGGTGCAGCGGGCATGTATCTGCTTGAATCTCACAGCAATTTTAGAACAATCAGGGCAAAGGAACTTAATTAATGATATAATAATTTCGTTGGATGATAAGACGCATTTTTACTTGGGGGATTTTATGAACGGTGATATGACTCAAGGAAGCTCGTCAAGAGTACTGATTACATTTGCCATACCTATGATACTGGAGAACATATTGCAGCAGTTGTACAATTTAACCGATGCCGTGATAGTAGGACGGTTTGTGGGGAAGAATGCATTGGCAGCGGTGGGGGTTGCCAATCCAATCATGTCTACTGCAATTTTCTTTATATTTGGCATATGTATAGGGGCTTCAATATATATGTCCCAAATTTTCGGAGCAGCAAAATATGAAACCTTAAAGAAGGAAATTTCTACTTCCTTAATTGCAGGTACGATACTTACCGCCGCTTTGTCAATAATATGCATATTCTCAGCAAGGTATATTCTCATTGCTATCGGTACTCCGGAAGAGATTATGAAGGATGCGGAGATATTCCTGAAGATAATATTCGGGGGACTGATATTCTCTTTCCTGTACAATTTTCACTCTTTTGCATTGAAATCCATAGGAGACTCAAAAACTCCGTTTATTTTTTTAAGCATATCCTGTGTCCTTAATGGGATTTTGTGCTACTTCTTCGTTGCGGTGCTTGAGCTTGGAGTGGCCGGATCGGCAGCTGCAACGATAATTGCACAGGCCGTATCCTCTATATTGTGCATAGCATATATATACATGAAAATTCCGTTGATTAGGCTGAAACCTCATGAACTGACCCTGGACAAGTCCTTGCTGAAAAAAACCATAGAATACAGCAGCATTACATCATTGCAGCAAATCAGCCTGTATATAGGGAGGCTGCTGGTTCAGGGAATTGTCAATCCCTTTGGTACAAACACCATAGCAGCTTATAATGCTGCAGTAAGAATCGATGCCTTTGTGCTCTCCCCAGGTGACAGTTTTACCGTCTCAGTCTCAACTTATTCTGCTCAGAATCTTGGGGCAAAGAAGTGGAGGAGAATAATCGAGGGCTATAAAATCGGCAATATTATTATTACGGTATATAATCTTGTTGTCTCCGCAATTGTATTTTTCGGAGCTGAGAAGATCATGCACCTGTTTATTTCCGGTTCCGAAAGCGAGGTTATCCTGATAGGGGTGGAATATTTAAAATTAATGTCTTTACTGTATGTGCTTACAGGCTTCTGCAATATTTTTCAGGGCATCTTCAGAGGGATCGGAAAGCTTCATATAACATTTATCGCGACAGTTATGCAAGTATCTGCAAGAGTTATTCTGGCCTTAATATTCGCCCCTTATTTCGGTATTTCAGGCATATGTTATGCAGTTGGCATAGGGTGGGTGATAATGATTATATATGAGGGATTAATATACAGAAAGGAATATTTAAGGATGAAGGCACTTGATACTGCACAAGATGTTCCTGATGCGGCATGATAAAATTAGGGAGGGATAAAAGTGATTGATTATCAGGGTCAGTACCCCGTATATGAGATTTCGGCCTCAAAAATAAAGAGCAATGCCCGTAAAATATATGAGATGTGCAAGGCCAACGGAATTGAGCCGGCAGGTGTTGTAAAAGGCTTCAGCGCCATACCGGAGGTGGCGGAATTATTTATAGAGGCAGGCTTTAAAACGTTAGGGGATTCGAGGATGAAGGAGATTATTAAGCTCCGAAGGGCCGGTATCAAAGGGGAGCTTATGCTCATCCGAATACCTATGCCATGTGAAATACCCGAGCTTGTAAGCTTTGCAGATTCAAGCCTGAACTCCGAAATGGAAACAATCAGGCTTATCAATGAAGAAGCAGGGTTGCAGGGAAAAGTTCACGGAATTATATTGATGGTTGATCTGGGAGACCTGAGAGAGGGCTTTTTTAACAAAGAAGAGGCAGTTGAAGCCGCGAAGGAAGTTGAAATGCTGGAGAATGTCAAGCTGTTGGGAATCGGCACTAATTTAGGCTGCTATGGTTCCATCAAGCCTTCTGAAAAAAACCTGGGGGAGTTATGCCGGCTGGCAGAGGTAATTGAAAAAGAAATCGGAAGAAGCCTTGAGATAATATCAGGCGGAGCCAGCACCTCATTATCATTATTAGTTAATGGCAAGATGCCGAAACGAATCAACCACTTGAGAATAGGCGAGGCAATCATTACGGCAAAGGATTTCCCCTATGTGTGGGGTATAGAAATGCCGGGGATTTACCGGGACCCAATGGTATTGAAGGCACAGGTGGTGGAAGTCAAAAAGAAGCCGAGCTATCCGATAGGGGAAATATTTGTGGACGCTTTTGGCAACAGGCCGGTATATACCGACAGGGGAATGCGGAAAAGAGCAGTACTGGCGGTAGGGAACAAGGATGTCGGTGACTTTTCAAAGCTTAAGCCAAGGCATGAAGGAATTGAGATAATAGGGAGCAGCAGTGACCATCTGATACTGGATATTGAGGATTATGCAGGGGAAATCAAAGTAGGGGATGTATTGGAATTTGATACCTTTTATGCGGCAATGGTCTTTTTGTGCTCCAGCGACTGTGTGAAAAAGGTAGTTGTTGAGTAAGAGAGAAATAAGCAGGAATTGGACACTTAAGTGAATTGAATCCTGCTTATTTTTTACTTCGATTAATGTTCTACCAGACTGGTTACAGGCACCTCCAGCTTATTTGAAGGTTGATCAAGGGGATGAATATCAGCAATTCCGGTTTCTTCGTCCACATTTTCAATATATATCGGTATTCCGTTATAGGTTACATGAGTCATAACTGACGAAGCGGTAATGGCTTTTGCACGTCTTTTATCCATAGAATAAACCTCCTTTACTTTTTTATTAAACATAGTTTCTACATTAAAAATTCAATTATTCCTTTTGAAGAAATAAGTTCATCAAGGAATAATAGCTGTAATTGCAGATAAGCAAAAAGTGCTGCCAGGCATTGAAATTGCTGGATTCTTAATTGCGCAAAAGAATCATTTAGCGCAATGTGGCACAATACTACAAAAAACTGCATAGTTTTTATCCGGGCACATTTTTCCTCACAATTTCATTACGATATTGTAATTTAGCTTGATTTTTATTATTATGTATGACATTATTAATAATATCTTAAATAATTAGTAAATAATGTAACACATATATATTTCAATATGTACTAAAAATATAGTAAACGATATTTGAAATTTTGTGGTGAGTTATGGCAAAGTATTTGAGAAATAAGATTTTGGAGGTACACAAAAATGGTTGGTACAGTAAAATGGTTCAATGGTGAAAAAGGCTATGGATTTATTACAGGAGAAGATGGCACGGATGTCTTTGCACATTTTTCCCAGATAAATGCAGAGGGTTACAAATCACTTCAAGAAGGCCAGAGAGTGACTTATGACGTAACAAACGGACCCAAAGGTCCCCAAGCAGAAAATATCACTGTTATATAAGGTTGATATTTTGCCCCTTGACAGCATGGCTGTTCAAGGGGTTTTTAATTGACAAAAGACACATGAGCTAAATGCGGCTGCGGCCGCATTTTTTTGTTCAAAATCGGAGTTTTGTTTGCTAGGCTTGTTTTGCACCAAACTTGTCAGGTCTGTATATATTGTAATGAAAAGAAAAAGGAGGTATAGCTATGAAACTGAAAGGTTTAATTATTGTTTATTGTATAGCCTTCACTATAGCTTCTTTCTTACCCGGATGTTCTGTACCATCCAACAATAATACAGATATTATTCAGGAGAAGGAAGAGCCTAAGGTGCTTACAATATACAGCGGCAGGCAGGAAAAGTTCATAATACCGCTGGTTGAAAAATTTGAAAAGGATACCGGAATAAAAGTTAATCTTATTTCCGGAAAAGCAACAGAATACGCCCACAGAATAATTGAAGAAAAGGAAAATACTCAGGCAGATGTATTTTTATCAAATGACGGGGGGATATTGGAATATCTTCGTATAGAAAATATGCTGTCACCGATTAATTCAAAGCTTTTAGAGGAAGTTCCCGGAAATTATGTTGGGAAGGATAATACTTGGACTGCTCTTACAATAAGATATCGTGTATTTATATACAATACGGATTTAATAACGTTAGATGAAATGCCGGACTCCATTTTTGACCTGACAGATCCAAAATATAAAGGGCAATTTACCATGAACAGAGCCGGAAATGAATCGATGATTACCTACTTTGCTTCTATTCAATCAATCATTGGCCCCGAAAAAACTCTTGAACTGTTGAAAGGGATAATGGCAAATGAGCCCTTGATTCTGCAAAGCCACACAGATGTCCGCAGGGCAGTAGGCAGCGGAGAGGCAAAGTTTGGGCTTGTCAACAATTATCATTATAAAATGCAGTTGCAGGAAGAGGGAATGAATCATGTAGCGATGATATTCCCGGATCAGGGGGAAGGTGAATTGGGGGCGTTTGCCAATATTTCAGGCGCTGCCATTCCCAAGTATGCCAAACATCCACAAAATGCGCTTTTGTTTATTGAGTATCTTCTGCAGCCCTCCCAACAGAAAATGAACGATGAGACCCCAATAATAAGGGGTATTGAAGGAATAGAATATGAAAACGTAAGGCCGGCAGACGCTTCCTTAAGCGAAGTTGGGCCACTATGGGAAAAGACTACAGAACTGATGGAAAAGGCGGGTTATTCAGAATAGGGGGAACCAATATGCCTTCAATTAATCGAATGTGGCTGAAGCATTGGAACGGAAAACCTCCCAGGCTTATACTTTTGTTGTTTAATATTACAGCTGCTATTATAATGGCTATACCTGTTCTGTATGTTTTTATAAGAGCAGTCTTTGCTCCGATTGAAAAATGGCAGGTTCTGCTTGGCACGCGTATTCCAATATTATTTTGGAATACCGTCAGCCTTGCGGGATCAGTTGCATTGGTTACTACTGTTATTGGAGTCAGCCTTGCGTGGCTGGTAGAACAAACAAATTTGCCGGGAAGCAGAATACTTAAGGCGGTTTTAACGCTCCCCCTTGCGATACCTCCATATATTGGAGCACTCACATACATTATCGTTTTTGGTAAAAGAGGGGTGGCCTATTCTCTTCTTGGAAGCAGCATAGTTAATATCTACTCATTTTTTTCCGTTGTTTTTATATTGTCCATGTTTACATTTCCCTATGTCTTTCTGATTGTATCGGCAGCACTCAGCAAAATCAGCGGGAACTATGAAGAGGCAGGGCGTTCCAGCGGAGCGGACTATATTACAATATTCAGGCATGTGATACTTCCCCTTGTTATCCCCGCAATATTGTCAGGCAATATGATAGTATTTTTTTATATTGTATCCGACTTTGGTGCGGTTTCGATGCTGAGATATTCTACCTTTACAAGCAGTGTATACTTTCAGATGATAGGAAAGCTGGATCGTTCCGGAGCTGCCATTTTGAGCATGCTGACAATCGCATTAGGCATTATGGTTTTATTTGCCAAGTCACAGTTACAAAAGTACAGCTCATTTTTTCAAAACCCGAAATCCAATCGGAAAAGCAGGCCCCTTGAGCTTGGAAAATACAAAAATCCATGCCTGATATTTGTTCTTATAGTGCTGTTCTTCTCGGTTATTATGCCCTTAGCAGCACTCATCATATGGAGTATCAAAGGTATATATGCAAAAGCAGTTACAATAGAAACGCTTGGATATATTAGCAACAGCCTATTAATAAGTATGGGCGCAGCTTTTGTCACCATGCTTGTTTCCATACCTGTTACCTATTTTAAGTTCAGGCACCCCTCAAGGCTGACAAACTTGCTGAATGGTGCCTGCAACTTGGGATTAATCATTCCGGGAACTCTCATAGCACTGGGAATGGTGTTTGTAATCAATAGATACTTTGTGTGGCTTATCGGAGGCCCTGTCGTACTCATCATAGGGCATGCCATGAGATATTTGCCCCGCAGCCTGCAATCCACCGAATCCTCCATGGCGCTTATATCGCCGGTTTTGGATGAAACGGCCTATAGCCTTGGTATGCGATTCGGAACTGTACTCCGCAAGGTTATTCTGCCTACCATATTACCAGGGGTTTTTTCGGGG
>Ga0208695_1003135_pt1 | contig 11429 bp, 11 predicted proteins | sample AD_UKC111_MetaG_FD_184449 | JGI IMG/M metagenome (GOLD analysis project Ga0208695, IMG submission 184449) | Active sludge microbial communities of municipal wastewater-treating anaerobic digesters from Hong Kong - AD_UKC111_MetaG (SPAdes)... | ecosystem: Engineered > Bioreactor > Anaerobic >... | reverse complement strand
CAGAAATCCTACTCCGGAAAGTTCTAAAAGCATTTTACCCATCTCTGCATTTCCACTAAACAAACCAAAAGTTGCCTGTGCTAAAATAATTGGCAAAGCAAAACATAAGCCCCCTGCTTCCGGAATCGGTATTTTATGAATTTTGCGCTCACCTGGATAGGCAACGAGCTTCATTTTTTTAGAAATTTTCAAATTCAGCGGAAAAAGCAAATGGGTGCAAAGGTGAATCAATACCGCTTCAATTATTATTAGTAAGTATATATTTATCATTATACAGCTCTGTTATTTTGCTGATAGATAAAGTTCTCTGTAAGCATTAACCATTTTCTCATAAGAACAAATTGCGGCGATCTTTTTTGCTGCTTCTTTGCCTTTCTGATACGCGGTCTCAAAATCCTGGGCTATTTCTATAAAGGTCTTTGCCAGCTCTGCATTGTTATCTAAAGGAACAATATAACCCGTTTGGCTATCCACCAATTCCAAAAGAGAAGGCAGGTCGGAAACAATTATCGGCAACCCTGAATGCATTGCTTCAATGATGCTGAAAGGCATCGCTTCCCAACGCGAATAGAGAACAAAAACATTGAAGACCTTCAACCAGGGCAAAACATTTTTATCCCAACCCGGAAGCAATATCCGCTCGTCCAAGCCGTAACTGTGAATAATGGCTTTACACAATTCATAATATTCACCCTCACCCAAATAGATGAATTTTAATTTTTGCTCCTGTAAACAGGCATTACAAGAAGCAGTTATTAAATTGATTACATTTTTTTGAGGACAAAACCTTAAAGTGGAACCAATAATAATTTCCTGTTCCGGTTTTTTTCGGTTTTGGGCAATTTCCTGTAAGGCAGCAGCTAATGTTGGAGGAAGTGCATTGTAAATAGTAGTTGCTTTTTCCGGTTTGATTAAGCCCATCTTTAGGGATTTCAAGCGATCCGAATTATTCACGAAAACATTGTAATCACCCAACCGGTTGCCAATCCTTTCTAAAGTAGTAAAGAACTTGTAGGTTATCGGCTTTTGCTGTTCCAGAAAAGGAAAAGTATGCGTTGTATGAATAATTAACGGAACTTTACCTAAACGGGCAGCTAAACGACCTAAAAATCCTGGCTTGGAAGCATTGGTATGCACAATATCAAAACGGTGCTTTTTAATTATATATAGTAAGTGGAAAAAGGTTAAGATGTCCCCAAAGCATATCTGATGACGAAAAGTAGGCAAAGGTAAATATTGATAACCTCTGGCTTTAATTTCGTCCACAAATTCACCATTCGGCTTACAGGCAACCTGGACATCAAATTCATTGCTATCCAAGCCATCCAATAAATGCAAAGAAAATCTCTGCACTCCGGATAGTATTGGCAGTAACTGTATATGCAATACCTTTTTCATCTCTATCCTTTTTTTATCAGTGTCATCTGTGTTATCTGTGTGCACCATTTTTTCTCTCCGCCCTCCGCCCTCAGCCCTCAGCTAATATCATCCTGTTCATCCCATACCTATTATAATTTTTTATCTGTGTAATCTGTGTAATCTGTGAGAGTTCTTAATCTTTTTTATCTGCGACATCTGCGTAATCTGCGTGAGGTTTTTTCATTTCCCTTCCACCACGATCACCGCTATAGAATCCGCTTTGACATTCGTAAATTGTATCTGGTTTCCCATCACTTTTGCCGGCATTTCAGCCACTTCTTTAATTTTCGGATTTCCATGCAAGCACAGCGTAAAACTATCCAAATCGTCCGGAAACATCAAACAAATCTGATCTTCGCTTTCATTGATCGTAACCCGGTTTCTTTTTTCCCACCAGTCAACTAATTCACCTGCTGTAGCCAGATAGGTCTTTCCACTTTTGATCAGTGCCAAAAGATAAGGATAAAGTTTATTCATATAGCTGATATTGCTGAAACTGGCAATCGTGAAATCCATACTGAAAATGCTATGAGTGCGCACTGCATTTTGGAAGAACTTTTTCAGTTGGTGTTTAGCATCTTCCAGTTGCAGATAGTTATGTTTATTAATCTTCAAATATTCATCACGATAAATTGTAGGCAATTCCCAATAATCCATTTTAGTTCCGTTTACCCAGGGTTGCCAGGGTAAGCTCATTCCGTTTTTGTATCCGGGAAGCGATTGAAACGCTGTGCTCTGGCTAAAAACAGGAGAAATTTTGTTTTGCAATTCCCGGATTGTGTTATTGATTTTATAGCCCAGTTGCCGAATTCCCAGTTTTTCTTTTCCCAGCAGATGCAGAAGAATTTGTTTGCGAGTTAAATAATCATCCTGGTTAAGCTTATCAGCAGTTGCCAAAAGACCTATATCGTTTCCGTTATGCAAAATTTTCTGAATTTCTTCCTGCAGATCAGGGTCTTCCAAAGCATAATCAATTTCTTCATTTGCCTCAGTAGCCAGAAAATAAGTGCTGCGGCAATTGGAATCCTTTTCCTGATTCAAAAATTCCTCAAAGTTCCAGTTAAGTTCATAGTTGGTAAATAAATACTGGAGTTTACCCTTTAAAGTATGTGCCAATTGTTTCCAGCGGAAAGTAAAAAACATTGCCAAATCATCCGGAAGGGAAAGGATGATAGAAGAAACATCCCATTTTTGTAAATCGTCAATACTATGTGAAAGTAGAACGGCTGCCTGCTGAGCGGAGGGCCATAATAGCTTTTGGGCAATGCAATTATTTTTGGCTCGGCAGTGTTCTTTGAGCAGCGAATCCATCAGCCACAGCAAATTATCCGCAATTGGCGTTTCCCGATAGTTATAAAAAGCACTGGCACTATCAGGATAAAAACCCTTTTCCATTGAGCCGGCATCACTGCTTTCTTCCAGATTGCTTAAATGCAAAAAGAGGTTTCCGACTAAATCAAAATTGATTTTTCCTCCGCTAATGTCACTTTCCGTATAATTCTCTGCAGGGTATTCAAATTTGCGGGCTGAAACAATAGGCGTTATATTCAGTAACTTTATTTCCCGCATACATCTACGCAAACGGTCTGCACTGTATGCTTTGGCATCAAAAAAATCCGGATCACAGGGAATGAAAAATGTGATATAATGCTTAGCCAGACCTTTTAATTCTTCAGGAGTTGGCTCTGTGTAACCATATATCAGCAAAATATCGTTTGCTTTCAGCTCTTCCAGCTCCTCCAGAAAACGAAAGTTATAACCCAGGGTCTGGAACATAAAACCAAACACATATTTTATTTCCCTTGTCCACCGACTTACTTTACTGTCTATTACTATAGATATCATCTTCTTTATTTACCAGCTATTACCTTTTTTTACCTTTTTCTTATTAACCTAATCTGCGTCAAGTTAAATCCTCTTTTTGATCTTTTTTTTGATCCTTTTATTGACCTTTCCTCTTTGCCCTTTATCCTAATAATTCTTTATCTGTGAAATCAGTGTAATCTGTGAGATGTATTTTTTCTCTCCGCTCTCCGCCCTCCGCCCTCTGCTAATATAATCCTCCAAATCCTTACATCCTAAAATCCTCGTTTCTAATACAAAATCCCCAAAATCCCTTTCATCCTGTTCATCCCCTACCTATTCTTTTTTTTTATCTGCGTAATCAGCGTAATCTGCGTGAGGTATAGATTTTTTTCTACAATACTAACCTCTTATCCTGCTTTATCTTATCTTTCTCCCTCCTATCACTGTTCTCTCTAAATCTCATTTCGCCAGCAAAAAATATATTGACAGCCCCAGCCCCAATTTCAATTATGATCTCAATTATGAAAAATATAAACGAGAGTATTATAAAACTATGGCTAACATACCGATAAAATACAGGACAGCAAAGAACTTTAGACATAATCAATATGACTTCTCAGTTACCTCATCACAGGGTAATTTAGAAGTCAATTTTTTTATCTGCTCTGCTTTTGGTCCTTCTGCACCTGCTTTTTGTTATTCTGCTCCTACTTGTTGTCATTCCTTACTTGAAGCGAAATCTATTCCCTTTTAAAATATAATACTCTACCAGCCATATTCTTAACTGCCTTATGCAACCCAGAATGCATAAGCCACGGGGCGAAGCTGTAGGAAGTACTGGAGTTCAAAGTTCAAAGTTCAAAGTGCAGGAGTTCAAAGTGCGGGAGTTCAAGGTGCATAAGTGCAGGAGTTCAAAGTTCAAAGTGCAGGAGTTAGATAGTGAAGATTGAAAGTTTTACAGATATTGAAACATGGAAGCAAGCCCGAATTTTCGTAGCTGATGTTTATCATATTTTTTCAGAAGGTAATTCGCAAAAGGATTTCGGTTTTAGAGATCAAATTCAAAGAGCATCCGTTTCTATTATGTCCAATATAGCCGAGGGCTTTGATAGTGGTTCAAAGAAATCATTTCTGCAATTTCTAAGTTATTCTTTTCGTTCTGCTTCTGAAGTTGAATCCCTTTTGTATGTTGCTTTAGATATTAATTACATAGATGTAAATCAGCACAATGAACTGATGTCTAAATTAAATAGTATAAAAAGATTAATTGGTGGTTTTATCCGTTACCTTAAAAACTCTGAACACCCCAACTAAGAACTATGAACTTTGAACTCTCGCACTTTGAACTTTGAACTCCTGCACTTTGAACTCCCGCACTAAGTCACTCTGATGAAAGGTATCATTCTCGCCGGTGGATCCGGTACTCGTTTATATCCTATAACCATTGCTGTCAGTAAACAGTTAATTCCTGTTTACGATAAGCCGATGATCTATTATCCTCTTTCTATTTTAATGCTCTCGGGTATTAAAGAGGTCTTGATTATTACCACTCCGGAAGATAATTCCAACTTTCAAAAGCTCTTAGGTGATGGTTCCCAACTGGGTATGCATTTTGAATATAAAATTCAGAAAATTCCTAATGGCTTAGCTCAAGCATTTGTAATTGGAGCTGATTTTGTTGGTTCGGATAGTGTCTGTTTAATTTTAGGAGATAATATTTTTTATGGGGCTGATCTGCAAGGGCGATTGCAAACTTGTACAAAACCCAATGGAGCAATAATTACTGCTTATCCTGTTCTTGATCCTGAGCGTTATGGTGTAGTAGAATTTGATGAAAATATGAAGGCAATCAGTTTGGAAGAAAAACCTAAAGAGCCAAAATCCAACTATGCTGTTCCCGGTCTTTATTTTTATGATAACAGCGTAATTAAAATAGCCAATGAAATAACACCCTCTGCCAGAGGTGAATATGAAATAACCGATGTGAACAATGTCTATCTGGAACAAGGGAACTTAAAAGTGATGGTTTTTGGAAGAGGAACTGCCTGGCTGGATACGGGTACTTTTGAATCTCTTATTCAAGCATCCCAATTTGTGGAAGTTATTCAAAACCGCCAGGGACTAAAAATCAGCTGTATAGAAGAAATTGCTTATCGTAAGGGCTTTATTGATAAAGAGCAACTTTGCCAGCTTGCAGAGCCCATTCGGAAAAGCGGTTATGGGGAATACCTCCTTCGGTTAATTAGTGAACAGTGAACGGTGAACGGTGAAGGGTGAACGGTGAACGGTGAAGGGTGAACGGTGAAGGGTGAACGGTGAACGGTGAATGGTGAAAAGTGAAAGATAATCAGATACTTGAAATTGCAATTGATTTTGCACTGGATATAATTGGACTTTACAAAAAGCTTGTAAATGAAAAGAAAGAATATGTCATTTCCAAACAACTACTTAGAGCTGGTACATCAATTGGGGCTAACTTAAAAGAGGCAGATCTTGCAATATCTAAAAAAGAATTCATTGCTAAAGCACAGATAGCATTAAAAGAAGCAGCAGAAACAGAATATTGGCTCGATTTGCTTATTAAAAGCAGTTATTTAGAAGAAAAAGAATGTCCAATAGATCAAAACAAATCTATTATAAGAATTCTAACCGCAATAATCAAAAAATCAAAAGATAACCTATATGAAAATAAATAATCACTCTTCACCCTTCACCCTTCACCTTTCACCCTTCACCTTTCACCCTTCACCGTTCACCGTTCACCGTTCACCGTTCACCGTTCACCGTTCACCCTTCACCGTTCACCGTTCACCCTTCACTTTGTTTATATTGATTTTTTGTGTTCTGTTCGTGTCCAGTTGTTCCACTTCCACCAAACCCGAAACCGGTTCTCTCTCCGGGAAAGTAATCCTGGTAAATGATACAGGTGATCCAGCTCTTGATCCGATAGATTATTCAGGAATTACAGTCGCATTATATAACTTAGCTTACTTAGACACTACTATAGTTAGAATTAATAATAAATATCCACAAATAGGTGTGCACATAAATCAGGAAACCGAATTTGATCATAGATACCAACAACCTGTAGCAAAAACTATAACGAATACGGATGGTTCATTTAAATTAATAGAAATCATAAGTGGGGAATATAATTTGGTTTATTTCAAATCTGGATGGGGAATAAGATATGTATATAATATTGTTATAAATAAGGGAGAGAATATTATATCTGATATAAATGCACAAATTACCGATAATCACAAAATTTCTAATATGGATGAAGGATCAAAAGCAAAAATAACTGAACTTGTTTTGTATCCTATGAAATATTTATCTTCCACAATTCAAAATGCTTATGTCTTTCAAGAGGATCATTGTTATTTAATTACTCAAGATACTTCATTTTTATCATCTGTAGTTTTTCAAAATTCAGCTTTCGGTTTTGTAAATCCCGGATGTAGAATAGATTTTTGGAATTCAGTTTCAATGCCTGAATCTGGAAAAAGATGGTGGATAACATCTTCTGAAGGGATCTTCACGAGTGAGCTTAATATTCTTGGTGATGATGATAATATCTTAAAAATTCGAATGGCAAATTATGACGGTAATATCATAAAAAATGGGAAAATAAGTCATCTTATGGACGGATTGGAGATTAATTCAGATAATACTATTATAACCAAGATGGTGTTTACTAATGGATTTACTGCTATAGTATTAAATGGAAATAGTTTGCATATAAACCAAACCATAATAAAAAGTTTTAAGAGCCGAACCAATGTCTTTTATGGCAATTCTAACATATCTCAGAACATCTTCTATAATAACTATGATAATTTGATCATAGATAGCAGCGACTTTAATGTAAATAATAATTACTTTATATCCAATTGGGTAGGGATAAGACCAATTTATGGTAATACAATAATCAGAAATAATTGTTTTTGGAATAATGATTATGGTATTTCAATGGTTGCTTCTAATCCTCTAATTGAATATAATGAATTTTTCGGAAGTAAAAGATATTGTATTCAAACCCAGCCAAATTATGTCCAAGCATCTTTAGAATTTTGTAATCCAGTAATTAAGCACAATAATATATATGCAATTGATAAAATAGCTATCAGTATAAAGCCAGATGCCCATGATGGTTATTTCGCTTCTGGTAATATAGGAGTAATAAATGATATTGATGCTACATACAATTATTGGAGAGCTATAGATATAGATAATGTCCTTTATGATGAATTGGATTCAGAGGAAGTTCATTATAAAATATTATTTAATCCTAGAATAAATGCAAAGATATTATCTGCAGGAATTCAATAGAACATATTTATTTAAGAAAGGAAAATAATTTAAAAGGAGTATATTATTATGGAAAATTTTATATGTTTAATTTCAGAAGCTTTAGAGATGAACTCTGAACAAATTGATAAAGAAGATGAATTCAGGAATTATAAGGAATGGGATTCATTAGCTGTCCTATCTTTGATTGCAATGATTAAGCAAAACTATAATATCACTATTCCTCGTAAAGATTTTGATGAGTTAAATACTGTATCTGAACTATTTGAATATATCCAGGCACATAGGTAAAATAATGGGTGCAAAAATAAAACAAGTTGAGTATTATCTTCCGGAAAGAATTCTTACCAATGAAGAACTGGAAAAAGCATATCCGGAATGGAGTGCTGCCAAATTAGAGAAAAAAGTTGGTATTAAACAAAGACATATAGCAGGTCCGAATGAAACATCCTTAGATTTAGCTATGAATGCTGCTACAAAAATATTGGAAACAGAAGATAAGAACTTGATTGACTTTGTTTTATTTTGCACGCAAAGCCCTGAGTATCTTTTACCTACATCAGCTTGCCTTCTTCAAGCAAAATTAGGACTAAGAACTGAAATTGGAGCTTTAGATTTTAATTTGGGCTGTTCCGGTTATGTATATGGATTAGCTATAGCTAAAGGAATGATTAATTCCGGACTATGTAAAAATGTGCTTTTGGTTACAGGAGAAACATATAGTAAGTTTATTGCCGAAGACGATATATCCAATCGCAGTATTTTTGGAGATGCCGGAACTGCCACCATTGTAACATATTCAGAAGAAGATATGCTGGGGGAATTTGTTTTGGGTACTGATGGTAAGGGAGCTGAAAATCTGATTGTTAAAGGACTTACTGCTCGTAATTCATATATTCTCCAAAACAATGAAAGACCAACCTTATATATGAATGGTCCTGAGATTTTTAATTTTACTATAGAAACTATTCCTCCCTTGTTACAAAAAGTGCTAGCCCAAAATAAACTTCAAGCTACTGATATAGATTATTTTATATTGCATCAAGCTAATAAGTATATTCTGGAATTCTTAATTAGCGAAATGTGTCTTGATATAAATAAATGCCATATTGATATGCTTAACTATGGAAATACTGTCTCCAATACTATTCCTATTGCCTTGAAGGATTCTCTTGAACAAGGAAGAATAAAAGAAAGGGATAAAGTTCTTTTGGCTGGTTTCGGAGTAGGTTATTCATGGGGAGCAACTATTATAACTCTTTAGTGACTTATGATTAAGATAGAAGGAATAAAATTATCCTGCATTTCCTGTTGCGTACCTAATAGGTATGAATTCAATAAGGATTTACCAGAGTTTGCTGAAGAGAGAAAACAAAAAATTATTGAAAGCACCGGAGTTGTTAGTCGCCCTGTAGTTGATAAAACTCAATGTACATCTGATTTAGTTTATCAAGCTGCAGTTAATCTTATTCAGCGGATGGGAATAGAACCGGCTCAAATTGGAGTTATGATATTGGTAACTCAGACACCTGATTACATTCTTCCGGCAACAAGTTGTATTATTCATAATCGGTTAAAACTATGTGAGGATACGATTGTTTTTGATATTAATCTTGGTTGCAGCGGATATATTTATGGACTATATGTTGCTTCTACTTTGTTAAAAACTTCCGATAAACCTTATGCTCTTCTACTTGCTGGTGACACGATTTCCAAATATGCTGGCAATGAAGATGCCTCCACAAAATTTATTTTTGGAGATGCAGGTTCCGCTACTTTACTCGAAAAAGATGATAGCACTAATACGATGTTTTTTTTACTGGGAACTGATGGTTCGGGATGGCAAAATCTGATTATTCCTGCAGGGGGTTCCAGACAAAAGGAAAACAAGGGAAATGATAAAATTACAATAGATCGGGATGGAAATAAAAGAACTGCCGAAAATTTATATATGGATGGAATGGAAATATTCAATTTTACGATAACTACTGTAGTTCCCCACATTCAGGATATAATTGATAAATGCGGTTTTCCTGATAGAGTTGTATTTCATCAAGCGAATCGTTATATGCTTGAATTTATGAGAAAGAATTTAAAGATTCCTAAGGATAGATTTCTTTATTCATTAGAGAAATATGGTAATACCAGCTCTGCTTCTATTCCTCTTACGCTTTGTTCGGAATTAAAATCATCTGAAGAATCAGATAAAATTTTGTTAAGCGGTTTTGGAGTTGGTTATTCTTGGGGCTCTGTGATGCTTAATTTAAAAGATACACTTTTACTAAATATCTATGAAATTTGATAGGAATTATGAATAGATTACAAAACAAAAATATTTTAATAACCGGAGCATCTTCAGGGATAGGAAAAGAATGTGCTTTTCGCTGTTATAAAGAAGGCGCAAAAGTTCATTTGCTGGGTAGGAATGAAAGATCGTTAAAAGAAATATATGCTCAGCTTAATGATAATAATAATTCTATTAGTGTTCTTGATCTTCAAGATTTTGAAAGATACCAGAATATAATTGAAAGCATTGTAACAAAGCACGGTAAAATAGATGGTTTTATCCATTCAGCAGGGTATCAAATAACTTTACCAATATCTGCTATGAATTATCAAATGTATCTTGATATCTTTTCCGTAAATACTATTTCTGCTTTTGAATTCATTCGCTTATTATCTAAAAGAAATTATAGCAACCTATCGGGTATGAGTATAGTGTTAATTGCTTCTATTATGAGTATTATTGCAAACCCTGCCCTTACTGCTTATTGTGCAACTAAGGCAGCCTTAGTTGGTGGGGCAAAAGCTTTAGCTCTGGAACTTGCTAATAAAGGAATGAGAATTAATTGTATATCACCTGGAACATTAGGGGATACTGCTATGACTGAAAACCTAAAAAAACAAATATCCGAAGAAGAATTTCATAAAATAGAACAAGAATATCCTATGGGATTGGGATCTATCAAAGATATTTCATCGTTGTGCCTATTTCTTCTATCCGATGAATCAAAGTGGATTACAGGGCAAAATATAATAATTGATGGCGGGTATTCAATTAAGTAAGTTCAGTTTCTCAAAATCACTTATGCTACCTATCCAGTTATTAAAAGAAATAAATCTATCTAATAGCGAAAGGGATCCGTGCTTTCTTAAGTTTAAGCTTGCAGATAAATCTGATGCTGAATTTATCCTCGGACTTAGAACAAATCCATCCAAGAATAAATATTTAAATTACACAGAACCTAATTTGGAAAATCAAATAATTTGGTTGAATGAATACAAAACAAGGGAAGAAAGAGGGGAGGAATTATATTATATAATCTATGAAAATAATATTCCGGTTGGAACAATTAGAATATATAATATAAATGAAAACGAGTGTACTACAGGTAGTTGGTTATTTTCTTCTAATACATATCAATTAACTCCCATAATAAGTGAACTTTTAATTTATGAGATTGTTTATAATATTTTAAAGAAATCTACGGTACTCTTTGATGTCCGGAAAGAGAATAAAAAGGTTGTCACCTATCATAAACTTAAAAGGATAACTTTGATCAATGAAGATGAAGAAAATTTTTATTATTCTATGAGTAGGGCTGAATGGGAAGAATCTAAAATGAAAATTTTCAATCTTATGGGAGTTAAAATAGATGTTGATTTTGACGAGTATAATAAAATCAGGATTAATTCTATTTGGTGATAGATTATGTTACCTCGGATAGATGAACTCGCAAAAAAAATATCTATAAATAAAATAAGAACGATTTGTGATTACAGAGGAAATCTTTCAATTATAGAGGCACAAAAAGATATCCCCTTTGAGATTAAGAGGGTATATTATATATGGGACAATAAAGATAATTTACCCAGAGGTGGGCATGCTCATA
>Ga0208695_1003128_pt1 | contig 11442 bp, 12 predicted proteins | sample AD_UKC111_MetaG_FD_184449 | JGI IMG/M metagenome (GOLD analysis project Ga0208695, IMG submission 184449) | Active sludge microbial communities of municipal wastewater-treating anaerobic digesters from Hong Kong - AD_UKC111_MetaG (SPAdes)... | ecosystem: Engineered > Bioreactor > Anaerobic >... | reverse complement strand
TGAAATCGGGCGTGCTTAATGACATGGGCGAATTTGCGACGGTTACTTGTTCAACGATCCGTTAGAGGATACTGAAATAGCTTGACACCGCCATCGGGCAGACGCGTTGCTTTGGTTACTTGTTCAACGATCCGTTAGAGGATACTGAAATTGCCTGGCGTCTCAACATACAGCGCGACTGCCTGAGTTACTTGTTCAACGATCCGTTAGAGGATACTGAAATCGACAGCACGGCGCGCTTTCGGGTTGTATCTGCTGGGTTACTTGTTCAACGATCCGTTAGAGGATACTGAAATTGCCTGCGCTGCTGAGGGCGGTGTCGCATGGTGGGTTACTTGTTCAACGATCCGTTAGAGGATACTGAAATGTCAGTGCGTCAATCATCGCAGTCGCGGCGTCTAGCGTTACTTGTTCAACGATCCGTTAGAGGATACTGAAATTCTGGAGCGGTCACATACAGCGCCCCCGATGGCGGTTACTTGTTCAACGATCCGTTAGAGGATACTGAAATCCTATTAATTTTCGGAGGTGAGGATGAGCGAAACAAAGTTACTTGTTCAACGATCCGTTAGAGGATACTGAAATTTCGCAGTTGTGAGACTGTCGCGTAACTCATCATCAGTTACTTGTTCAACGATCCGTTAGAGGATACTGAAATTCATACAGGACGATGAATCGGCGGTCGTCGGTTTTTGTTACTTGTTCAACGATCCGTTAGAGGATACTGAAATCGCCGGTATCACCACAGACGCGCTGGCCGTGCGGGGTTACTTGTTCAACGATCCGTTAGAGGATACTGAAATGCCAGCAACCACAGTCGCTCGATAGTCAACGCTCAGTTACTTGTTCAACGATCCGTTAGAGGATACTGAAATCCTCAACGATTGATTGTGATTGTTGCTCGCCGCCCGGTTACTTGTTCAACGATCCGTTAGAGGATACTGAAATCTGGTCGAGGCGTCCCTGACGCCGACGCCCGCCGAGGTTACTTGTTCAACGATCCGTTAGAGGATACTGAAATGACAAAATGACCGTCGCGCCGCGCCCGATTGAGGCGTTACTTGTTCAACGATCCGTTAGAGGATACTGAAATCGGGCTGATGGAGGCACGCAGTCGCGAGAGCCAGACGTTACTTGTTCAACGATCCGTTAGAGGATACTGAAATCCAGTGTTGTTGTCATCACGATACAGCGCGCAGACGTTACTTGTTCAACGATCCGTTAGAGGATACTGAAATTCAGTGATTTGGCGGCTGTTACGATGTTACGCGGGTTACTTGTTCAACGATCCGTTAGAGGATACTGAAATGATTAATCAGCCAGACATAGCGCCCTCCCAGCCAAGTTACTTGTTCAACGATCCGTTAGAGGATACTGAAATCTGTCTTGCTAATGATACGAGCGACACTGGTGCTGTTACTTGTTCAACGATCCGTTAGAGGATACTGAAATTCGAAAATCGCATCCTCGAGCTGGAACGCGAGCTCGTTACTTGTTCAACGATCCGTTAGAGGATACTGAAATTTGAGGCTACCAGCCGCTGCGTTTCGGTTGCCGTTGTTACTTGTTCAACGATCCGTTAGAGGATACTGAAATCAGCGGACTGGACTGCAGCGTGATGAGCAGGCGCTGTTACTTGTTCAACGATCCGTTAGAGGATACTGAAATCAGCAAGTTTTGGGTGGGAGTGTGTTGAGCGCAGTGTTACTTGTTCAACGATCCGTTAGAGGATACTGAAATACGCGCGAAATCAGAGGAGAGCGCTCCTCTGGCGCGTTACTTGTTCAACGATCCGTTAGAGGATACTGAAATAAACCGGGCACCTGTTTGAAGTGCGCGACTCGCTGCGTTACTTGTTCAACGATCCGTTAGAGGATACTGAAATATGCCATGTGGGAGCGCGTGTCTGGGGACATGGAGTTACTTGTTCAACGATCCGTTAGAGGATACTGAAATAACATTAAAATAAGATTAGAGTTTTTGGCCGGTTGTTACTTGTTCAACGATCCGTTAGAGGATACTGAAATGCGCTACGCCAACCTTGAGGGGGCGAACCTCTCCGTTACTTGTTCAACGATCCGTTAGAGGATACTGAAATTCAAAGACCTCACGTTCGATAACCATGGCAAATTCGTTACTTGTTCAACGATCCGTTAGAGGATACTGAAATATCATCATCATCATCGCTCCCTGATGATGAGTTCGTTACTTGTTCAACGATCCGTTAGAGGATACTGAAATAATCTAATTTTAATGTAAAACTTGCGACTTGTGCTGTTACTTGTTCAACGATCCGTTAGAGGATACTGAAATTCTAACACCGCCTGGCCGATGCCGTTCGTCTCGAGTTACTTGTTCAACGATCCGTTAGAGGATACTGAAATGCAAGCGCCGCCGCTCCGGCTCTGGCGTGACGGTGTTACTTGTTCAACGATCCGTTAGAGGATACTGAAATGCAAAAACCGCCCGCACATGCTCGGGTGTGGCGCAGTTACTTGTTCAACGATCCGTTAGAGGATACTGAAATTTAATTGTCATATTAATATTAATCGCGGGTTCTAGTTACTTGTTCAACGATCCGTTAGAGGATACTGAAATGACTTCAGAATTCCTTTCCCGCCGAACCATTGAAGTTACTTGTTCAACGATCCGTTAGAGGATACTGAAATAAGCGCGACATACGCCTGAGCGCGCAGGGTGTCAGCGTTACTTGTTCAACGATCCGTTAGAGGATACTGAAATTGATGATGCCTCCGCTGCCGGCGATTGCGCTTGCGAGTTACTTGTTCAACGATCCGTTAGAGGATACTGAAATTGCGCGCGGCGGGTGTGCGGGCTGGGATGCAAGCGTGTTACTTGTTCAACGATCCGTTAGAGGATACTGAAATGCGCTATGCCAACCTGCGCTACGCCAACCTTGAGGTTACTTGTTCAACGATCCGTTAGAGGATACTGAAATGATTGTTAGCCCGTGCAAAGCGTCACGTGCACGAGGTTACTTGTTCAACGATCCGTTAGAGGATACTGAAATAGCTGTGAGGGCTAAACCAGCAGAAAGGGTTATAGTTACTTGTTCAACGATCCGTTAGAGGATACTGAAATCCAATCACCGGATGCCTCCCCACCGTGCCATTGCTGTTACTTGTTCAACGATCCGTTAGAGGATACTGAAATAGCTGATACAACTGCGCCCAGACTGCCTGATTAAGTTACTTGTTCAACGATCCGTTAGAGGATACTGAAATCGAGGCCGGCCCAGCTCAGGTCGGCCTCCCGCAGGGTTACTTGTTCAACGATCCGTTAGAGGATACTGAAATCGGCTGTCATGCTGGCCCATGCTGCCGGATGTATGTTACTTGTTCAACGATCCGTTAGAGGATACTGAAATTGATTGCAGCGTAACTCCCCACGCTAACAAGCAGGGTGTTACTTGTTCAACGATCCGTTAGAGGATACTGAAATCGATAGCAGTACCCGCCCCCGCGGCCACCGCAGCAGGTTACTTGTTCAACGATCCGTTAGAGGATACTGAAATTTGCGGAAGTCATGTCGTTCGTCGGGTCTCTTTTGGTTACTTGTTCAACGATCCGTTAGAGGATACTGAAATCTTTCCGATCGGGGCGTGCCTGGTGTTGATTTTTGTTACTTGTTCAACGATCCGTTAGAGGATACTGAAATCTCCACAACCATCCGCCACGCTTGGTCGTGGTCGCGGTTACTTGTTCAACGATCCGTTAGAGGATACTGAAATCTCACGACATCGCGCGACACGCGCGAGAGGATAGGTTACTTGTTCAACGATCCGTTAGAGGATACTGAAATCAGATTGGCGCGGAGCAGGCGGGCTGATGACTGAGTGTTACTTGTTCAACGATCCGTTAGAGGATACTGAAATAACTCCACCGTGACCGTGCGCCCTGGACTGTTGGCGTTACTTGTTCAACGATCCGTTAGAGGATACTGAAATTCAAAGTAGTAGCCTGGGTTGTCGCCGTAGTCGGCGTTACTTGTTCAACGATCCGTTAGAGGATACTGAAATAACAAGATTGGATATTCATATACAACGTCTTAAGACGTTACTTGTTCAACGATCCGTTAGAGGATACTGAAATAGACTGGGCGCACATCTTCCAGGGGGAGGAAAGTATGTTACTTGTTCAACGATCCGTTAGAGGATACTGAAATTCCCGCCTGCTCACCCGAATTGTAGATGTTGGATTGTTACTTGTTCAACGATCCGTTAGAGGATACTGAAATGTTTTTTATTAGTTTAGCATCCGAAATCTTAAAAAAGTTACTTGTTCAACGATCCGTTAGAGGATACTGAAATCGTCGAGACGAACGGCATCGGCCAGGCGGTGTTAGTTACTTGTTCAACGATCCGTTAGAGGATACTGAAATTCTCAACGACAACATCTGGATACTGCTCGCGCAATTCGTTACTTGTTCAACGATCCGTTAGAGGATACTGAAATGCAGTGCTTGGATGTACGCATCGTCAATCGTGTCGGTTACTTGTTCAACGATCCGTTAGAGGATACTGAAATGCTACCACCCGATTGCCGCGCTCTGGCAACTGCCGTTACTTGTTCAACGATCCGTTAGAGGATACTGAAATAGCTCTCATCTCGCGCACCGCTCCCCCCACGACTGTGTTACTTGTTCAACGATCCGTTAGAGGATACTGAAATGTACAGACTATTCAACCTGAGACTGAAGCCCGGATGTTACTTGTTCAACGATCCGTTAGAGGATACTGAAATGCAATGGAGGATGCACATGACTAGTTACGCGAGTGGTTACTTGTTCAACGATCCGTTAGAGGATACTGAAATCACGTGCACTATCGCCAAACCACATCCGCGACACGTTACTTGTTCAACGATCCGTTAGAGGATACTGAAATCTGACAAAGCCCGCGAGCTGGCCGGAATTGCTACGTGTTACTTGTTCAACGATCCGTTAGAGGATACTAAAATCTTCAATAGTTTCAAACGGGCCGTAGCTGCACAGCCCGTCGCTCCCCCTGCGGGAGCGTGGATTGAAACGAAAACGCCGATGACGCCATCGACGCCGCCGATGAGTCGCTCCCCCTGCGGGAGCGTGGATTGAAACCGGTCACGTTGACTTTGGTGGTCGGCACGTTTGGTCGCTCCCCCTGCGGGAGCGTGGATTGAAACAAAAACTGGCGAGGAGTAATGAGATGAAGATGAGGTCGCTCCCCCTGCGGGAGCGTGGATTGAAACATAGATACAGTATACCCACCCCTGACAGCAACAGGTCGCTCCCCCTGCGGGAGCGTGGATTGAAACAAAGTCCAAAATTTAGAGAAAGGAGGTGAATAAGGTCGCTCCCCCTGCGGGAGCGTGGATTGAAACCACGAGGTCGGCGCTGACAAGGTTCGCACCTGAGTCGCTCCCCCTGCGGGAGCGTGGATTGAAACTTGTCGCAGTTGTAACAGCTGCAGTGAACGCACGTCGCTCCCCCTGCGGGAGCGTGGATTGAAACATTAAGGCAACAAATCCATGTGCAGAGCAACCATGTCGCTCCCCCTGCGGGAGCGTGGATTGAAACTTACCCACCGGTCTACCGGCCTACCGCTATCACGTCGCTCCCCCTGCGGGAGCGTGGATTGAAACGATTATCTATAGCATATCACAAATAATCAGAAAAGTCGCTCCCCCTGCGGGAGCGTGGATTGAAACTTTGTTGCCAGGAAGTGGTATACTATAGATAAGTCGCTCCCCCTGCGGGAGCGTGGATTGAAACACGGATTGTGGTTAGCCCCTGGCGGCCAGAAAGTCGCTCCCCCTGCGGGAGCGTGGATTGAAACCCAAATAATTAAAAGCCCCGGCCGCCGCATCCGTCGCTCCCCCTGCGGGAGCGTGGATTGAAACTTGGGTAAAAAAGCCCCTGGCGACTGGGCCAGGGGGTCGCTCCCCCTGCGGGAGCGTGGATTGAAACATAGGGAATATCCAATTTGTTGGGTAAAAAAACCGTCGCTCCCCCTGCGGGAGCGTGGATTGAAACTGGGCAAACTTGATAGGGAATATCCAATTTGTGTCGCTCCCCCTGCGGGAGCGTGGATTGAAACTTCGATTGTCTCTGTCTCCGTCTCTGCTTCAACGTCGCTCCCCCTGCGGGAGCGTGGATTGAAACCCCTCCAAACTATGCAGATATATCTGAGTCACCGGTCGCTCCCCCTGCGGGAGCGTGGATTGAAACTGGGCCATGACCTGGTTGTGAGCCGTGCCTGGAACGGTCGCTCCCCCTGCGGGAGCGTGGATTGAAACCGTTTGGGGACGTGTCGCACTGGTATCGTGCTGGTCGCTCCCCCTGCGGGAGCGTGGATTGAAACCAGGCGCTTCTGTTGCAAACAATGCAAACCATATTCCGTCGCTCCCCCTGCGGGAGCGTGGATTGAAACGGGGTATGGATACTAGGATGCTGTCCGGTATCGCGTCGCTCCCCCTGCGGGAGCGTGGATTGAAACTTTGGCTTTCAACTCACGGGCCATGCCCATCATGTCGCTCCCCCTGCGGGAGCGTGGATTGAAACGACACTGTGCCGCAGATGCCTGGTCAGGTCGATGTGTCGCTCCCCCTGCGGGAGCGTGGATTGAAACTTAAACATCCTGATCAATACAGACTACCGATCCAAGTCGCTCCCCCTGCGGGAGCGTGGATTGAAACGGGTAACGTCATGATACCGGTCAGCTTGAGCAATAGTCGCTCCCCCTGCGGGAGCGTGGATTGAAACAACTCTGTAAAATGCGCCTGGAAGCAGCAGTGGGTCGCTCCCCCTGCGGGAGCGTGGATTGAAACCGTCGCACGTCCACGTTGCTTCGACATTGCGTTGTGTCGCTCCCCCTGCGGGAGCGTGGATTGAAACAGTTGCGCAGCGCGGCGCCCATCGCAAACAAAGGTCGCTCCCCCTGCGGGAGCGTGGATTGAAACCACCACGGGATCTGGCGGAAAGTGCCAGATCCTCAGTCGCTCCCCCTGCGGGAGCGTGGATTGAAACAGTCGGGCCCACCGCAAGTCGGTCTGGCGCAAGTCGCTCCCCCTGCGGGAGCGTGGATTGAAACAGCTGATGGCTGTGGGTCACGTGGCGTATATCTCGGTCGCTCCCCCTGCGGGAGCGTGGATTGAAACTATACGAAAGGAGGTGAAAAATAATGGTTCTCGCGTCGCTCCCCCTGCGGGAGCGTGGATTGAAACCCATGGTGCCCGGGTCTGCTGGCGAGGTGTGGTGGTCGCTCCCCCTGCGGGAGCGTGGATTGAAACATAACGTATACCCCAACCGTCACGCCGACCGTCACGTCGCTCCCCCTGCGGGAGCGTGGATTGAAACTGTCCGGGCGGGACGCTGAGATGGACGTCATCAGTCGCTCCCCCTGCGGGAGCGTGGATTGAAACATAATGAACAAAAAAAATGGAGGTAAAAAATGTAGTCGCTCCCCCTGCGGGAGCGTGGATTGAAACTGGGGCTGTCGGCGTTGAGGCTACAGATGGCGCTGGTCGCTCCCCCTGCGGGAGCGTGGATTGAAACTAGACGGGATTTTTGAGGTCAGCCGTATAGGTCGCTCCCCCTGCGGGAGCGTGGATTGAAACCATCGCCAGCGGTGGCGGTGACATTGACCGCCCAGGTCGCTCCCCCTGCGGGAGCGTGGATTGAAACGCTTAATGGCTCAATTGCTTGTGCAATTTGCTGATGTCGCTCCCCCTGCGGGAGCGTGGATTGAAACCGCAAGCGGTAAGGAAAAGGAGATACCGAGTCGCCGGTCGCTCCCCCTGCGGGAGCGTGGATTGAAACCTGGTCGCTTGTGCTCTGGCAACGCCTGACGTCTGTCGCTCCCCCTGCGGGAGCGTGGATTGAAACTGACCCATCGCGCCGCTGGCGGTCGGATTTTGCGTCGCTCCCCCTGCGGGAGCGTGGATTGAAACGGTTGTGTCTGAGGGTTACTACTGGGTCAGGAGTCGCTCCCCCTGCGGGAGCGTGGATTGAAACACCCGGTAGCGGCCTGGATTACGGCCATGTGCCGGTCGCTCCCCCTGCGGGAGCGTGGATTGAAACGGGTTGGTTTTTGTGCCGGAAACGGCGACAATTCGGTCGCTCCCCCTGCGGGAGCGTGGATTGAAACCAATATCATTATCGTATTACCACTGATTGCCTTGTCGCTCCCCCTGCGGGAGCGTGGATTGAAACCTCTTTCCAGGGTACGTGACCGGATTGGTCGATGGTCGCTCCCCCTGCGGGAGCGTGGATTGAAACTGAACCAGGTGACCAGCGACCTGTTTTTTATTAGTCGCTCCCCCTGCGGGAGCGTGGATTGAAACCCGTCTGGGTAGCGCGCCATCAGGCAGCTTGCGGGTCGCTCCCCCTGCGGGAGCGTGGATTGAAACCCTGGCTTATAAGCTCGCGATGGACCTATCGATGAGTCGCTCCCCCTGCGGGAGCGTGGATTGAAACGCAGATATGCACGCTGGCAGCTCTCGCTGACCGGGTCGCTCCCCCTGCGGGAGCGTGGATTGAAACTGACACAATCCTGTCAAACTGTCAAACGCGTCAGTCGCTCCCCCTGCGGGAGCGTGGATTGAAACACTCTGTCTGAGTACCAGTTGCGGTGGCGTGCGCGTCGCTCCCCCTGCGGGAGCGTGGATTGAAACATATCACTGTCCATGGCACCCCAATCTTACGAACGTCGCTCCCCCTGCGGGAGCGTGGATTGAAACACCCAACAGCTGCAGCACAAACAGCGCGATCAAGTCGCTCCCCCTGCGGGAGCGTGGATTGAAACCAATACCGACGGACCTGGTCCGCAAAATCATACAGTCGCTCCCCCTGCGGGAGCGTGGATTGAAACCAGGCTGTGCGGGATGGGATGCAACTGATGCTCGGTCGCTCCCCCTGCGGGAGCGTGGATTGAAACTTCGGTGTAGGCCGCCTCCATCCGCATCGTCAGTGTCGCTCCCCCTGCGGGAGCGTGGATTGAAACAAACACCGCCACGGTTTTGGCGTCCCATCCGCTGTGTCGCTCCCCCTGCGGGAGCGTGGATTGAAACACACTGTCCTCCGTTTGTCCTCTATCGCCCGATCAGTCGCTCCCCCTGCGGGAGCGTGGATTGAAACAATGGCTCTGGGCCAGATTACATCCTGATTGATACGTCGCTCCCCCTGCGGGAGCGTGGATTGAAACCCATTGGGGAAGTGGTGACCGTCTTGCTAAAGTCGCTCCCCCTGCGGGAGCGTGGATTGAAACTGAGCGATTGCGCAAATTTGGCGTGTACGTGAAAGTCGCTCCCCCTGCGGGAGCGTGGATTGAAACTCAGCCGGAGTGGTGCACCGCTCTGGCGCCACCGGTCGCTCCCCCTGCGGGAGCGTGGATTGAAACAGGCTGGGAATTTGGGGCATCTGCGTAGTAGCACGTCGCTCCCCCTGCGGGAGCGTGGATTGAAACGCCCTGCCCGCAGTGAGCATTACGTTGCTCATGTCGCTCCCCCTGCGGGAGCGTGGATTGAAACACAACAAACTCTTGGAGGCACTATGAAAGCAGAGTCGCTCCCCCTGCGGGAGCGTGGATTGAAACTGCGATTTGGCGTCAGCGCAACACTGATGAGCATGTCGCTCCCCCTGCGGGAGCGTGGATTGAAACTGCGATTTGGCGTCAGCGCAACACTGATGAGCATGCGTCGCTCCCCCTGCGGGAGCGTGGATTGAAACACGTGAAAGGAGGTGACAAACAATGATTCTGGGTCGCTCCCCCTGCGGGAGCGTGGATTGAAACCCGTCTGTTGGCCCGCTGTATGAAAACGGTCGGTCGCTCCCCCTGCGGGAGCGTGGATTGAAACTCGGGGCGAACTGGGGGTTAGGCGATAGCGTGCTAGTCGCTCCCCCTGCGGGAGCGTGGATTGAAACTGCCATGAGCTACAGCCAGCTGCTAGACGACGTGTCGCTCCCCCTGCGGGAGCGTGGATTGAAACATTGAGTAGCCACGCTTGCAGTCCTTGGCCGGGCGTCGCTCCCCCTGCGGGAGCGTGGATTGAAACGGCCCACTCCCCGCCCTGCTCATCCGGTGGGGGGTCGCTCCCCCTGCGGGAGCGTGGATTGAAACTCCTTTCGCTGGTTTTTTAGGCTCCAGCTGCCTTGTCGCTCCCCCTGCGGGAGCGTGGATTGAAACGGCTCAGCACATGCAGGCTGGCGTGCTGGGCTGGGTCGCTCCCCCTGCGGGAGCGTGGATTGAAACACTCGTTACCAGCCCAGGCGTATGCGATTATCGAGTCGCTCCCCCTGCGGGAGCGTGGATTGAAACAGCAACGCGTCTTTCCTTGACAGACTGCCGCACCGCCTGTATGATTGACTTATGCCAAACGACAATCCACTCTCCAACCTGAGTGAAGCAGAAGAACAAGCCCTGCGCCGCTGGGTGCTCAATCAGCTCCAACGCCACCAGGAACGAAACGACCTGATTCAAATGCTATGCGATCGCACCGGGTGCAAATGGCCCCAAGCGGTTGAATACATTGAGACCGTGCGAGAACAACATCCCCAACAGGTCTACCGCTCTCACGCCTGGATCAACCTCCTGGTTGGCCTGAGCTTTGGCGCCTTTGGCGCTTTTCTGCTCTGGATGGGCCTTTGCACCAATCAAATTAACCTGCAATTCCTCATCGAACGCTTTGGCCGACATGAGCAAATCATGTCACAATGCCGCGAAATCGTCAATCTTCGCGATTTCCTCATCGAAACCAACGTCTCGACCAACAAATTCAGCACCTTCGGCGCCATTTGGAATTTTATGACCCTGTTTGCCCCCTACTTAGGCATTGGTTTGTTCTTGGGCGGCATCAGCGGCGCCATTGACGCATTCATCAAACTCATCCTCGGCACACCCAACGGCTAATTGCTAAGGCTCAGGCAAACGACATTCCCCCACCGTTTCTGATGCTAGCGCGTTTTGGGCACTAAAGACCACCACAAACCCATCCACCCGACAACGATACAGCCCACGGGTCAACTGCTGTTCCGCCACAGCGATCCAATTCTCATCCGTCAGCACATAAAGCGTGCGGTCATCCACCCGCCCGGCTTGCAGGTCTTGCCAGGTCTGCGCCGCATAATCGGCAAAGGCCTGCGCATCACTGCGCGTAAAGTAGCCCAAGTTTAGCGTCAACCCGTTTTGCTGCGCATAGATTGCCAGCGGTTCCTGCGCCTGCTTCAACCGCCGCTCCGGAATGATCACCAAATGATCGTTGGTTTGCGCCGCCTGCGCCCAAAAAGGCGATTGCAATGGCGATTGATAGCGCACAAACTCGGTCTGATAATGCATGGCACGCAACGGCTGCAAATCAACCCATTGGATCAGCAACACCACCACCAACACCCATTCGGCGCGCCGCACATGGCGCAACACCATCACCAGCCCAAACAACACCAGCAAAT